>Ga0182744_1000416_pt1 | contig 41482 bp, 38 predicted proteins | sample eDN3rd30CKraftMG_FD_128525 | JGI IMG/M metagenome (GOLD analysis project Ga0182744, IMG submission 128525) | Enriched Miracle-Growth compost microbial communities from Emeryville, California, USA - eDNA 3rd pass 30_C Kraft MG (version 2) (version 2) ... | reverse complement strand
CGCGCAGCACGGCGTCGACGAGGGTCTCGGGGGCGCGGTCGTGGACCTGCCAGAAGCTGCCGGCCGCGACGCGCAGCTCGAGCACCGGCGCGCCGTCCTCGGGCACGACGACGCCCGCGACCCCGGCGAGCACGGGCACCCGCACCGTCTCGTTGACCACGCGACGAGCGTTGGGCCGCTCGTCCGGACGCCCGTGCCGCCACGGAGCGCCGTCCACGAGCAGCACGCCCGGGCCGCCGGACGCGGGCGCCACGGCCTCGATACGGGTGCCGGGTCGCCACCGACGCGAGAACACCCCCTCGCGCGCGAGCAGCGCGGTCGCGCCGACCGAGGCGATCGGCACCTCCGTGAGCCGGACGACGTCGTGGCTGCGGTAGCCGTGCATGCCGGCACGGCCGTCGCGACCGGCCACCAGGTCTACGCGCGTGCGCCAGCCCAGACCGCCGCGCGCGTCGTCACCAGCGGCGGGCTCGACCACGACGTCGAGCCCGAGGCCGTCCAGGTCGAGCCGCGCGAGCCGGGTGAGCTGCTCGCGCACGACGTCGGCCTTCCAGCGCCGCTGGCCGACGAGCGAGACGTGCGCGAGCTCGCCGCCACCCACCCCGCCGGGACCGGCCGACGGCCACACGGAGGGCACCCGGTCGGGGGACGGCTCCAGGACCTCCACCGCGTCCGCGCGCCAGAACGAGCTGCGGGCGACCGCGGTGAGACGGGCGCGCACCCGCTCGCCGGGCAACGCGTGGCGCACGAACACGACACGTCCCTCGTGGCGGGCGACGCAGTGGCCACCGTGGGCGACGGGGCCGACGCTCAGCTCGAGGAGGTCACCGACCCGAGGTCCGGTCTCCGAGGTGCGCGTCGCGGCCGATCGGGCGGCCGGTCGGGTCGTAGAGCGGTCGGCGGGCGGGGTGGGGGTCAACGGGAGGTTCTCCTGGTTCGGTCGGACTGCAGGTGCGGCACGAGGTGTCAGGGCGCCTTGCCCGCCTCCCTGGCGGCCTTGCGTCGCTGGACCTGCTTGCGCGCGGACTCCATCTGCCAGGGCACGGAGGCGACCACGACGCCGGGCATGAACAGCAACCGGCCCTTGAGCCGCAGGGCGCTCTGGTTGTGGAGCACCTGCTCCCACCAGTGGCCCACGACGTACTCGGGGATGTAGACCGTGACGATGTCGCGCGGGCTGGCCCTGCGGATGGACCGCACGTACTGCAGCACCGGACGCGTGATCTCGCGATAGGGAGAGTCGAGCACGCGCAGCGGCACGGGGATGTCCTTCTCGTCCCACGCACGCATGAGCGCCACCGAGTCCTTGGGGTCCACGGAGACCGTGACCGCCTCGAGCACCGAGGGGCGGGCCGCCCGCGCGTAGGCCAGCGCCCGCATGGTGGGCTTGTGGAGACGGGACACGAGGACGATCGCGTGCACCCGGCTGGGCAGCACGCGCTCGGCGGCGACGTCGTCGTCCGCGAGGTCGACCTGCTCGACGACGGCGTCGTAGTGCTTGCGGATGCTCTTCATGAGCGCGAACGTCAGGATCATCAGCAGCACGGCGAGCCAGGCGCCGTGGGTGAACTTGGTGACGAGCACGATCAGCAGCACCGTCGCGGTGAGCGCGAACCCGAAGGCGTTGACGACCCGGCTGCGCATCATGCGCAGCCGCTCGCCGCGGTCCACGGTGGTGCGCAGGTGACGGGTCCAGTGCCGCACCATGCCCAGCTGCGAGAGCGTGAACGAGACGAACACGCCCACGATGTACAGCTGGATGAGTCGCGTGACGCTGGCGTCGAAGGTGAGCACGAGCACGACGGCGACGGCGGCGAGCAGCAGGATCCCGTTCGAGAACGAGAGCCGGTCGCCGCGCGTGTGCAGCTGGCGCGGCAGGAAACCGTCGCGCGCGAGGATCGAACCGAGGATGGGGAATCCGTTGAACGCGGTGTTGGCCGCGAAGACGAGGATGATCCCGGTGACGACCGTCACGACGTAGAACGCCGGGGAGAACCCCTGGAAGATGCCCTTCGCGAGCTGTCCGATCACGGGGTGCTGCACGTAGCCGCTCCCGGCCGGCGCGCCGTGGAGCGTCAGCTGCGCCTGCGGGTTGTCGACCACCTTGACGCCCATGCGCCGGGCGAGCAGCAGGATCGACATGATCATGGCGACCGACATGATGCCGAGCAGGGCGAGCGTGATGCCGGCGTTGCGCGCCTTGGGCTTGCGGAACGACGGCACACCGTTGCTGATGGCCTCGACACCGGTGAGGGCCGCGGCCCCGGAGGCGAAGGCCCGGGCGACCAGGAAGGCCCCGCCCATGCCCACCAGACCCTGCTCGAAACCGGACTGCGGCACGAGGTCGTAGGCCGCGCTCTCGGACATCGGCAGGTCACCCATGAGGAAGCGCACGAACCCGACGACCGCCATCACACCGATCGCGGCGATGAACAGGTAGACCGGGACCGCGAACACCTTGCCGGACTCTCGCACCCCTCGCAGGTTGACGATGGCCAGGGCGACGATCACCGCCACCGCGAGGGCGGCCTGGTGGCCTCGCAGCGCGGGGATCGCGCTCGCCGCGTACTGTGCGCCGGACGAGACCGACACGGCGACCGTGAGCACGTAGTCGACGAGCAGGGCGCTGCCGACGGTCACACCGGCGGTGGGGCCGAGGTTGGTCGTGGCGACCTCGTAGTCGCCTCCGCCGGACGGGTAGGCACGCACGTTCTGGCGGCAGGAGCCCACGACGGTGAGCAGCACCACCGCGACGGCGACCCCGATCCACGGGGAGACGGCGGTCGCCGTGACGCCCGCGATCGCCAGGGTGATGAGGATCTCGTCGGGTGCGTAGGCGACGGAGGAGAGCGCGTCGGAGGCGAACACCGGGAGCGCGAGCCGCTTGGGCAGCGAGACGCTCTCGACGTGCTCGCTGCGCATGGGCCGACCGAGCAGGATCCGCTTGGCCGAGGAGGCGATGTCAGACACCTGCCCATGCTAGAGCCGAACGGCTCCCGCCGGGACCACAGAGGCTGTAGCGTGGTCGACTGTGCACTTCGTGATCATGGGTTGCGGCCGCGTGGGCGCCACGCTCGCTCAGTCCCTCGAGGAATACGGCCACACGGTCGCGATGATCGACCAGTTCCCCGACGCCTTCCGTCGGCTGCCGGCGACCTTCGAGGGCAAGAAGGTCACGGGGCTCGGCTTCGACCGTGACACCCTGCGCCAGGCGGGCATCGAGGACGCCTTCGCGTTCGCCGCCGTCTCCGACGGCGACAACTCGAACATCCTCGCAGCGCGGGTCGTGCGAGAGACCTACGGCATCGAGAACGTCGTCGCGCGCATCTACGACCCTCATCGTGCCGAGATCTACCAGCGCCTGGGCATCCCCACGGTCGCCACGGTGCGCTGGACCTCCGACCAGGTGATCCGCCGGCTGCTCCCGATGGGCGCCACGGACGAGTACCGGGACCCCTCGGGTCGGGTGAGCCTGTGCGAGATCGACGTGCACCCGGGCTGGTTCGGCCAGTCCATCGCGAGCGTCGACAAGGCGACCAACGCCCGCACGGCATACGTCACGCGCTACGGCGAGGGCGTCGTCCCGGGTCCCACGAGCGTGCTGCAGGAGGGCGACACCCTCCACGTCCTCGTCGCCTCAGACTCCGTACCGGACGTCGAGCGCGTCCTGACGCACGCCCCGAAGGTGGTCCCCGAATGAAGGTCGTCGTCGCCGGTGCCGGCTCCGTGGGCCGTTCCATCGCCCGGGAGCTCATCACGAACGGGCACGAGGTGACGATCATCGACCGGCAGCCCTCGGCGATGCGCGTGGCCCAGGTGCCCGACGCCCGCTGGCTGCTCGCCGACGCGTGCGAGCTGCCCTCGCTCCGCGAGGCCGCGGTCGACGAGTGCGACGTCATGGTCGCCGCGACCGGGGACGACAAGGCGAACCTGGTCATCTCGCTGCTGTGCAAGACGGAGTTCGGGGTGCCGCGCACGGTCGCGCGCGTCAACAACCCGAAGAACGAGTGGATGTTCGACGAGTCGTGGGGCGTGGACGTCGCCGTCTCCACCCCGCGGATCATGACCGCCATGGTCGAGGAGGCCGTCTCGATCGGCGACCTCGTCCGGATCTTCACCTTCCACCAGTCCGGCACGGACATCCTCGAGATCACCCTGCCGGAGGACTCCCCCATCGCCGGGGTGCGCCTGGGTCAGATCACCTGGCCGCCGGACTCCGTGCTGGCGGCGGTGGTCCGTGACTCGCGCCCGTTCGCGCCGAGCTCGGACGACACCCTCGAGGTGGGTGACGAGCTGCTGCTCGTCAGCGGCAGCGAGGAGAGCCTCAGCGCCCTGCGGACGATGCTCGTGGCCGAACCAGGATCCATGTGACCCAGAGGGTGGCCGCCCACAGCGGCAGCCCGAGCACGAGCCTGGCGGTACCGAGCCATCCCACCTGCGCGTTCAGGTAGAGCGGCAGCTGGACGGCGAGCCGGATCGCGAACATCCCGACCCACATCCAGGTCGCTCCCGTGTACACGCGCATGCGCACCGGGTCCCGGCGCCAGGCGGTCCACCCCTTGGCCGCGCCGTCCTGCAGCCGCTTGGCATCGGTGAGGCCAGCGCGCAGGGCCTCGACGACGAGGCCCACGACGGGCCAGCGCACCAGGGCGGTGACCGCGACGGCGACCAGGTAGGCGGCGTTGGTGAGCAGCCCAGGCAGGTAGTAGTCGGACGGGTTGCCGGACCGCCAGGCCCACACCGCCCCGACGGCAACCCCGAGGATGCCCGCGAAGGCCTGCGTGACCGGCGTGCGCTGCACGAGACGTGCGACGACCGCCAGCACCGCCACGGCGCTCGAGACGACCAGGGACAACGACAGGTTGCTCGAGGCGACGTACGCGACGACGAACACCAGGCCCGGCGCCATGGACTCCACGAGACCCCGCGCGCCGCCGATGGACTCCAGCGGGTGGAACTCCTCGGAGTTCAGCGCGCGCACACCGGTCGCGGCAGCCACGTCGTCGGCCGTCTCGGCCTCCACGAGGCTCGCGCGATCAGGGCTCGTGAGGTCAGGGCTCGTACCCTCAGGGGGCGCCGCGGCACCAGGATCCGTCTGCGCGTCGCGGGCGTCGCTCACGCTTCACTCCCCCGGTCGGGCGCGCAGCTCGTAGCGCGGGTTGTAGATGGTGCGGGTGCCGTCGACGTCGCACACGAAGCCGTGGACCTTCATCCGGCGTCCCGGCTCGATGCCGGCGATCTGGCGACGCCCCAGCCACACGAGAGCCAGCCTGCCGGTGCCGTCGTAGATCTCGGCCTCGAGCGCCGGGACGCCCTTGCGCGGGCGCAGGACGACGGACTGCACCACGCCGACGAGGTCGGCGACCTTGCGCATCGGCGCGTCGGCGCAGCACAGCGTGGAGCCCTGCCGCGTGGCGTCGGCGCGCTCCTCGCCCGCGGCGATCTCCTCCTCGGAGGCCAGCAGGTCACGCAGTCCCTCGCGCAGGCTCATCGGACCTCGGTGATCTCCGGGCCGCGGTCGGCCAGCGGGTCGAAGTCGCTCGCCTGCGGACGCCTGGGCGCCGCGGCCTCGCCGTCCGCCTTCGGCTCGGGCGCCCCCTCGGGGAGCGTGAGACCGAGCACGTCACGCGGCGGACGGGCGTCGGTGCCTCGCACGACGACGGTCTCGGCGATGAGCGCCTCGAACTCGGACGCGGCCTCGGGCTCGACGACCGCACGACCGCTGAGCACGGCGCGCACGAACCAGCGCGGGCCGTCGACGCCGATGAACCGCGCGGGGCGGTGACCGCTGCGGCCCTGGTCGTCGGTGAACGGCAGCCGTGCGAGCAGCTCGGTGCCGAAGGGGCCGGGGACCTCGTCGGCGGTGCCGCCCTGCGAGGTCGCGGAGGCTGCGATCTCCTTGCGGATGTCGGGCCACACGGCCTCCACCCGCGGGGCGGCGAAGGCCTGGAGCTGGAGCACGGTGCCGCGCAGCGCGATCGCGACGCCGGTGATGATCTTGGTGCGCTGGTCGATCTCCATGCGCACCTGCATCCCGTCGATGCCGGGGATGCGCAGGGCGCCGAGGTCCACGCGGCCGTCCACCTCGGGACGGTCGGCGACGTCCCAAGGACCGGAGTCGGCACGAGACTCCTGCACCTCGCCGTCGGTCGCGGTGTCGCCGGCCGCGGTGTCGTCGGTCGCGGGCTCCGCGGCCGCGGTGTCGTTGCCGGACGCCTCGACCTCGGACGACGTCGCCTCCTGCGCGACCTCTGCGGCGTCGCCGTCAGTCGTCTCGACGTCCTGCTCTGGGAGCTCTTCGCGCGATGCGCGACGGAACCAGCTCACGTCTGTCACTCCTCCATGCGTCGGCGGTGCTCGGGCACCGTGGTGCAGCCTACGGTGTCGACCGCCACCGGTGCCAGCGTGGCGACCTGTGAGCGCCCACGGTCAGTGCGTGGCTGCGGCCCAGCCGCCGCTGGACCCGAAGCCGCCCTCGCCGCGCACGGAGTCCGGCAGGCTCTCGACCTGGCGGAACGTGGCGTGCGCGACCTCCTGGACCACCATCTGGGCGATGCGGTCGCCACGGGCCAGCGAGATGGTCTCGGTCGGGTCCGAGTTGTACAGGGTCACCCTGATCTCACCGCGGTAGCCGGCGTCCACCGTCCCGGGCGAGTTGACGATCGTCAGGCCGTGCCTGGCGGCGAGCCCCGACCGGGGGTGGACGAGCGCGACGTAGCCCTCCGGCAGCGCGATGGCGATGCCGGTGGGGACCGTGGCGCGCTCGAACGGACGCAGCACCACGTCGGTGGTCGTCACGAGGTCCGCGCCAGCGTCACCCGGGTGCGCGTAGGCAGGCACCCGGGCGGCGTCGTCGAGGACCGTGAGGAGAACCTCGGGCTGCGCCGGCATCAGGCGGCGCACTCCTTGCAGATCTCGTGGCCGTCCTTGTCCAGGTGGTCGAGCTGGCTGCGGTGGTGCACGAGGAAACAGCTGTAGCACGTGAACTCGTCCGCCTGGCGGGGCAGCACACGCACCGAGAGCTCTTCGCCCGAGAGGTCCGCGCCGGGAAGCTCGTAGCCTTCCGCCGCCTCCGTCTCGTCCTCGTCGACCACGCCCGACCGCTTGTCAGAACGGCGTGCCTTGAGCTCTTCGAGAGAGTCCTCGCTGAGGTCTTCCTCCTGCTTGAGCGGCGCGTCGTAATCGGTTGCCATACGGGTCACACTCCGAATCGTCCCGCACGCGTGCGGGGTTGAGGTTTCGATGCAGTACTAATGCTTCTGGGGCCCTGCTTGTTCCAGGTGGCGATGGGATTGTCCACCATTTCCCGCACAAGCGCACATCGGCGCGCTGTGCGGGACCGTGCGGACCCTGGCTCGCTCACGCCCCGAGGTCGGCGTCCACGCTCTCGAGCAGGGTCACGAGCGCACGGACCCCCGGCTCGTTGCCCGCGACGAGCATCCGCTCGTCGGCCGCGCGACCCCGCAGGCCGGTGACGACACCGCCCGCCTCCGTCACCACGAGCCCGCCCGCGGCGTGGTCCCACGGCTGCAGGCCGCGCTCGTAGACGAGGTCGAGGTGCCCTCCGGAGAGCTGGCACAGGTCGAGGGCCATGGACCCGATGCGGCGGATGTCGCGCACCTTCGGCAGCACGTCCACCAGCACCGTGGCCTGGGCGAGACGGCGCGGCGCGGCATACCCGAACCCGGTGCCCACCAGCGACTCGGCCAGCGGCCGGGGCGCGTTGACGTGCACGCGCTCCTCCTCGTGCCAGGCGCCACCGCCGAGCCAGGCGCTCCAGGTCTCGGACTTCGCGACGTCGTGCACCGCTCCGGCGAGCACGGTCCACGTCAACGGGTCGTTGCCACCGCTGACCACCGCGACCGAGACGGCGAAGGCCTCGATGCCGTACAGGTAGTTCACGGTGCCGTCGATGGGATCGACCACCCAGGTCAGGCCGCTGGTTCCCGTGGTGGCCTTGCCCTCCTCGCCGAAGAAGCCGTCGTCGGGCCGCGCCGCCGAGATCTGGGAGCGGATGAACGCCTCGACGTCACGGTCCATCTCGGTGACCACGTCCGTGGGCGAGGACTTGGTAGCGGCGACCTCCACGTGGACGGGGCGCCGACCTCGCAGGAACTCGCCCGCGCTGCGCGCGACCGCGCTGGCCAGCGCGTGCAGGTCACGCAGCGCGGGGACGCTCCCTGTCGTGGGCGCAGCCGCAGGTCGCTGGACCGGGGTGCCGTCGTCCGTCATGACGTGCGTCCTCTCGTCGTGGATGACAGATGCTCCCAAGGACGGTACCCCGGATCACGGCGCACCGGCGCGCGTCCCGCCTCCGGCCGTCGACGCGTGGCACGCTGGACAGCAGGACACGCCGCGAGCGCGACGTCGACGAGCCCGGGCGGCTCGCAGCACCCCGTCACCGCCGGTGCGCGAGCCAGGGATCGGTCTCGCGCACGCGCCGACGCCCATCGATGGAGGAGGAGCCGCATGGCCACGGACGAGGATCGCGCCGACGCGTCGGCCGCCGGAGACGGTTCGTCGGCGTCGCGCGACACGACGCTCACCTTCGCCGGCGTCGAGCCGAGCGGCGACGCGCTGCTGCTCACCGACGCGAACGGCGCCGCCTACGTCCTGCCCATCACCTCGTTGCTGCGGATCGCCGTCAAGCGCGCGACCGTCCCCGAGGCGAGCACGCTCGGCGTGCTGCAGCGCACGGACGTCCCTGACCCCTCGACGTCGCCGCGCGAGATCCAGGCACGGGTGCGGGCCGGCGAGTCCACCGAGGAGATCGCCGCCTCGCTGGGCGTCTCCCTCGACCACGTCCGCAGATACGAGGGCCCGGTGATCGCCGAGCGCGAGTTCGTCGCCGAGCAGGCACGCGCCGCACGCGTCGGTCACGCCAGCGACTCCCCCGCGCTCGGTGAGCTGGTCACCGACCGTCTCGCGGCCCGCGGCGCCGAGCCAGACTCGCTGCGGTGGGACGCCTCCCGGCCGGGGTCCGAGGGATGGGTGGTCACCGTGGCCTTCACGATCGCGGGCCGGGAACGCTCCGCACGCTGGTCCTTCCGGCCGCAGACCCGTGTCATCAAGGCGCTCGAGGACGAGGCTCGCTGGCTGTCCGAGACGACGATCTCCGACGAGCCCATCCCCCGGCGCCACCTGTCCGCCGTGCGCGAGTCCGTGTTCGACGTCGAGGCCTCCGACCTGGCTCGCCCGGGCTTCACCCGCGCGGTGCTCGACGACGTCGACGGCACGCAGACCGTCGCTCGCACCACCGAGGTGCCGGTCCTCGGGTCCTTCGGCGCAGAACCCGCGATCGACGCCTCGTCGTCCGACGCGAACGCCCCGCAGGACGACGAGGCCCCCCTCGAGGATGCGACAGCCGCGCTCCTGGACGACCTCAGCGCACGGCGCGGAGTGCGCCAGCAGTTCGAGATCGCTCCGGAGCCCGACGACCCGCTCGCGCCCGGTACAGGCTCGCAGTCCTCCTTCGACCTCGATGCCGCGCCGGTCTCCGGGGCGCACGCACGCGACGAGCAGCCCGCCACGAACGCCCGCATCTACGCGCTGCCGACGTCGGTCGGCACCGAGAAGGTCTCGAGCACCGCGGACCTCCCGGGTGCCGAGGGGGCCCGGGAGCCAGATCCTTCGGCGGACGCCGCGCCCGAGGGAGCGCCGGCCTCCGGCACCCAGCCGGCGGCCGCGACGCGGCGAGCGACGACGGACGACGCCGAGGGCGCGGCCGTCGTGACACCGTCCGAACCCACGCCCGCGAAGCCCGCGCCTGCCGCACGCGGCTCCCGCAAGGGCCGGTCGAAGGTCCCCAGCTGGGACGAGATCGTCTTCGGAGCGAAGTCCGACTGAGCCCGGCCGGACCCGACGACGTCTGACCCGACGACGTCCGGCCGGGGCGTCGTGGCGCGCACCGCCACGCCTCGGGGCTCAGGCCTCCCAGCGCAGCAGGGGGACGGACATCTCCGTGGGGGTCAGCGACCCGTGCACGCCGACCAGCTCCAGCGAGGCAGGCGTCTGCGTCCGGGAGTCGACGACGGTCGCCCGCCCGGTCATCGCGACGACCAGGTCGCCCGTCGCGGGGAGCACGTGCTCGGACACCGGTCCGAGCAGACCGAGCCCCGTCACCTGGTCCCGCGTGAGCACGACTGCGGCCTGCCCCAGCACCTCCCGCCAGCGCGCCGCCGCCTCCTGGGGGGACCGCCCAGGCTCGAGGTAGACGTGCGTGGCCCGCGGTTCGCCCCCGACGAGGGCGACCCCCTCGGCGAGCGCGGGCACCTCGGCGACGTCCCAGCGCAGCGCTCGGTCCACCTCGACCATGCCGTGGTCGGCGGTCAGCACGACCTGGGAGCCGCGGGGCGCGAGCCGCACGAGGCGGCTGAGCTCAGCGTCGAACGCCTCGAGCTCGTCACCCCACTGCCAGGAGGTCCAGCCGTGGTGGTGCCCGACCTTGTCGACGTCGCCCCAGTAGAGGTAGACGAGCCCGTCGTCGCGCAGCGTGCGCAGGGCGGCGTCGACCCGGCCGCTCCAGGACTCCGCCGCGACGTAGTCCCCGCCGCGCAGCGACGCGTTCGTCATCCCGGACCCGGCGAACCTGGCGGGACCGACGCTCGTCACCGGGACACCCGCGGCGACGAGCCGCTCGAAGACGCTCGGTACCCGCTGCCAGTCGGCGGGGTCGGGCATCCCGGTCCACTGCACGAGGTTGCCGAGCCCTCCCGTGGCCGGGTTGCGGACCGTGTAGCCCAGCATGCCGGTGCGGCCAGGGAAGGCACCGGTGCCGAAGGCCCCGATCGCGGCCGTGGTGGTCGAGGGGAAGGTCGTGGTCAGACGTCGGCCGTCCGGCAGCGCCCGCCGCATGGTGGGAGCGTGGCCGCCCCGCTCCGCGAGGTTCTCGTAGCCGAGCCCGTCGACGAGGACGACGCACACCCGCCGCCCGGGGAGCACGCCGAGCCCTCGGTCCTCGCCCGGTACGCGCCCCGGGTCGGCGCGCCCGCCGTCCGACGGCGTCGACCACTCGCGGTCGAGACCCGCCGCGAGCGCGGCGGCGACCGACGGGAGGACGTCGGCCAGGCTCGCGCCGTGCCCGCCCGCGACGGCGGGCAGGACGAAGCCCGCGTCGTCGAGCGCGGCGAGGTGAGCGGCTACGGTGTCTGGCACGGTGTCAGCGGTGGGCGCGGTGCCGTGCGAGCGCGCCCGACAGCGAGGTGGCGAAACGGACGGCCTCCTCGACCGCGCCGGAGCCCTCCGCCTCGGCGGACACGCGCACGAGGATGTCGTCGGGCGTCAGGGTGCCGGTGTACCCGTGGTCGGCCTCGCACTGCGGGTCCCCGCAGTCCGCGGGTCCCAGGTCGATGCGCGAGACGGCCCCCCACATGATGCCGAGGGTGACCTCCGACGGCGGCTGCCCGATGCGGTGGTCCTGCGGGTTCGTGACCCCGTAGGTGACGGCGACGGACGTGACCGCCCCGAGCGCCACGGCCTCGGTGGTGGCGGCCGCGGACGGTCGAGAGCGGGCGTCCGCCGGCGGGTGGTCGTCGACGTGGGTGACGACGAGCCGGGTGTCGGTCAGCACGAGCACGGTGATGTGGCGCAGCACCTCGGCGTGCACGAGCGTGGTCTCGACGTGGACGAGGTGGTCCTCGACGTCCTCCCCCGCGAGCGCGGTCGACAGGACGTCGAGGACCACGGACGGGTAGTAGCCGGCGCGCTCGACGGCGCGGGACAGCGAGGCGAGGGCGGTGTTCGGCACCCGGCCATCCTACGTGCGCGGATCTCGCACCGAGGTGCGGCCCCGGGCGCGCCTGGACGAGCAACCCGGCGCGGTGCGGGAGAATGCCACAGTCGCCGTACCCGGTCGACAGCAGCGATGCGTCGTCGCCCGCGCGCCCCGACGCCGTACCTGACCAGCCTGACCAGGAGCTCACCATGGTTCGCAAGTCCGCCCCGGCACCCGCCGCGGACGACTTCACCGAGAAGATCGTCGACATCGACGTCGCCACCGAGATGGAGGGCTCGTTCCTCGAGTACGCCTACTCGGTGATCTACGCGCGCGCCCTGCCGGACGCCCGCGACGGGCTCAAGCCCGTGCAGCGCCGCATCCTGTTCCAGATGTCCCAGATGGGGCTGCGTCCCGACCGTCCGTTCGTGAAGTCCGCCCGCGTGGTGGGCGACGTGATGGGGCGCCTGCACCCGCACGGCGACACGGCGATCTACGACGCGCTGGTGCGTCTCGCCCAGCCGTTCTCGCTGCGCCTGCCACTCGTGGACGGTCACGGCAACTTCGGCTCGCTCGACGACGGCCCCGCCGCTCCTCGCTACACCGAGGCCCGCATGGCGCCGGCCGCGATCCCGATGACGGCGGACCTCGACGAGGACGTGGTCGACTTCGTCCCGAACTACGACAACAAGCTCACGCAGCCCTCCGTGCTGCCCGCGGCGATCCCCAACCTGCTGGTCAACGGCGCCGCCGGCATCGCGGTCGGCATGGCCACCAAGATGGCGCCGCACAACCTGGTCGAGGTCATCGCCGCGGCCCGTCACCTCATCGCGCACCCCGACGCCGACCTCGACGAGCTCATGAAGCTCGTGCCGGGCCCGGACCTGCCGACCGGCGGGCGGATCGTCGGGCTGGACGGCATCCGCGACGCGTACCGCACCGGGCGCGGCACCTTCCGCACCCGGGCCACGGTGTCGATCGAGAACGTCAGCGCGAAGCGCAAGGGCATCGTCGTCTCCGAGCTGCCCTATCTCGTCGGGCCCGAGCAGGTCATCGAGAAGATCAAGGACGGCGTGCAGCGCAAGAAGCTGCAGGGCATCACGGCCGTCACCGACCTTACCGACCGCAGCCACGGCCTGCGCCTCGTCATCGAGATCAAGACGGGGTTCAACCCCGAGGCCGTGCTGGAGCACCTCTACCAGCACACCCCGATGGAGGACTCCTTCGGCATCAACAACGTGGCGCTCGTGGACGGCGAGCCGCGCACCCTGGGGCTGCGCGAGCTGCTCGTGGTGTGGATCGCGCACCGCATCGACGTCGTGCGCCGACGCTCGCAGTACCGCCTCGACCGGCGTCTGGAGCGGCTGCACCTCGTGGAGGGGCTGCTGCTCGCGATCCTCGACATCGACGAGGTCATCCAGGTCATCCGTTCCTCGGACGACGCCGAGACGGCCCGGACCCGGCTCATGTCGGTGTTCGACCTCTCGCAGCTGCAGGCGGAGTACATCCTCGAGCTGCGGCTGCGCCGGCTGACGAAGTTCTCCCGCGTGGAGCTCGAGAAGGAGCAGGAGCAGCTCAAGAAGGAGATCGACCAGCTGCAGAAGATCCTCGGTTCCGAGGCACGGCTGCGCACGGTGGTGAGCGACGAGATGGCCGCGGTGGCCCGGGACTTCGGGACGCCGCGCCGCACCATCCTGCTCGACTCCGCTGGTGCGAGCGGCGCGGGAGGCGGCGGTGCGAGCGGTGCCACGTCGGCCGGCGCACCGTCGTCGGCCCGCGGCGGCGCGGTGCCGCTCGAGGTCCCGGACACCCCGTGCTTCGCGATGCTCTCCGCCACCGGACTGGTGGCACGCACGAGCGACGACGTCGAGCCCTCGCGCGAGGGCGTGCGCAAGGCGCACGACGTGCTGCGGTCGGTCGTCGCCGCGTCCGCGCGCTCCGACGTGGGTGCCGTGACCTCGGCCGGGAGGATCGTGCGCCTGTCCCTCCTGGACCTGCCCGCGCTGCCCGGGACGCACGACTCCCCGTCGCTCGCCGGCGGTGTGCCGGTGGTGGACGTCGTCGCGCTCGAGCCGGGCGAGCAGGTGCTCGCCCTCGTGCCGCTGGACGACGACGCCCCGGTGCTCGCCCTGGGGACCCGGGCAGGTGTCGTCAAGCGGGTGGCGCAGGGCCCCGCCCCCGCCAAGGACTCGTGGGAGGTCATCGCGCTGCGTGACGGCGACAGCGTCGTGGGTGCGGTGCCCACGGACGACTCGTGCGAGCTCGTGCTGGTCAGCTCCGACTCGAGCCTCCTGCACTTCGCGGCGACCGCCGTGAACCCGCAGGGACGCTCGGCCGCGGGCATGGCCGGCATCAAGCTCGCGCCCGGCGAGCAGGTCGTCTACTTCGGCTCGGTGCCCCGCACCGCGGCGATCGACGGCGCTGTGGTGGTGACGGTGGCCGGAGCACGCGATGCGCTGCCGGGCACGGAGAGCGGCTCCGCGAAGGTCACCCCGTTCGAGGCGTACCCCGCCAAGGGTCGTGCGACCGGTGGTGTGCGCTCGCAACGCTTCCTGCGTGGCGAGGACTCGCTGCTGCTCGCCTGGGTCGGCCCCGCGCCCGCGCGGGCGGTGGGCAGCGGCGGCCAGCCCCGCGACCTGCCCGGTCTCGACCCCCGACGGGACGGCTCCGGCACGCCGCTGGCCGCGCCGGTGGCGGGCGTCGGGCAGTAGTCGGCGGGAGGCCCGCGGGACGGGTACCCCGAGAGCAGCCGGCGTCCGCGTCCCGGCAGGCAGGAGCCACCTCCATGACCCAGCAGCCCGACACGACGTGCGTCGTCCTCGAGCAGGTCGGCGTGCGCCTCGGCGACGACACCCTGCTCGCCCCGGTGAGCCTCGCCCTCGGCGAGGGGCGCACGCTCGCCGTCTCGGGACGCAACGGCACCGGCAAGACGACGCTGCTGCGCGTGCTCGCCGGGCTCCTGCGGCCGTCGTCGGGCAGAGTGCTGGTCGCTGGACGGCCGGTCGACGAGCGCGACCCCGCCTTCCGCAGGCGGGTCGCGGCGCTGGTCGGCACGCCTGCGCTGGCACGGAACCTCACGCTGCGCGAGCACCTGGTGCTGGTGGCGACCTCCTGGGGCGCGAGCGTCGCGCAGGCGCAGGACCGCGCCGACGAGCTGCTCGACCGGTTCGGGATCGCGCGGCTCGCCTCCAGGTTCCCCCACGAGGTCTCCTCGGGTCAGGCCCAGCTGCACTCCCTCGCGCTCACCCTCGCCCGGCCCGGTGAGCTGCTGCTCCTCGACGAGCCGGAGCACCGGCTCGACGCCGACCGGATCGGGCGCGTGGTCGACGTGCTGCGCGACCTGGCCCGGGAGGGCAGGACCGTGGTCCTCGCGAGCCACAGCGCCGTGCTGATCGAGGCCGTGGCGACGGACCGGCTCGAGCTGCAGGAGGCCTGAGCGCCATGGATCCCGAGCCCGCCGCGGCCCCCGTCCCCGGAGCGCGAGAGCCGTGGCCGGCCCGCCCGGCCGCGGGGGCGCGCGAGCGGCTGGTCGCCGTCGTACGGGTGTACCGCGAGCGCGGCTCCGACGTCCCGGCGGACCGCCGGTACGCGCTGTACGTGGCCGTGCTGGTCGTCGTGATCGTCGGCGTCCCGGCCGTGCGCGCCCTCGTGCTGCTCGTGGCGCAGCCCGACGTGCTCACGACGCTGCGGTCCCCGGGTGCCCCGCGGGTGTCCGGCGTCGTCGCGGGGCTGCTCCTGGCGGGGTTCGCGATGCTCGGGCAGGTGCGCGGTCCGGCCCTGCTCCCGCCGTTCTTCGTCTCTGTGCTCGCCGGCAACGACCTGCCACGCCGACGGACCCTGCTCGCACCCTTCGTCGTGGCCGCCGGGTGGACGACCTTCGCCGTGACCGCGACGACCGCGCTGCTGGCTCTGACGCTGGCGGCGCAGCCGGTCGGCTGGTTCTCGTACGAGGGTTCCCCTCCTGCTCCGGCGGCAGCCCTCGACGGGTCCGCGGCGACAGCCTCCGCGCTCCTGCTGATCCTCTGCGCGGCGTCCGTCGGGGTCCTGGCGGGAGTCCTCTGGCTCGCCGGGCAGCGCGTCGGTCCGCACCGGTCCTGGGTGCTGCCGCTGGTCGCCGCGGTGTGCGCGCTCGCACCGGTCGTCGCACCCGCGACGGGCTGGGTCGTGCCCTCGGGGTGGTTCTCGCACGCCTGGGCCGCGGCGACGGTCGGGGCCGGTGCCAGGGACGGCGTCGGGCACCTCGGCGACATACCGACCGAGACCCTGGTGGCCACCACGCTGCTCGTCGCGCTGGCGTGCGTCGCGGCGGGCCTCGTCCCCCGGCTCCTCGACGCCCTGGCCGGCCCCCGCGTGCTCGAGCAGGCCCGCCGCTGGTCCTCGCTCACGGTCGCCGCCGGGACCGGCGACCTCGTCGCGGCCTCCGAGCGGCTGCAGGTGCCTCCCCGTGGCTTCGCGCGCCGGTGGCGCGCCGTGCACGAGGGCCCCTCGTGGGTACAGACACCGCTGAGCGGCCTCGTCGGCGCGCTGCGGACCCCCGGCCGGCTCGTGGCGGGCGGTGCCTGGACGGTCGCGTCGGGCGTCGTGCTGGCCGCGGCCGTCACGCTGCCCGGGCCGCTGCGCTGGTGGTGCGCGGCGGTGGTGGGCCTGACCGCCTTCCTGGCGACCGGCCCCACGAGCGACGGCCTGCGGCACGCGGCCGAGTCCGCCTCCGGACCGGCGCTCTACGGGTACCGGACCGGCGGGCTGCTGGCCCGCCACGCCGTGCTCCCCGCGGTCCTCACGATGCTGCTCGGCGCTCTCGGCGTCGTCCTGGGCGGCCGGGCCAGCGGTGCGGCGTTCGCTGCCGACGTCGTCCTCGTGCTGCTCGTCGTGCTGGTGCGCGCTCACCGCAGCGCCCGCGGCGGGCTGCCACCAGGGATGCTCGTCTCGGTCCCGACGCCGCTGGGAGACCTCTCGGGCGCGGTGGTGCTCCTGTGGAACCTGGACTGGGCGCTCCTGTCCGTGCTGGCCGGCCTGCTGAGCGTCGCCGTCGTGGGCTCGGGCGCGACGGGAGAGGGCGCGGTCTCGCCTGCCGCCCTCGCGGCGTCGCTGGCGCTGCTCCTCGTCCTGTGGACCCGAGCTCGGCTGCGTCGCTGAGCGGCACGGCGTGCCGGTGGGTCGAGCGGTGCAAGGTCGAGCGGTCCGGAGTCAGCCGGACGCGGTGGGCGGCGGGCGGTCAGCGCCGCGGCCGACGGCGGGGCGCTGGTCGCCGGGCCGGTCCCCGGGTCGGTGCCCGGCGGGCCGCAGCGCTGGTACGAGCGCACGTGCGAGCGCGGTCAGCGCGAGGAACGGGACGAGCGCGAGCGCCGTCGAGAACCAGAACAGATGATCGGTGGGCACCTTGCCCCACCCCCGCTGCACCAGGAGCCACGCCCCGAGCCACGCGAGGGTCGTCGTCACCCCGGTCACGCCCCACGCGGGCCTGCGCAGCAGGTAGGTCGGGAGCAGGTGACCGAGCACCACGAGGAACGCGAGCAGCCCGAGGAGCCCGGCCACCACCGGTGCGAGCACGGCCGCACCGGGCAGGTCTCGGACGCCGCCCGGATGTCCCAGCAGCAGCACCACGGCGAGCACCAGCACGACCACGGCCATCCCCAGGAGGTGCCGTGCGCCCTCGGCCAGGAGCGTGCGCGGGCGGCGCCAGTCGGGGCGGTCCCGCGGCGCCGACGCTTGCTCGTCCATCCGCCCAGGCTACCGGGCCCGACACCGCGGGCGATGTCCACGAAGCGGCCCGCCGGGGTGCCGAGCGGCACAAAGTACGACGATGGCTGGCATGACGTCCCTCTTCGACACCTACACCTTCCGTCCCGGCAGCCCTGACGCGCTGACGGTCCGCAACCGCCTGTGGATCTCGCCCATGTGCCAGTACTCGGTCGCGGCGCGCGACGGCGTCCCCACCGACTGGCACCTCGTGCACCTCGGGCAGCTCGCGGTCGGCGGTGCGGGCCTGGTGATGACCGAGGCCACCGCGGTGAGCCCGGAGGGCCGGATCAGCCCGCAGGACACCGGCATCTGGGACGCGGCGCAGACGCGGGCCTGGGCCCGCATCGCGACCTTCGTGCGCTCTCACGGTGCGGTCGCCGCGATCCAGCTCGCGCACGCCGGTCGCAAGGCCTCCACCTACGCACCCTGGGGCACCGACGGGCACGGCAGCGTCCCGGTCTCCGCCGGCGGCTGGACGACGGTCGCACCGTCGGCGCTCGCCTTCGGCGGCTACGACGCTCCTGCGGCTCTCGACCTGGCCGGCATCGACAAGGTGGTCGACGACTTCGCGGCCGCGGCCCGCAACGCGGTGACGGCGGGATTCCAGGTGCTCGAGGTCCACGCGGCGCACGGCTACCTGCTCCACCAGTTCTTGTCCGCCGTCAGCAACGAGCGCACCGACGAGTACGGCGGCTCCTTGGAGAACCGCGCTCGGCTGCTGCTGAGGATCGTCGCCGCCGTGCGCGCCGCGGCACCCGGGCACCCGCTCGTCGTCCGGGTGTCCGCCACCGACTGGGCGCCGGCCGAGCTGGCCGGACGCGGCTGGGACGTCGAGCAGACCGCGACCGTGGCCGGCTGGGCCGCACAGGCCGGCGCGGACCTCTTCGACGTCTCGTCCGGCGGGAACCTCCCGGTCGCCGACATCCCCGTCGCCCCCGGCTACCAGGTCCCCCTGGCGGCCCACCTGCGCGAGCACGCGGGCGTCCCGGTGAGCGCGGTGGGCATGATCACGACCGCGGAGCTCGCCGAGGCGGTCGTGGCGAGCGGCAGCGCCGACGCCGTGATGGTCGGTCGTGCGGCGCTGCGCGACCCGCACGTCGCCCTGCGGATGGCACGGGACCTCGGGGTGCAGGTCGGCTACGCGGCGCCGCAGTACGAGCGGGCGTACTAGTCCCCGTACGACGGCGGCCCGCTCCTCGCGGGAGCGGGCCGCCGTCGTGCCGTCGAGGTCGTGCCCCGGGCTGCCGGCTCAGCGCACCGTCAACGAGGTCTTCTTGGAGACCTTCGCGTAGCGCGCGGACCCCTGGTACACGACCTTGACCTTGCCCTTGCGGACCAGCGTCCTGGTCCGCACCGTCGCGACGTACCGGCTCCCGGACTTCTTGACCTTCGCCGTGCCGACCCGCTTCCCGCCCACGGTCAGGACGACCTTGCCGGTCACCTTCACGCCGGCAGCGCCCTTGACGACGACCCGCACCGTGGCCTTCCTGCCGCGCACGAGCGTGCCCTTCGTCCGCTTGGCCGAGATCTTGGCCCTGGCCTTGCTGACCGAGACCGTCGCAGCACCGGCCTTGGTCACGGCCTTGATGCCGCTGCCGGCCACCGGGGTGTAGGTCACGCGCACCCGGTGCTCGCCCACCGCGAGGGTCCTCGGCAGGGTCACGGTCGCCCTGCCGCCAGAGACCTTCGCCTCGCCGAGCACCGTGCTCCCCTCGCCGACGGTCACCGTGCCACCGGCGACGGCGGTCCCGGCGAGCCTCACGGTCACCGCCACCCGCGCAGCGGCTCCGTACGCGACCTTGGTGGCCGTCGCGGCGAGCACCGGGGTGCCGTTCGGTCCGACCTTCACCGGAACGCTCGCGACGGCTGACACGGAACCCTGGCCGTCGGTCGCGCGCGCCCTGAACACGTACGAGCCCACGGGCAGCGCCACCCGCCCGGTGTACGTCTTCCACGCCTGGTCCCCCACGGCGTACTCGACCGTGACGACGGGGCGGTGCGCCGAGGAGGGGGTGGCCGTGACCGTCGCGGTCGTACCCACGGAGTACCAGCCGCCGGCACCCGCGCTCGACAGGGTGACGGTCACTGTGGGCCGCGCGGGCTGGAGCGCCCCGAGGGCCGCCTGCAGCCCCTGCAGCGCCGCACTCACCTGGGCTTCGGTCGCCGCCGGGTCGGCCACGACACCGAGCGCGGTGTCGCGCGCGGCCACCACCGCGGCATAGCTCGCGGCGTCGTAGTCGTCCGCGTCGAGCGCCGCAGCCTGCGCCACGGCACCCTCGAGAGCGGCCACGTCGGCAGCACGGACCGTGTAGGAGAAGCTCGCCGTCCTGGTGACCCCCCGGTACACGTACGAGACCTCGCCGCTGCGGGCACCGACGGCCGCCGTGCTGGCGGTGACCGAGGCCTGGCCGGTGATGTCGACGATCCGGCTCGTGCCGTTGTCGAGCGTGGCCGAGACCGTCATCCCGGCGGGGTCGAACGACTCGCCCTGCAGGTAGCTCGTCCTCGTCGGTGGCGTGACCGCGATCGACTGGAGGGTCGACAGCGCAGGCGGGCTGGAGGTCCACGCGGTGTACTCGCTCGGCGAGGACGACCCGAGGAGGATCTCGTTGACGTTGTTCACGATGGTGCTGCGTGCCGAGGAGTCGGGCAGGTTCGCGTCCGGGGTCCCGGTGGACGTCTCCGCGATCGCGGCCGTCGGGGTGATGCGGAAGCTCGCACGGTGCGCCTGGCGCTGCTGGAGCTCGGCGGCCGCGAACAGCACGGTCGGTCGGCGCACGTAGTTGCCGGAGACGATCGGCGTGTAGCTGGTGACCGCACCGCCGAGGTTGTAGAGCACCCGCATCGCGTTGACGGTCCCCTGGGGTGCGTTCGTGCTCGCCTCTGCGACCTTGATCCGGCTCGTCGCGACGGCGTCGGAACCGGTCGTGAGCCCGGTGTAGCCAGCGGTCAGCTCGGCCGCGTTGCCGGCGACGACCACGATCGAGCCGGGGTACTGCGCGAGAGCCGCTCTGGCGATCGCGATGCGGTTGGCGTTCGCCGTGCCGGTGCCGCTGTCGGCGCCCATGAGCACGAAGGCGTGCTTCGACGTGGGCAGGTCGGTGGGCACCGTGGAGCTGATGGTGAACGGGTGCAGCGCCGCGTCCCAGGCCGCGACGAAGGCGGGCAGCTCGGTGGCGTACGTGTCCGAGACGTCCCCGGCCTCGGCGATCGCCCGGACGAGGTCGGCCGCGTTGTTGCGCGGGTTCGCGTCGTCCCCCGCGAAGCCCGACTGCTGCAGGTAGACGACCTTGGCGACGCTCGAGCGCAGCGCGTTGGTGCTCGCTCGGAAGGCGTTGTAGGCCGTCGTGACGCCGGTGACCGCGCCGCCGTCGGCATCGCGCGCCAGGTCGCTCGCGACCTTCGCGACGTTCTGGGCGATGAGGTCGCGCTCGGAGCCGCCCGGATAGCCGGGCGGGGTCACATAGCTGCTGTTCTGGCAGCTGGCGGACACGCAGCTCGGGCCGTCGAGCAGCGCGATGCCGCTGGCCAGGCCCAGGTGCTGCCGGAGCAGGGCCGTCTCGGTGGCGTACAGGACGTTGCCGCGCCGCGCGTGCCAGCCGCTGGTGATCACGGAGATCGAGGTGACGGGCGTCGCGCCGACGGTGCGGCCGTCTGCGTCCGCCTTGAGCCCGTAGAGGATCGGCATCGACATGGTGGCGTTGTCGGGTGTGTCGCCGGCCGCGGTCTCGGTGAAGATCCGGTCGGCCGAGATGCCGTTGGCCAGGAGCCAGTCGCGCATGACCTCGCCCTCGCTGGCCTTGTCAGCCCCCGCGGTGTGACCGCCGGTCACCAGCACGCGCGTGCTCGGATACTTGGTCAGCGCCGCCTTGGTCACCAGGAGCCGGTCGGTCAGCTCCGGCTTCGCGGAGCCGTCGGAGTTGAGGACGTTGCCGAGCACCACGAAGACGTGCCCGGGCGTGTTCGGCAGGCCGTCGGGCACACCCGACGCGCTCGCCGGGTCGCTCGAACCGTGGAGCTGGTAGTCGAAGAGCCGGCTGTTCCAGCCCTCGACGACCTCCCGCCACGCGGCACCGGCGGCCGCGTCGTGCTCGGCGACGTAGTCGAGCTGCGCGTCCACGTCCGCCGCGAGCCCCAGCCGCTCGTACTCGACGAGGCGACCCTGCGCCTCGGTGACGCTGCCCGCGGCTGGAGCGGCGTCGGCCGCAGCGGCGGGCAGCAGGCAGAGCGCCGCGACCAGGGCGACCACGGCGGTACGGGCACGGACGCGTGGAGCTGGCATCGCAGATGGCATCGGCAGGAATCTCCTCGGTTCGACGGCACCCGTGGTGGTCACGGGTGCTGCCGCGACTGTGCGGCTCTCCACGATGACAGCGTTGTCATCGCATATCGATGGCGACAGTACAACAAGGAGACGAACTCTTCCAGGCCCGTGCGAACAGGCAGAGAACAGCCGATGGACGTCTGAGCGTGCCACCGCGCCAGGACGGACGGGCCGCCAGCCGACGATCTGCGGGAGCACGGGGGCAGCACAGCGGCCCACGGAGGCGCAGACCTCCCCGAGAGGCGCGCGTCCAGGTCCAGGAGGACGATCGAGAGGTCAAGCATCACGGCCACGGAGGGATCGACATGCAGGGAACTGGACGGCTCGTCCTGCGCACCGTCGTCGGCGCGCTCTTCGTCGGGCACGGGAGCCAGAAGCTGTTCGGCACGTTCGGAGGACCGGGGCTCGAGGGCACCACGCAGATGATGCGGGCCCTCGACATGCACCCGGCGCGACGCAACGCCGTCCTCGCCGGGCTCACCGAGGCTGGCGGCGGCGCGCTGCTGCTCGCGGGCCTGGCCACGCCGGCGGCCGGCGCCGCGCTCGTCGGGGTCATGACGACGGCCGTCCGCAAGGTCCATCTGCCCAAGGGCGTGTGGAACTCTGACGGCGGGTACGAGTACAACGCGGTCCTCGTCGCCGCGCTCGTCGCTCTCGCCGCGGAGGGCCCTGGTCCGCTCTCCCTCGACCGTGCGCTCGGCACCGAACGCACCGGGGCGCGGTGGGGCCTGGCCGCGCTGGTCGCCGGCGTGCTCGGTTCGACCCTCGTCGTCGAGCTGGGCCGGCGCGGCACCGAGCCAGAGCACGAGGGCCGAGACGCGACCGTCCAGGGTGACGGCGGCCCGGCGGGACCGACGCAACGCTGACCGGCTCTCCGGGACCCTCGTCTGGTCAGGCCAGGGCGACGAGCTCCCGGTAGCCGTCGTTCCACAGGTCCTCGTCGCCGTCCGGGAGCAGCAGCACCCGCTCGGGCTCGAGCGCGTCCACGGCACCGACGTCGTGGGTGACCATGACGACGGCACCCTCGTACGCGTGCAGCGCGCCGAGGATCTCGGCGCGCGAGGCGGGGTCGAGGTTGTTGGTGGGCTCGTCGAGCAGCAGGACGTTCGCCGCCGAGACGACGAGCGTCGCCAGGGCGAGCCGGGTCTTCTCGCCGCCGGAGAGCACGTGGGTCGGCTTGTCCGCGTCGTCCCCCGAGAACAGGAACGAGCCGAGCACCGAACGCACCTGGGTGTCCGTGAGGTCGGGGGCGGCGTGCCGCAGGTTCTCCACGACCGTGACGTCCATGTCGAGCATCTCGTGCTCCTGGGCGTAGTAGCCCAGCTTGAGGCCGTGCCCGGCGATCGCCTCGCCGGTGTCCGGCGTCTCGACACCCGCCAGGATGCGCAGCAGCGTCGTCTTGCCGGCACCGTTGAGCCCGAGCACCACGACGCGCGAACCACGGTCGATCGCGAGGTCGACCCCGGCGAACACCTCCGAGGAGCCGTAGGACTTGCTCAGCCCCTCGGCCGTCAGCGGGGTCTTGCCGCAGGCGGCCGGGGTCGGGAACCGCAGCTTGGCGACCTTGTCGCTGACCCGCTCCCCCTCGACGCCCTCGAGCATGCGCCCGGCCCGCTTGAGCATGTTCTGCGCGGCGACGGCCTTGGTCGCCTTCGCCCGCATCTTCTCCGCCTGCGCCGTCAGCGAGGCGGCCTTCTTCTCGGCGTTGAGCCGCTCACGACGACGCCGCTTCTCGTCCTGCTCGCGCTGCTTGAGATAGGCGTCCCAGCCGAGGCTGTACTGGTCCAGCTCACCGCGGTTCGCGTCCAGGTGGAACACCTTGTTGGTCACCGCACGCAGCAGGTCGACGTCGTGGCTGATCACGATCAGACCGCCGCTGTACGAGCGCAGGTAGTCGCGCAGCCACACGATCGAGTCGTGGTCGAGGTGGTTGGTGGGCTCGTCGAGCAGCAGCGTCTCGGAGCCGGCGTACAGGATGCGGGCGAGGTCGACGCGACGGCGCTGACCGCCCGAGAGGGTCTTCATCTGCTGCTCGAGCACCCGTTCGGGCAGGCCGAGGTTGGCGGCGATCCGTTGGGCCTCGCTCTCGGCCGCGTACCCGCCAGCCGCGGTGAACCGTGCCTCCAGCCTCGGGTAGCGCTCCATCGCGGCCTCGTGCGTGGCGACGTCGGCGCTCGCCATCGCGCCCTCGGTCTCGCGCATCTGGCGGATGATCGTGTCCAGTCCGCGCGCGGAGAAGATCCGGTCCATCGCGACCTGCTCGATGTCTCCGGTGCGCGAGTCCTGCGGGAGATACCCCACGTCGCCCGAGCGCGTGATCGTCCCCGCGGTGGGCTCGGTGTCGCCGGCGAGCGTCTTGGTGAGCGTCGTCTTGCCGGCACCGTTGCGCCCCACGAGGCCGATGCGATCACCCCTGGCCACCTGGAACGACACCTCGTTCAGCAGGGTGCGGGCGCCGATGCGCAGCTCGACATGGCTTGCAGAGATCACGTGGAGGAATCCTTCAGTGGTACCGGGGGAACTTGTGCCGCCGGCACAAACGCCTTCCATTCTATGCGCCGCTACTGTGGCAGCAGACCGGAATTTCCACCCGCGAACGGGAGCATCCCTGTGAACCAGACCGTCACCACCGTCCGACGCGCGAGCGTCACGACCGACCTCGCGCTGGTCGCGACCTTCGCCGCGCTCGTCGCGGTCTGCTCGCTCGTCTCGGCGCCCATCGTCGTCGGTGGGGTGCCGATCACGCTGCAGACCTTCGCCGTCCTGCTCGCCGGCGTCGTCCTCGGAGCCCGCCGCGCGTTCCTGGCGATCGCGCTCTACATCGTGGTGGGGCTCGTCGGGGTCCCGGTGTTCGCCGGTGCCACCGGGGGCTTCGGCGTGCTGGCGGGGCCGAGCGTGGGCTACCTCCTGTCGTTCCCCTTCGCCGCGGCCGTCGCGGGCGGCTGGCTCACGCTCGCGCAGCGACGCGGGTGGCGCCCCGTCGCCGTCCACGCGGCGGTCGGCGTCGTGCTCGCCACCCTGGTCGTCTATGCCGCCGGGGTCCCGGTGCTGGCGTGGCGCACCGGGATGTCGCTGCACGCGGCCTTCACGTACAACCTCGGCTTCGTGCCCTTCGACGCGGTCAAGGCCGCGCTCGCCGTGATCGTCGGCCTCGCCGTCCTGCGCGCCTTCCCGGACCTGCGCCGCCGCGCATGATCGAGCTCGACGACGCGAGCGTCACCGTCGTCGACGGGTCCGGACCGGAGACCGGTTCCAGGACCCGCACGATCCTGCACCCCACGACGGTGACCCTCGCCGAGCGCCGGGTCGCGCTGATCGGCGCGAACGGCTCCGGAAAGTCGACGCTGGCCCGCCTGCTCAACGGGCTGACCCTGCCTTCCCGGGGTCGGGTCCTCGTCGACGGGGACGACACCCGCACGCACGGCGCCCGGGTGCGCTCCCGGGTCGGGTTCGTGTTCGCGGACGCCGACGCCCAGCTCGTCATGCCGACGCCCGTGGAGGACGTCGGGCTCTCCCTGCGCCGACTGGGTCTGCGAGGGCGCGAGCGCGAGGAGGCCGCCCGGGCCACGCTCGAGCGCTTCGGCCTCGGCCGGCTCGCCGAGGTGCCTGTGCAGGCGCTGTCGGGTGGGCAGAAGCAGCTGCTGGCCCTCGCGGGGGTGCTGGCCACCGAGCCCGACGTGCTGGTGTGCGACGAGCCCACGACGCGGCTCGACCTGCGGTGGCGGCGCACCGTGGACGAGCTGCTCGACTCGCTGCCCCAGCAGGTCGTCCTGGTCACGCACGACCTGGCGGCGGCGCAGCGCTATGGCCGCGTGCTCGTGGTGGAGGACGGAGCGGTGGTCGCGGACGGAGACGGACCGTCGAGCGTCGCCGAGTACCGCCGGATCGTGGCCGCGCAGCACGGCGCCCCGTACGGCGGACCGACCAGGCGGGGCTGAGCAGGTGACGGACGCCAGGCAGCCCGCGCACCCGGCACCCCCGACGGACCTTCCCGCTCGCGCGGGGCGGGGCGCCCGGGCGTCACGCGGCAGAGGGCCGCGCATCCGCGGGTGGCGCGGCCTCCTGGGGACCTACGTGGCCGGGAGCACGCCGGTGCACCGCAGCCCCGTCGCCCTCAAGCTCGCGGTGCTGCTCGCCGCGACCGTGACCCTCACCCTCGTGCGCTCGCTGGGGCTGTCGGTCGGCGCGGTGCTCGCGGGGGCGGCGCTGGCCTGGTGGGTCGGCATCCCGCCCCGCCGGCTCGCCCGGATGCTCCTGGTCCCCGCGCTCGCCCTCCTGCCGGTGGCCGCCTTCGGCTGGTGGCAGCACGGCCTCGCGCGGGGCTCAGAGCTGGCGCTCGACGTGCTCGCCGCGATCGTCCTGGCGACCGTCGTCACGGCCTCGACGCGCGCCGACCGCCTCGTCGACTCGCTCGTGCGAGGCAGCCGGTGGTTGCGTCCTCTCGGGTTCTCCCCCGAGCGCTTCGCCCTCGCGATCTCCCTGATGCTTCGCGCGATCCCGGCACTGCTGGAGACCATGGGCGACGTCCGGGACGCTGCGGTCGCCCGCGGGCTGGGACGCAGCCCGCGGGCCTATCTCGTACCCTTCGCGGTACGGGCGGTCGGTCGTGCGCACGCCACCGGGGAGGCGCTCTCCGCGCGGGGACTGGCCGACCAAGAATCTGACCCCGGGTCGGCTCCCGTCGGCGAGCGGCGGCGGGGCCGGTGACGGTCCGGTCTTGGTGCCGGGCACCAAGACCGGACCGGTTGCAGAGAGGCCGACCCGCGGCCACCTGCCTCGGTGACGCCGCCGCGCGACGGCAGGGCCCCGGTCCGGGTGCAGACGGTCGTGCGCGCCCCGGTGCCCGCTCACCACACGTGGACGCCCCTCAGTGCTCCCTGGAGCTCCTCTTGTGCTCGACGGCACCCGCCCGGTGGATCGCCGCGAGGGTCCGCCGGTCCCGCTGGCGGCCTGGGCCCTCGTCCCCGGGCCGGAGACGAGCCGTAGGCGCGCTCGACGCAGGCATGGCATCGTCTGCCGTCCCCGCGCGCAGGTCGCCCCCGTCCGCCACCAGCGCGCCCACGACCCGCGAGGAAGCCGCGACGATCGCGCGGGAGACGAGTGCGTGGTTCCACTCTTGAGCACCGAAGACGGCGAGGACGAGCGAATCCTGCAGCACGATGGCATACCCGTCGCCGGACTGCAGCTGGACATAGACCGATCGCGGCACCTGGGGAGCGTCGAAGATCCCTCGCGCCAGCTCCTGAGCTGCGCCCAGGGTGGAGGGGACATCGCCCTCGTACCATGAGACGACCCCGCCGTCGCGGGAGATCAGGTGTGCCGAGCTGACGTGGTACAGCTCGGCGAGCAGCTGACGTACCTCTCGGCTCGTCTTCGGAAATCGCTCGCTGTCGCGTTCCGCCGGAGAGTGCGGGCGGACGGATCGGGAACTGTCGATCGCCGGCCCGCTCACAGAGCGATGGCGCCGTCGAGGCCGGCCAGCGCTCGTCGTGCCAGGGCGAGGTTGCCCCTGGCACGGTCGAGGACGAGGTACGTGAACGTCCCCGCGAGCCTCGAGTCCTGGGACACCCGGATCAGGTGGTACTGCGAGTCCAGCGTGATGAGGATGTCCTCGATCTTCGCCTCGAGGCGAAGGCTCTCGATCGCTCTCAGCTTCGCACGGACGACCTCGGTGTTCACCGCGGCTGCGAGCTCCAGGTCGAACTCCTCGCGCTGCGACTGGGCCATCACCAGCCCGCTCGTGTAGTCGACGAGTGCGATGGCGACCGCACCGTCAAGATGCATCGCGGTCTCGAGTGCGGCATCGATGTCAGACATGAATCAGGCTCCTTGCTGTCGTGGCGCGCTCCGGTCAGGATCGCGCGAGCCCGCGGGCGACTGGGATCATCGTCTGGGCGCTGCCTCGTCACCGACGCAGCACTACCCCGGGCTTCGTGAATTCACGAATCGTCTCGTCGACCATCTTGACAACTTCGAAGGGTGGGAAACCGCATCAGCGTCGGCGAGCACGGGGGTGGGTGCTCTGCCGCAGCGACCGGCGGGCGTCACCGGCGCTCGGAGAGCGCCGCCGCAGGTATGTCCAAGATCTGGCCATATCGACTCTAGAATCCGGCTCTCGAATCCGGCAAGAGCCACGAGCCGCGGCGCGGCTATGACACTCGTCACGTCGGGCCCGCACGCAGCGAGCCGCGGCTGGGAGCCTGCGCCGAGGCACGGGTGCACGGCGACGACCTCACTCGCGCCGGGGTGCCGCCGAGGCTCTGACCTGTGCTGCCGCCGAACACCCACCGCTGCGGGGCCTGCGCCGGCAAGCTCGACCACCGGCCCGACGGCGACAGAGCCGCCCCTCAGCCGCCGCCTCTCGACACCGTGAGCCACACCAGCGACATGTTGAGGGCCACGATGACGACCACGCACGCGGCATTGACGAGACGGGTGGCACCGCCGTCGGCCTGAGAGCCCATCACCGCGCGGCTCGAGGTGAGCCGGACCAGCCCGACGAGCGCGAACGGGATGCCGAAGCTCAGCACGACCTGGCTGATCACGAGCGCCGAGGTGGGGTCGACGCCGATCGCGAGGACCACGAGCGCGGGCACGAGCGTGACGGCGCGGCGCGCGAGCAGCGGGACCTGGACCCGCAGCAGGCCCTGCATCACCGTCGCCCCCGCGTAGCAGCCCACCGAGGTGGAGGCGAGCCCCGACGCCAGCAGCCCGACGGCGAAGACGGTGGCCACCACCGGGCCCAGCGCGCCACCGATCGCCGCGTGGGCGCCGTCGATCGTGTCGGTGCCCGACACCCCCGACAGGCTCGTGGCCGCCGTCAGGAGCATCGCGACGTTCACGCCCCCGGCGAGGACGAGCGCCGCGACGACGTCGTGCTTGGTCGCCCGCAGCAGCCGACGCTGCTCTCCGGGCTCGGTGACGTGCCCGTGCCGGTCGCGCGCGAGCGCCGAGTGCAGGTAGATGGCGTGCGGCATCACGGTGGCCCCGAGCATGCTCGCCGCGAGGAGCACCGAGTCCGTCCCCTGGAACCGCGGCACCATCCCCCCGAGGACCTCGCCGACCGGGGCGGGGTTCACCAGGAGGCTGCTGAGGAACCCGACGGTGATGACGGCGAGCAGCGCGACGATCACCGCCTCGAAGCTGCGCTGGCCGCGCCGCTGGGCGGCCAGCAGCACCATCGACGCGACCCCCACGATCAGACCGCCGAGCAGCAGCGGTGTGTCGAACAGCAGGTGCAGCGCGATGGCCCCACCGACCACCTCGGCCACGTCCGTCGCCGCGGCGACCACCTCGGCCTGGGCCCAGAAGGCGAGCCGGGCAGGGCGTCGCAGCCGCTCCCCCAGCAGCTCGGGCAGGCTGCGTCCGGTGACCAGCCCGAGCTTGGCCGAGCGGTACTGGACGTGGACGGCGATCAGGCAGGCGACCACCAGCACCCACACCAGCAGGTACCCGTAGCGCGCGCCCGCGGTGAGGTTGGCCGCGACGTTCCCCGGGTCGACGTAGGCGATCGCGGCGACGAAGGCGGGGCCCCACAGGCCGACGCCGCCACGGCCGCGCAGCCCTCGCCGGCGCCGCGTCTCGACGGTTTTCACATGCCACCTCTTCAAAGTTCGGGTTACCGAACTCTACCTCGCGCGACGAGTCCCCGGCCTCGGCGACGAGGGTGACGAGACGGACAGCAGCGCTGTCCGTCTCGTCGCAGAAGCGCGCCGCCGCGTGTGAACGCACGAGGGGAGCCAGGCCGCCCGGCCTGGCTCCCCTCGTGGTGCCTGCTGCTCGGCGCCCGGTGCTCAGGCACCGTCAGCGCGAGCGCCGCTCGTCCTCAGACGTTGAACCCCAGCGCCCGCAGCTGGTCGCGCCCGTCAGGCGTGATCTGCTCGGGGCCCCACGGCGGCATCCACACCCAGTTGATCGACAGGTCGGCCACGACGCCGTCGAGCGCCTGGCGTGCCTGCTCCTCGATCATGTCGGTCAGCGGGCAGGCCGCCGACGTCAGGGTCATGTCGATCAGCGCGGTGTTGGTGTCGTCGACGTCGATCCCATACAGCAGACCGAGGTCCACGACGTTGATGCCGAGCTCAGGGTCGATGACGTCCTTCATCGCTTCCTCGACGTCGACGAGCGACGCCTTCTTCGTCACCGCGCCGGCGCTCGGCGCGGCGGCATCGGGCGCCGGGGGCGCCTCCAGTCCAGTCGGGTCACTCATGATGTCCTCTCGGTGGTGCAGGTCGTGTCGGTGCTGAGATCGTGTCGTGCTCAGATCGTACGGGGGCGGGGCGGTCGGGCCGACCGCCGCGGTCCACGCTCACGCGGCCACCGCCTGAGCCCTCGCCAGGCTGTCGCGCAGCGCCGCCCAGCCGAGCAGCGCGCACTTGATGCGGGCGGGGAACCGCGAGACGCCCGCGAAGGCCACGGCGTCCTCGAGCTGGTCGCTGCGCTCCTCGTCGAGGCCCTCGCCCCGCGAGGACATCAGCGCCCGGAACGTCTCCCCGAGCCGCTCCCCCTCAGCGACCTCCCGGCCCGTGACCAGGTCGGTCAGCACGGACAGCGAGGCCTGGGAGATGCTGCACCCCTGGCCCTCCCAGCTCACGTCCTCGATCACTGGCGCCCCGCCGGGCGTCGTGGTGCCGAGGGTGACCCGCAGCGTGACCTCGTCGCCACAGGTGGGGTTGACCTGGTGGGACTCCCCGTGGCCGAGATGGCCGGGGCCGGCGGGGACCTCGTGCAGGCCGCGTCCGTGGGGGTCTTTCGCGTGGTCGAGGATGATCTGCTGGTACAGGTCCTGCATCGTGCTCATGGCAGCATCCTCCTCGTCCGCCGCACGCGCGGCATCGTCATGACACTCCGAAGAACGACCGGACCCCGGCCAACGATTCCCGGAAGGCCGTGACATCGTCCACGGACGTGTACACGGACGCCGAGGCACGTGCTGTGGCGGCCACCCCGAACCGCCGGTGCAGCGGCTGGGCGCAGTGATGCCCCACCCGCACCGCGACGCCGGCGTCGTCGAGCACCTGGCCGACGTCGTGCGCGTGCACCCCGTCGACCACGAAGGAGACGACGGCGAGGCGGTCCTGCGGCGTGGTGGGACCGATGACGCGGACGCCCGGGAGCTGTGCGATCGTCAGCAGCTCGGTCGTGAGCTCCGTCTCGTGCGCGTGCACGGCGGCCATGCCGAGCTCGGCGAGGTACGCGGCCGCCGCACCCATGCCGACGGCCTGCGCCACCGGCTGGGTGCCCGCCTCGAAGCGCTGGGGCGGCGGGGCGTAGGTCGTCTCGGTCATCGTCACGACCTCGACCATCGAACCGCCGGTCAGGAACGGCGGCATGGCCTCGAGCAGCGCCCGGCGCCCGTACAGCGCGCCCACGCCGGTCGGGCCGAGCATCTTGTGGCCGGAGAACGCGGCGAAGTCCACCCCGAGCGCGTGCAGGTCGACGGGCAGGTGCGGCACGCTCTGGCAGGCGTCGAGCAGCACCAGCGCGCCCACCTCGTGGGCGCGTGCGACGAGCGGCGCGACCGGAGTGATCGCGCCGGTCACGTTCGACACGTGGGTGAACGCGACGACGCGCGTGCGCTCGGTGATGACCGAGGCCGCCTCGTCGACGCGCACGCGGCCGTCGTCGTCCACCCCGAGCCAGCGCAGCACCGCACCCGTGCGCGCGGCGAGCTCCTGCCACGGCACGAGGTTCGCGTGGTGCTCCGCCTCGGTGACCACGATCTCGTCACCGGGCGCGAGCGCGAGACGGCGGGCGCCGGCTCCCCCGCGCCCCGCCGTCGCGTTCGACATCGCGTAGGCAACGAGGTTGATCGCGGCGGTCGCCCCGGAGGTCCACACGATCTCGTCGTCGTCGGCCCCCACGAGGCGTGCCACGCTCGTCCGGGCGTCCTCGTACGCGGCGGTGGCCTCCTCCGCCAGCTGGTGCGCACCCCGGTGGACGGCGGCGTTGCGCTGGGCGTAGAAGTCCTGCTCGGCGTCCAGCACCGGCTCGGGCTTCTGCGCGGTCGCGCCCGAGTCCAGGTACACCAGCCGGCGCCCGTCGCGCAGCGTGCGGGCGAGGATGGGAAAGTCCGCGCGGACGGCCGCCAGCTCGGTGGCGCTCAGCACGTGCCCCGCGCCCGGCCCGCCCTCGGCGGTGGTCGATGCAGTCACGGTCGCTCGATTCCGGTGCTCGCCCCTGGACCTCGGCCGCCCGACGCCTGGGTCGGGCGGCACGTGGTCAGGAGCGAGCACCTGCGGGTCACGGTCAGGCGGTCGGCGCGCCCTCGAGGAAACGGTCGTAGCCCTCGTTCTCGAGCCGCTCGGCCAGCTCGGGACCACCCTCCTCGGCGACGCGTCCGGCGACGAACACGTGCACGAAGTCGGGCTTGATGTAGCGCAGGATGCGCGTGTAGTGCGTGATCAGCAGCACGCCGAGGCCCGTGGCCTCCTTGGCGCGGTTGACGCCCTCGGAGACGATCCGCAGCGCGTCGACGTCGAGGCCGGAGTCGGTCTCGTCGAGGATCGCGATGCGCGGCTTGAGCAGCTCGAGCTGGAGGATCTCGTGGCGCTTCTTCTCACCGCCGGAGAAGCCCTCGTTCACGGAGCGCTCGGCGAAGGAGTCGTCCATGCGCAGGTTCGTCATGGCCGTCTTGACGTCCTTGACCCAGTGGCGCAGCGCAGGGGCCTCGCCGTCGATCGCGGTCTTCGCGGTGCGCAGGAAGTTCGACACCGAGACGCCGGGAACCTCGACCGGGTACTGCATGGCCAGGAACATGCCGGCCCGGGCCCGGGCGTCGGCGGACATCTCGAGGACGTCCTCGCCGTCGAGCGTCACGGTGCCGGAGGTGATCTCGTACTTCGGGTGGCCGGCGAGCGAGTACGCGAGCGTCGACTTGCCGGAGCCGTTGGGGCCCATGATGGCGTGCGTCTCACCGCTGTTCACGGTCAGGTCGACGCCGCGCAGGATCTGCTTGGGGCCTTCCTTGGTCTCGACGCTGACGTGCAGGTCGCGGATCTCGAGCGTGGTCATGATTCTCCTTGCGGGTGGAAGATTTCAGCGGGTGACGTCGACGTCGACGAGGACGCGGTCACCATCGATGGTCAGGGAGTACACGGGGACCGGGGTCACCGCGGGCGGCTGCAGCGGAGCACCGGTGTTGAGGTCGAACTGCGAGCCGTGCAGCCAGCACTCGACGAGGCAGCCCTCGACCTCGCCGTCGGCCAGCGAGACCGCACCGTGCGAGCAGATGTCGGAGATCGCGTGCCAACCACCCTCGGAGTCGCGCACGACGGCGACCTCGACGGGACCGCGCGACTCGGACACGAGCTCGACGCGCAGCGTCGACTCCGGCCCGAGGTCGCTCGTGAGGCACGCGAGCTGAGCGGTCATCGAGCGGTCTCGTCGCCGACGGTGATCGCGAGCTCCTTCTCGATCGAGGCGAGCAGGCGCGCCTCGACGCTCGGGACGCCGATCTGGCGCACGAGCTCGGCGAAGAAGCCGTGCACCACGAGGCGGCGGGCCTCGATCTCGGGGATGCCCCGCGCCATGAGGTAGAACAGCTGCTCGTCGTCGAAGCGCCCGGTCGCCGAGGCGTGCCCGGCACCCTCGATCTCGCCGGTCTCGATCTCGAGGTTCGGCACCGAGTCCGCGCGCGCGCCCTCGCTCAGCAGCAGGTTGCGGTTGAGCTCGTAGGTGTCGGTGCCCTCGGCCTCCGCGCGGATGAGCACGTCACCCACCCACACGGCGTGCGCGCCCTCGCCCTGCAGCGCACCCTTGTAGGTGGCGCGCGAACGGGCCCGCGGCACCGCGTGGTCGACGAAGAGCCGGTGCTCCTGGTGCTGGCCGGCGTCCGTGAAGTAGGCGCCCACCAGCTCGAGGTTGGCGCCCTCGCCCACGAGGCGCGCGTTGACGGCGATCCGCACGAGCTCGCCGCCGAAGGTCATGACGACGTGCTTGAGCGTCGCGTCCTTGCCGACCTGCAGGTCGTGCTCCGAGACGTGGACGGCGTCGGCGTCCCAGTCCTGGATCGACACCACGGTGAGCGTCGCGCCGTCGGCGACGTCGATCGAGACCTCCGAGGAGTACTCGGCCGAGCCCGCGTGGGTCACGACGAGGGCGGCGTGCGCGTTCGCGCCGACCTCGACGACCACGTGCCCCCACACGACACCGTCACGTCCGGTGCCCGAGAGGTCGACGACGATCGGCTCGGTGAGCTCGAGGCCGGCGGGGACGGACACCAGGATCGCACCGTCGGCGTTGGTGACGGCCGCGGCCGCGGCGAGGTCCGCCGGCTTGAGGACCGTGCGCGAGCGGGCGTCGTCCGAGGTGATCTCGGTGATCGTGACGCCCTCGGGGACCGAGGTCTCCCACGCGAGGTGCTGGTCGGAGGGCTGCGCGGCGAGGATGCCGCGCAGCCGGGGAAGAGGCGTGAAGCGCCACTCCTCCTCACGGCCCGTGGGCTGGGGGAAGTCGGCGGCGTCGAAGGACGCCAGCCGCTCCGCACGGTCCGTCTGCGGGACGACGCCGTGGCTGTGCGCGCCGTCGAGCCGGGCGCGCGAGTGGTCGGTGGACAGGTCTGATGCGGTCACTTCGGTCGTAGGCACAGGTTGCTCGCTTCGTTCTGGTTCGGGTCGAGGTGGGGGGTCGGGAGCGGGCTCAGCCCACGGACCCTTCCATCTGCAGCTCGATGAGGCGGTTGAGCTCGAGCGCGTACTCCATGGGAAGCTCGCGCGCGATGGGCTCAATGAACCCGCGCACGATCATCGCCATGGCCTCGGACTCGGGCATGCCGCGCGACATGAGGTAGAACAGCTGCTCCTCGCTGACCTTCGAGACCGTGGCCTCGTGCCCCATCTCGACGTCGTCGACGCGGACGTCCACGTACGGGTAGGTGTCGGAGCGGGAGATCGTGTCGACGAGCAGCGCGTCGCACAGCACGTTCGACTTCGAGTGGTGCGCTCCCTCGTTGACCTGGACCAGGCCGCGGTAGGAGGAGCGGCCCCCGCCGCGCGAGACCGACTTCGAGATGATCGACGACGACGTGTGCGGCGCGAGGTGCACCATCTTCGAGCCGGTGTCCTGGTGCTGCCCCTCGCCGGCGAACGCGATCGACAGCGTCTCGCCGCGCGCGTGCTCGCCCATGAGGTAGACCGCCGGGTACTTCATGGTGACCTTGGACCCGATGTTGCCGTCGACCCACTCCATGGTGCCGCCCTCGGCGACCGTGGCCCGCTTGGTGACCAGGTTGTACACGTTGTTCGACCAGTTCTGGATGGTCGTGTAGCGCACGCGGGCGTTCTTCTTCACGACGATCTCGACGACGGCCGAGTGCAGCGAGTCGGACTGGTAGATCGGCGCTGTGCAGCCCTCGACGTAGTGCACGTACGAGCCCTCGTCCGCGATGATCAGCGTGCGCTCGAACTGGCCCATGTTCTCCGTGTTGATCCGGAAGTAGGCCTGCAGGGGGATGTCGACGTGGACGCCCGGGGGCACGTAGACGAACGAGCCGCCGGACCACACGGCCGTGTTGAGCGCGGCGAACTTGTTGTCGCCCGAGGGGATGACGGAGCCGAAGTACTCCTCGAAGATCTCCGGGTGCTCGCGCAGACCGGTGTCGGTGTCGAGGAAGAGGACGCCCTGGGCCTCCAGGTCCTCGCGGATCTGGTGGTAGACGACCTCGGACTCGTACTGGGCGGCGACGCCGGCCACGAGACGCTGCTTCTCGGCCTCGGGGATGCCGAGCCGGTCGTAGGTCTCCTTGATGTCCTCCGGGAGGTCCTCCCAGCTCGCCGCCTGGCGCTCGGTGGAGCGCACGAAGTACTTGATGTTGTCGAAGTCGATGCCCGAGAGGTCCGCGCCCCAGTGCGGCATGGGCTTCTTCTCGAACAGCTTGAGGGCCTTGAGACGGGTCTTGAGCATCCACTCCGTCTCGCTCTTGAGCTCGGAGATGTTGCGCACGACGTTCTCGTCGACGCCACGGCGCGCGTTCGCGCCGGCCGTGTCGTTGTCGTGCCAGCCGTAGCCGTACGACCCGATGGACGCGATGATCTCGTCGTCGGACCGGGGTGCGTCGGTCGCAGGGGTGGCCTGGGTGGGTGCGCTCATGGTTGTCCTTCCACAGCAGTGGTGGCGGGGGCGGCGTGGTCGGCCGCGGTGGTCGTGGGCTCGGAGACGGCCGGCGCGGCGCCCGAGGGGGCGTGCGACGCGGCGCTGGTCGGGATGACGGGGATGTTGGTGGTGCACACGTGACCGCCGTTGGCGAGCGTCACGAGGCGCTGGGTGTGGGTGCCGATGAGACGGGAGAAGACCTGCGCCTCCGCCTCGCACAGCTGCGGGAAGGCCTCGGCCACGTGCTGGACCGGGCAGTGCCCCTGGCACAGCTGGACGGCGATCGCCCCGGGCACGGGACGCACGCTCGCCACGTAGCCGTCCTGGCTCAGCGCGTCGGCCAGCTGACCGACGCGGGTGGCGACGTCCTCCCCCGTGACGAGACCGGAGTAACGGTCCTCGAGGGTGGCCAGACGCTGCTGGGCGAAGTCGACGACGGCCTCGGCACCGGCGGTGCGCCCGAGGTAGTCGAGCGCCTGGGCCGCGAGGTCCTCGTAGCCGGACGGGAGCTCCGCCTGACCCCGGGTGGTCGCGACGTAGGTGCGCGCGGGACGCCCGCGGCGCCCCGACCGCTCGGTCTCGTCTCGAGGTTCGACGCGCCCCGAGGTCTCGAGCGCGGCGACGTGCCGACGGATCGCGGCGGGCGTGAGAGCGAGCCGCTCCGCGAGCGCGGTGATCGACACGGGGCCCTGCGCGACGACGAGCTCGAGCACACGCTCGCGCGTGCTCGCGTCGGCGTCGTGGTCCGCCCCGCGTAGGACGTTGGGTGTGCCGTCGATCGGTGCCGACGACGGCGTGCTCTTGAGCGACAAGTCAGGCACCTCCCTCCGCGAGCATTAACCAACATTCTCGTGACCTAATTCCGGGTGCGCAAGGAAGGGGACCCTCACCGTGGAGCAGGCTTGGCGGGACGGCAACGCGCTCGGGGTCGGGTACCGGGCGTGTCGCGGGTCCGGCACGACCGACATCCGGGCGCGGTGTGATCAAGAGCACTGCCCGCGCCCGCTCGGCACGCCGCCGCACCTCGCCGCGCTCCTGCCGGTCGCAGGCGCTCTGCCGCTCGGCGCTCCACCCGCTGGACCGCATCCGCCCTCTAGACTGCACAGGTGCCCTCGCCCTCTGTCGACCGTCCCGCCGTCGACCTCGCGACCGACGCCGCGCTGACCGTCACCGGCCTCGTCAAGCGCTACGGGGACCGCAACGTCGTCGACGGGCTGGGGTTCAGCGCCGCGCGCGGCGCGCTCACCGCCGTGCTGGGACCCAACGGCGCCGGCAAGACCACCACGATCGAGTGCTGCGAGGGCCTGCGCCGTCCGGACGGCGGGACCGTCACGGTCCTCGGACGGCCTCCCGAGGACCCCACCCTGCGCGAGCGCGTCGGCGTCATGCTCCAGGACGGCGGGCTCCCCACCGGCGTGCGCGCGGTCGAGATGCTCGAGCACGTGGCCGCCATGTACGCCGACCCCCGTCCCGTCCCTGAGCTGGTCGAACGTCTCGGGCTCGGGTCCTTCGCCCGCACCACGGTCCGACGGCTGTCGGGCGGCCAGCGCCAGCGCCTCGCCCTGGCCGCCGCCGTCGTCGGGCGGCCCGAGCTCGTGTTCCTCGACGAGCCCAGCGCGGGCATGGACCCGCAGAGCCGGCACGCGGTCTGGGAGCTGATCGGCGAGCTGCGCGCCGACGGCGTGGGCGTGGTGCTCACCACCCACCTCATGGACGAGGCGGAGGCGCTCGCGGACCAGGTGGTGGTCGTGGACGGCGGCAAGGTGATCGCACAGGGCACCGTCCCCGAGCTCACCGGCACCCATGCCGGTGCCGCCACCTCGACGCTGCGCTGGAGCACGACCGCCGAACTGCCCACGGACGTGCTGCTCGAACGGCTCGCGGCCACCAGCCTCGCCCGCACCTCGGCCCCGTGGTCCCTCACCGTCTCCCCACCCGGCCGCTATGCCGCGACCGGGCCCGTCGACCCGGGCGCGGTCGCGGCGCTCACCGCGCTGTGCGCCGAGCACGGGGCGCTCGTGACCGAGCTCAGCGTCGACCGTCGCAGCCTCGAGGACGTCTTCCTCGACCTGACCGGAAGGTCGTTGCGATGAGCGCGCCCGCCTCCCTCGTCGTGCGCCGCTGGCGCGCCCAGACCGCCTTCGAGGCGCGGATGATCCTGCGCAACGGCGAACAGCTGCTCGTGACGATCGCGTTCCCGCTGCTGCTGCTGGTCGGCCTCACGGTGACCGACGTCGTCTCGCTCGACACCGAGGGGGCCCGGCGGATCGACGTCGTCGCTCCCGGGGTGCTCGCGATGGCGATCATGACCACCGCCTTCACCTCGCAGGCCATCGCCACCGCCTTCGACCGCCGCAACGGTGTGCTGCGCCTCATGGCCACCACGCCGCTGGGTCGTGGTGGGCTGCTCGCCGGCAAGATCGCGGGCGTGTTCGCGGTGGAGGCCGTGCAGATCGTGCTGCTCGTCGCCGTCGCGCTCGGGCTCGGCTGGCACCCCACGGCCGCCGGCATCGCGCCCGCGCTGCTCGCCTGGGTGCTCGGGACCTCCGCGTTCACCGCGCTGGCCATGCTGCTGGCGGGGACGCTGCGTGCCGAGGCGGTGCTGGCGGTCGCGAACCTCGTGCTCGCGGTGCTCGTGGTCGGCGGTGGCGTGATCGCTCCCGCGCACCAGCTGCCCGGACCGTTGACGCAGGTCGCGCTCCTGCTGCCGTCCGGAGCGCTCGGCGAGGCGATGCGCGGGGCGTTCCAGCACGGTTCCGTCCCGCCGTTCTCGGTGCTCGTGCTGCTCCTGTGGACGGCGGCGCTGGGGTGGGGCATCAACCGGCTGTTCCGCTGGCAGTGAGCAGGTTGTCTGACGCTGACGGTCCGTTCAGGCCAAGACGAGCGGACGCTGAGACGATCCGCTCCGGCTGAGACGGCTGGCCGGGAGTGCCGCGAGTGCTGCCGCAGCACCGCTGCGGGTCGGGCCCGAAAGTCGGTCGGGTACGGGTGCGGTCGACCTCGGGCTCCGTGAGAACGGTCGGTGCGGTCGTGTCACACCCTCATCCTATTCTTGAAACAGACGTTCCAGAGAAGGTGCGTCTCGGTCACCTGACCGCCATCGGACGGACGCCCAGCGGGGCGCAGGGAGCCGGAGGTGCAGAGCCATGACGCAGGACGACGCCACTCCCCCATGCTCGGGCGCCCGTGACGGCGCCCGACGTCGTTCCACGGTCGGTGAACGCGCGCACGAGCTGCACCGCGGGCTAGGCGAGCTGCTCGACGCCGCCGGAGCGCTGTGCTCAGACCGAGCCTGGTCGCTCGAGCCCGCCGTCCTGTCCGAGACGATCCAAGAGGTCTACGCGCTGGAGGCCCGGCTGGCGGAGCTGCGCTCCGCCCTGCTGACCCAGGCCGAGCGGTGCGACCTGCCCACCTGGGACGCGAACGTCAACCTGGTCGCCTGGCTGCGCGACCGGGTCGGGCTCGCCCCTGCGGAGGCGAAGAAGCACGTCGCCCTCGCTCGCGGGCTGGAGACCTATCCTCACGTCCGCGACGGGCTGGGCCAGGGCACCTTCCCGCCCGCGAGCGCCCTGGTCGTCGTGGCCGCCGCCGACACGTTGCCCGTCGACCTCGTCGACCAGGCGACCAGGGACCGCGCGGTCGCTCACCTGGTGACCGAGGCCGAGGCTTACGACACCCGCACGCTCGCACGCCTCGGTGCGCACCTCGAAGAAGTGCTCGACCCCGAGGGCGCCGACCGCCGTCTCGCCGAGCAGCTCGAGCTGGCCGAGGCGCGCGCCGCGCGCCAGAGCTTCCTGCACCTCGCGCACGACGACGAGCACCAGGTCACCGACGGGAGCTTCCGGATCCCGCTGCAGCACGGCGTCACACCCTGACCGGCCGTCCGACCTGCCCCACCGCCGTCACCGGCCCAGGTCGCATCCGCATCCACCGGCGGGAGTAGGACGGAACGGACGCGAGCAGGACCGCGTGGGCAAGACGGCGAGCAGGAGGACATGCATGGACGTGCACCGCGACCTGAGGGCGAGCGGCGGAGGGCACTTCGGAGGGGGTGCTGCGGAGCGGGCTGCCGCGCGCGCGGAGCAGAGTGAGCCGCGAGCGCCGCGGTGAGCACGACCCGACCTGGGCGGCTCGGACCCGAGGACCGACGCAGGAACCCCACGAACCCAGCGATACGGACGCCGACCCGACCGATGACGCACACCGCTGCGCCCCGCCGATGTCCAGATGTGACGCACACCGCTGCGCCCCACCAGGACGTGGCGACCGCGCAGCGCGCGGCGACCGCTACCGTTGAGGACGTGAGCCGCCACCGTCCCGCCTCCCCCGCGACCGCACCAACCGCGTCAGACATCCCCGATGCCGACGTGACCGGCACCAGCACATCCGATGCCGACAGCGCGCCGCCGACCCGCGTCGCGCGGCTGGTCGAGCCCCTGGCACGGCCGCTGCGCCGCTGGGCCGGCCCCGTCGTGATCGCGAACCTCGTTGGCCAGGTGCTCATCATCCTCACCGGCGGGCTCGTGCGGCTCACCGCCTCGGGCCTGGGCTGCACCACCTGGCCGCTGTGCACCCCGGGCAGCTTCACGCCCGAGCTCCACGACGAGGTCTCCTTCCACCCCTTCGTCGAGTTCGGGAACCGCGCGTTCTCGTTCCTGCTGGGCATCGTCGGGCTGCTCGTGCTGCTCGCGGTCGTGACCGATCGCCGACGTTCCGTGGCCTACCGTCGCCTGGGCTGGATCCCGCTTCTGGGTGTCATGGTCCAGGGTGTGATCGGGGGCATCCTCGTGCTGGTCGAGCTGCCGCCCGCGCTCGTGGGTTTCCACCTGCTCATCTCGATGGCCCTCGTCGTCGCCTCCGCCTACCTCGTGCAGCGCCAGGCCGAGGGTGACGGGCCGCCGGCCACCTTGGTCACGCGCGGCACCGCACGCATCGGTGCCCTGTTCGGGGCGCTGCTCGTCCCCGTGCTCGTGCTCGGCGTCATCACCACGGGTGCGGGGCCGCACTCCGGGGACGACAAGGTGGGCTACCGGTTCGACATCGACCCGACGGTGATCGCGAAGGTGCACGCATGGAGCGTGTGGCTGTTCATCGCCGTCCTCGCGCTGCTGACCTGGCGCCTGCTGCGCGAGCCCGGCATCGCCCCGCGGGTCGCCGGGCCCCTGAGCCTGCTGTGGCTCACGGTCTTCGCCCAGGGGGTCGCGGGCTACGTGCAGTACTTCACGGACCTGCCCTGGGGCATCGTGGCGATCCACATGCTGCTCGCGGCGACCCTGGCGGCTCTCGTCACCCTCCTGCTCACCCGCCTGCGCACCCGCGGGGCCTGACCGCACCGGACCCGCGACAGCCGCTCCCGGGAACCCGGACGGGGCCGCGCTCCTCGGCGCCAGGAATCGCCCTGTCGGGATGAGAGGACGGTGACAGCGGCGTGACACCGTCCTGAGAGCGGGGTGCGTCAACCTTCTGGTGAGAGCAGAAGGAGGAACCCATGAGCTCACTCACCACTACGGTGACATCCGCCCCGGGCCGGACCCGGTCCGCCGCGACGGACCTCGCGATCGAGGCGAACGGCCTCGTCAAGACCTTCGGTGACAACCGTGCCGTCGACGGCG
>Ga0182744_1000413_pt1 | contig 41658 bp, 37 predicted proteins | sample eDN3rd30CKraftMG_FD_128525 | JGI IMG/M metagenome (GOLD analysis project Ga0182744, IMG submission 128525) | Enriched Miracle-Growth compost microbial communities from Emeryville, California, USA - eDNA 3rd pass 30_C Kraft MG (version 2) (version 2) ... | reverse complement strand
TATAAATTATAGGGAATTTTTATTTATATGATAATCATCTTTTTAAGGAATTATTTAACAATATATTGTCATTATTTGCTATACAACAACACCTTTATTCCTGTATCTTTATTTTTCATGATCAGCTTTGTTTGCGTAGATTCCAAAATCTCGTATACTTGATTATTGATTTCAAAAATTTTTAAATATTTATTATACGAATACGGATACGTCAGAATCGTGTTTTCTTCGTAGGCATATCCGTTTTCCCGAAATCGCAGCTCCATAGTTTGCAGTTCTCCAGGATTTGAAAATTTTTCGCTGGCAAATACCCAAACCGAATTATCCTGAAGAAGATCCGGAGATTTGCTCTTTGAACAGCCGATTAAAATAACGAAAAAAAATAATACAGTCAGTACTCTCATTATTTACGAATATTTCACACCAAATATCGGAAACTTTTATTTTATCCGATTCTCGGCGATTAGGAAAATTTCAGCTGTATCGCTTGTATAACTTAACATAATATTACAAGTAAATTTATTCGTAAATTTAATGCATAATTTTAAAATAATATTCCTTAGAAATTATGAGAAAAATATTGTTTGCTGCAGGCGTTGCAGCGCTAATAATGAGCTGCGGAAAAAAGAATAATCAGGATGTTGTGCTGCAACCGGATTTTGACAGTACTGCGGTTGCAAGCGACTCCGCAATTGTGCAGGAACCCATTACTACCAGTTGTTTTATCACCGTTTCAGGTAAAGATTCACTTCTACTTTCCTATGAAGATAATCTGGGAACAATTACCGGTAAAATGAATTATAAAAATTTTGAAAAAGACGGTTCCAAAGGCGATATTTCCGGACTTATGAATGGCGATACTTTGAAGGTTGTCTATACTTTTGAAGCTGAAGGTACCACTTCTAACCGTGAAATCTGGTTTCTGAAAAAAGATAAAAATCTGATTGAAGGCATCGGAAACTATGATGAATCCGGAGAAAATTATGCTGATGGAAAATCCGTAAAATTTGAAAAAGGAGCTATCCTGACACCTACAGACTGTAAGACGATTGAAAAATATCTAAAATAACAGATTGCAAATAATTTCTACGATAATCCAAAACAATGCAGCCAAAAAACAAGGCTGCATTGTTATTGAAGAAAAATAAAAATGTTGAATATGAAAAATTTATAGTTTTTACTTTTTCTTTTTGAACTGATAGATCCTTACATAATCAATATAGAATTTTTGAGGATAGATACGCTCATCTATACCTTCTTTCCCACCCCAGTTTCCGCCAACCGCCTGATTTAGAATCAAGAAAAAAGGTTGATCAAATGGCCACGCTTCATACGATTTTTCAGTATTATTATAGGTGAAATATTTTTGATTATCCACATACATCTCTATTTTGTCGGGAGTCCAGTCTGCACGATAAATATGAAAATTTTTCGTAGCATCTTTCACCACAATTGTATCGGTTTTTTGCGTTCCGATAATATGATTGTACTTTTTGGTATGCACGGAACCGTGTACAAAACCCTCCTTATAACCTACGTGCTCCATAATATCAATTTCGCCATCATCTGGCCATTCTTTTATATTTTCACTCAGCATCCATATTGCAGGCCACGTTCCTTTTCCTTCCGGTAGTTTTGCTCGAACTTCCACGCTTCCGTATTGGAACGGAAAAGTTTTTTTTGTTACAAGTTTTCCAGATGTATATTCATTATTTTCCCACTTTTCTTTGCGAGCTTCAATAATTAAGTTTCCGTTTTCCACTCTTGTATTTTCCAGGCGATTTTCGGTATAAAACTGAAGTTCATTATTACCGAAACCATTTCCGCCCGTTTCGTACGTCCATTTTTTAGAATCCGGAAGACCATTTATACTGAATTCATCATAAAAAACAAGTACTCTTTTATCTCGGGATTTTTCTTGATTGGATGCACAAGAAGCTATTCCTGCAAAAACGAACAGGTACAGAGCGATATTTCTATTTCGGTGAAAATTGTTCATTAAAAATTCAGTTAATATCATTTACATCTTTGGTTACAGAAAATTAGTTTAAAAAATATACGTTGCTACCGCATTAGCTGCAAGGGAAATGGTTGCCCATTTTCCGTTTACTCTTAAGTTGAAATATTGAGATGCTGAATTCTCGTTCACCACAATCATCACAATTTTTCCTGAAGGCGTTTTAAAGGCAACATTGCTCACATTATTAATAGTTGAAGACTGAATCCTAACCGAATTCTGTGGAACAAACTTGGAAGCATGAGCAATAATGTAATAAGCAACATTTCGGGTAAAATTTTCGGAACTGTTGATGGTAATTGCACCTTTGCAGGTGGTACAACCGCCGTTTGTATGCGGGTTATAATTGGAGTCGTTTGCAAGATTCCATTCCAAGGCATTCTTGCTCCAGTTTCGCATTGATCCGATAATTACGTTTTTGATGTGCCATTGCAAATCTCCTCCAAAATTGCCTGTGGAAGCTGTATATTGTTCTGTAAAATATAAATTTTTTGTCGGAAATGTATTATGTACATTCGATAATACACCAATATCACCACCATATAAATGGAAGGCTGAACCGTCTATAAAAGTATTTGCCTGCGGGTCCGAAAGAATAGAAATCGGATATTCCGGCTTGTCGCAATTATGGTCATAGATTACAATTTTGGTTTTTAGATTGGCTGATTGAAAAGCCGGACCAAGACTGTTTTTAATAAAATCTCTTTGTTCAGGAGCTGTCATTACCATACTTGGATTATTTCCGCCGTGAAGTGGTTCGTTCTGCGGCGTAATGGCATCAATAGAAATTCCATACGCCTTCATTGTCTGGATATATTTTACGAAATATTGGGCGTAAACTCCGTAATATTCAGTTTTAAGGCTCCCTCCTACTGAGCTTCCGTCATCTTTCATCCAAATAGGTGCAGACCAAGGTGTAGCAATAATTTTGATATTGGGATTAATGGCTAAAATCTTTTTCAGCATATCAATTAAAGCCTGATCTTTTGCAATACTGAAATGCTCAAGATTGATATCGGTTTGTCCTGCCGGAATATCATCGTAGGAATAGACTTCACTGCTCAAATCTGATGCACCAATGCTGAGACGCAAATAACTTACACCAATACTGTTGCCGGAATTTCCGAAAAGCTCCTGCAAAAGTTCCGTTTTTTTAGTTTCTGTAAGGTTGTTTATCACCTCTACACTTCCACTGGTTAAAGTATAGCCAAATCCATCTATAGTTTGGAAAGTTTGATCAAGATTAATATCAATAAATGGATTGTTGTTTACCGGCGAAGAAAAGCTGATGATGCCTTCCTGTTTTGCCAATTTTATACTTTCGTCACCTTTTGTCAGCCAAACTTCCACTTCATTCACCGTAGTTGGTGGATCTACAGGAGGAGGGTTTACAGGTCCGTCAGCTCCACCGCTTCCTCCTCTTGAACAACATGCTAAAGATGAAATCACCAAGAGAAGGTTGATTGCTTTTACAATTTTATTAGTCATTCTTGTATGATTAAATGTTTATTGATATACTCTTACATAATCCACTTCCATAGTTGAAGCTACAAAATTTGGATCTACGTTTCCTCCAAAGTTTCCTCCCATTGCCACATTCATTATGATAAAGAAATTGGAGTTGAAAGGTGTTGCTGCATTATTGGCATAGGAATGATAGAGCTGTCCGTCCACAAAAAATTTGATACTGGAAGCATTCCATTCTACGGAATAGATATGAAATTCTGTAGAAGCAGTAGGTATATTTACAGTTCCTGTATCTGCGTTTCCACCGTAATGTTGTGGGGAATGTAATGATCCGTGTATAATATTTTGCTGATTTCCAACGTGTTCCATCACATCAATTTCTCCACAAGCCGGCCAAGGAACAGTATCGATATTGCTGCCCAACATCCACAATGCTGGCCAGGTTCCTGCTCCTGTTGGCAATTTTGCCCGAAATTCGATTTTCCCGTATTTGAAAGAATATTTTCCTTTAGTAATTAATCTTGCCGATGTATAATTAAATCCTTCGAAAGATTCTTTTTTCAGATTTATTTTAAGTGTTCCGTTGCTTACTATTGCATTATCCAATCTGTTTGTATAATATTCAAGCTCATTGTTTCCCCATCCATCTCCGTTTCCGATTTCGTGAATCCAAAATGCGGAATCAGGAGCACCTTCGTAATTGAATTCATCCGACCACACCAGCTGGGAATTTACGAGAACCGTTACATTTATATTTTGGGAGATATTCTGAGTTCCGTTATAGGCTACTACAATTACTTGATAGGTGTTTACTCCTCCTATTTTGAAGGTATGGGAAAATTTTCCGTTGCTGGATTCCTTTGTTTCGCCGTCTATCAGAATTTTGTAGTTCGTGGCATTGTCCGCCTTCGCAATAAAATTTACAATTCCACTTCCATCTCCGTTAGGATTTTCACTGTTTTTCCCGACAACTTCTACATCTACTGTCAGGTTTTTCAAACCAGGAAGTTGAGGTTCTTCATCACCTCCACTTCCTCCTCTGGAGCAAGACAATATAGTGAAAGTAAGTAGTAAAAAAAGTGATTTTATAGATTGAATATTTTTCATATAATAATAGATATGATAAAAAAGGCCGAAAAATTTCGGCCTTCGTTTTTTTGGATTGTTTAGTTAGCCGGAATCATTTTCAGATACCAAGCATTTCCTGTTTCGGTACCTTGCACTCTCAGATACATATAATTTTCTGTAATTTCAAGAATTTCATATTCTTTTTGAAGTGCACCATAACCGATATAGGTAGCATTTCCATCCAGAACAATACTTGTCTGCGTTGAAGGTAAATCAGCAGGTAACTGCGAACTTGCCTGAATAAAAGAAAATGCAGAACTACCGCCGGAATATGAATAGCAGCCTTCATCACCTGAAGCCGGAATTCCCGGTAAGGATGTTAAGCTTCCTGTTTTAGTAAAAGCTCCATCAGGAGAAGCAACAGACATTGAAAAACTAGTTGCATTGATCTGGCTGAATGTAAATCTTGCGGTGTAAAAACAGTTACAGCAAGTTTCTTTTTCTCCAGGACTTGCAGACCACCATTCAGGAGTTGAGGAACCTTCCCAAGGTCCAACTCCGAAATGACCAGGAGAGTCTTTGTCCACCTTCCATGTTTTTTCGGAATTTCCGGTAAGGAAAGTTACAATTTCCGGATTTGGATTGAATACACTTTTTACCAAAATATCTTTTGTTGCTACTGATGATACCCCACCTTTACCGTAAGCTATAAGTGTAATACGATAGGTGTGTTCTCCCAAAGTGGTGAATTTTTTTGTAGCCATACCTCCCGGCATATTTTCAAATACTGGTGTTTGGGTGATGTTTTCCACAAGACTGTATCCAATTTTATAAGAAATACCATCTTTTGCGGTTACACTAATTTCTACAACTCCCGATCCATCTCCGTTCGGATTATCAGCGTCCTGCCCCACTATCTTTGTATTAATTACAATATCAGTAGGTGCAACAAGGTTTCCCATAGAATATTCCTCTTCTTTACAAGAATTTCCTGTAAAAAGGAACACCATTACCAATGCAGCGAAACTTATTAATAATTTTATATTTCTTTTCATAACTTTAATTTGTTTGTCTAATATTATCAAGATATATTACTTCGCCCATTCCGCCTTCAGCCAAATTGTACTGAACCACATACTGGTTAAAAATATGTCCTTCTGGAATATTTAAGCTACTGAAGTCAAACGTAAGTTCCTGCCACTGATTGGCAACAGTAATCGGTACATCAACACCAGGTTTGTAATCTGTACCATCTTCTAGTTGGAAATGAACACTTTTACCTGTTTCTGTAGCATATACCAAAATTTTGAATATCTGTCCGTTATTAATATTAATTGGTACTCCTCCTGGTTCTGCAAGCGGAGTCCACGTTCCTGCCCAAGTTTCTGCACCCTGTCCTTTTACAAACTTCCATACCATTGAGGAAGTATTAAGACCAGAAGCATTTGGATTGGCAAGAATCTCAGTTTGTACTCCACCAAAAACACCTCCGATATTATAATTCTGGTTTGGATCTTCAAATGTTACCGGCAGTGAATATGCTGCATAAACCTGAATTTCTTTGGTGGCTGTAGTAGTTGCTGCTCCACCACTTAATGCTACAACGGTAATGGTATAGTTTCCTCCGTTTGAATAAACGTGAGTAAGTTCGTCACCATTCTCCATTGGTGTAGGTATTTCGTTCGGTACATCTCCGAAATATACCTGATATCCATTGGAAAAATCGGAAACAGCAGATACTTTCACTGTAAGCCCCTGAATATCAGTATTTATAGCTAAATTTTCCGGAGCTCTGTAGATGATCTGAAAAGGATAATTTTGGGAAGTTACATTTCCTGCAAGATCATAATAATCAATGGTTACTGTATAGCTTCCTTCCGCATATTTGTGGGTTATACTGTTTCCGGGTGTTACAACAGCAGTAGAAGCAATGCCACTTCCATCTCCGAAATGTACTACCGACTTGGAGATTCCGTTGGAAACCGGTGTGATTTTCACATTCCCGGAATTATCATTGCTTATGTCAAGAATGCCTTGCTGATCGGAGGCTGTAACGGTTTCAAGGAAAGAATTGTCGCTATCCAAACCTTCCATCTCACAACTGTTAAGTATAAAGCCGATTGCAAGAATACTTAAAAAGAATTTTATTTTTTGCATAATCTCGTAATTTTAATATCCTGGATTTTGTACTAGTTTTGTATTTTGCAATTCGTTATATGGGATTGGCAAAATTTCATTTTTACCTGCAACAAAACCTCTTGAACCAAGTTTTGAAGGAGCATCTCCCCATCTTACCAAATCAAAGAAACGGTGACCTTCGCCTGCCAATTCTCTTCTTCTCTCATCTTTTATTGCCTGCATAGAAACAGGAACTGAAGCCAAGCCAACTCTTGCTCTTACTGCATCCAATAATGCCTGTGCACGTGATCCGGTGGCACCCAAAGCTTCAGCTTCCATAAGATAAGTATCTGCAAGTCGGATTACATAAGTATCTTGTCTGTAATTGAGTACCGCATCTCCAGGACCTGTAGAAATATCAGAAGTTCTCGGGGTAAATTTATTCAGAAAATATCCTGTATCCTGATCACCACCAATATATTCTACTTTCCCTTGTTCTTGCATTGTTTTCAAATCCAAAACAGTGGCAGGAAAACGAGGATCATTTTTTATGAAATCATAAAAATCCTGTGTGAAAACATTGAAGCTCCATCCTGAAGGAAGATCAGGTGCATCTGCACTTTTCTTTACATATCCTCTAGGTCCTACCATTACATTTACGGAATTTCCCTGATCAGAGTCCATTCCCCAATTACCCCAACCGGAACCTCCTAAATCATAATGGCGTACTTCCAGAATGGATTCTGTATTGAACTTGTTATCTGTAAGCCATAAATCTGCAAAATTACTCAGCAATTTATAACCATATTGGCTGGTTCCACCAGGTGTGCCGTTAACTTCTGCCAAGATCTGTGCTGCCTGGCTATTTTTACCTTCATAAAGATACACTTTTCCTAAAAGCGCTTTAGCAGCACCTTGTGTCATTCTTCCAGGTTCATCTGCAACAACCGGAAGTTTAGAAATAGCTTCTGTAAGATCTGTTTCTATTTGTGCATAAACTGCTTCTGGGGCTGCTTGTGTAACTTCGTACATTGTAGTCGGTGAAAGTGGTTCCAAAATTAAAGGAACATTCTTGAACATCCTTACCAAATTGAAATAATACAGTGCTCTGAGCATTTTGGCTTCAGCGGCGAATTTTTCTTTTTTGGCTTCATCCATTACTGTTTTCGGTAAATTCAAAAGAAGAATATTAGCACGGAAAATCCCTTGATAATGTACACTCCAGAAACTTCCAGGAATGGTATTGGCATCGATGGTAAAGTTTCCGAAACTGTGAATTCCCAAACCGTCGGTAGGACCACCACCTCCCGGATAATTATCATCGGATGCTGCATTCATCATCGTAATCATATTTTCAAATCCGCCGGAATTTTTTCGCAAAGAAGAATATGTAGCTACTAAACCAGCGTATGCTTCTGCTTCGTCCTTATAATAATTACTGGATACCTGCTGTCCTTTAGGCTCTACTTCCAAAAAATCGTCGGAACAGGATTGTGCGATGCTGAACAGCATTCCTGCACATAATATTAATTTTATTTTTTTCATAATTAATTGCATTAAAATTGAACATTTACACCAAACATAAAAGTTCTGGCTTGTGGATAATATCCTTTATCGATCCCAAACACGTTGCCACCAATTTCCGGATCATATCCGGTATATTTTGTAAGGGTATAGATATTTTCTCCTGTTAAATACAATCTGATTTTGCTGGCATTGATTGATTTAGCAGCATTATCCGGAAGTGTATATCCTAATTGTAGAATTTTGAGTCTTAAATAATCTCCGTCTTCAAGATAGAACTGAGACATTCTTGTAAAATTCATATTCGGATCACTTGTAGAGAGTCTCGGATAATCATTAGAAGTTCCTTCTCCTGTCCATCTGTCCAAAACATTTCTTTGATAATTGGCGTTGGCTACATCCAATCTGCGCAATCCCTGGAATATTTTGTTTCCGGCAGCACCTTGTGCAAATGCCATCAGATCGAAGTTCTTGTAATTCAGATTAACGGTAAACCCAAAGGTATATTTTGGAAGAGGATTTCCTAAAAATACTTTGTCTTCATCATCAATTTTTCCGTCACCGTTAGAGTCCTGCCATCTGAAATCCCCAGGTTGTGCATCCGGCTGAATCATTGTTCCACTTGAACCCACGTAAGAATGTACTTCGTCCCAGTTTTGGAAAATTCCCAAATGTTGGAAACCATAGAAAGCATTATATGCGTGTCCTACTTCGGTTCTGGTAATTGATCCCATTGATTGGAATCCGGCAGTATTTATTGAAAGATATTCTACTCCATTAATATTGGTAACGGTATTTTTAAGGGTAGCAAATGTTCCGGAAAGACTTAAACTGAAATCTTCCCAGTTTTTCCGGTAATTCAATTCCACTTCTATCCCTTCATTCTTCATATCTGCTACATTTGCCCAAGGAAGATTGGTAACTCCCACATATCCCGGAATAGCTACCTGCATCAGAAGGTCAGAAGATTTTTTTGAGTAAATATCGAAATTAACATTTAAATTTTTAAATAATCTTGCTTCAAAACCTACATTGGTTTGTTTGGCAACCTCCCAGTGCAGATCAGGATTATCCAATGTAGAGAGTGTATATCCGATTGTATTGGACATAAATGTATAATTGAATCCTGAAGCCATTAGCGCAAGATATTGGAAATTATCCAGAGAACTTACATTTCCGTTGGATCCATAACCACCACGAATTTTAAGCGTATTTACGATATTATTTGTTGGCCAGAAACTTTCATTGGAAACATTCCAACCGGCGGAGAAAGATGGGAAATATCCGTATTTTTTGTTCGGTCCGAATTTCGATGAACCATCTCTCCTTATAATTCCGGTTAAGATATATCGTTCTTTGTAATTGTAATTCAGTCTTGCAAATAAAGATGTAAGCCTGTGTTCTATATATTCGCTTGCCCAACCTCTTTTATCTTCATCAGTAACTCCCATATTGAAAGTAGCTTCAGCCCAGTTGTTGGTAGGTAAATTATAATGGGTAGCTCCCTGCTCGAAGCCTATTCCCATAATATTAACTTCCTGTCCCAATAACACCGAAACATCGTGATCTCCAAATTTCTTGGCATAGTTTACGGTATTGGTAAGAATCCAATCTAAAGCCTGACCTGTATTTCTCCAAAGACTGTTTCTGATGTCATTCTGCTCATTAGAATTCAAATAGAATTTAGGATTAAACCCTTGGCTTCCCCAAAAAGACATTTTTCCTCCGATATTGGATTTTACGGTAAGTCCGTCCAATATTTCAGCTTCTGCGGAAACATTTCCTACAAAATCATTTCCCCATCCGAAATTTCCAAGTGTTCTCTTAATATACGCAACCGGGTTTACTATTTCCTGTCCAACTGCGGATGAAATTCCGTAAGGATTTCCATTTTCATCACGTATTGCATAGGTCTGGTTGTATGGTGATTGGTTTGCCAGAATTGGATCAGTAACCACAACCGGTGTTAAAGGATCCAGCATAATTGCGGAAGGCAAAACTCCCCCAAACTCTGTATTCTGATTTCCGATTCCGTTTTGTTTTGAATAAGAGTATGCAAAATTCTGAGCAATTTTAATTTTATCAAAAATTTTGTGTTGTGAGTTAAATCTGAAAGTTTTTTTATTGAAACGGGAAGTTTCAGTAGCTACAATCCCTTCCTGGTCCTGATAGCCGAAAGACATATAGAAAGACGAATTTTCGTTTCCTCCGCTTGCACTGAATTCATGGCTGCTTCTTGCTGCATGGTTATTGAAAACCTGCTTTTGCCAATCGGTTCCTACTCCCAAAGAACCCAGATCATTATAAATAATGTTGCCACCACCACCAATTGACCTTTCATTCATAATAGCAGCATACTCTGTCGCATTCAGTACTTTTACTAATCTTTCAGGTGAGGAAAAACCTAAAAATCCATTATAATTCAAGCTCCATCTTCCTTTTTTTCCCGATTTGGTGGTAACCATAATTACACCACCTGCAGCTCTAGTTCCATAGATTGCAGCGGAAGCAGCATCTTTCAGTACTTCAATGGATTCAATATCTGATTGATTAATAAAGCCAATTCCCGATTGATCAATAGGAACACCGTCTACAACCCAAAGCGGATTGTTATTACCAAATGAGGTAAGACCTCTTACCCGAACAGTAGATGCAGATCCTGGAGCTCCCGAATTGGCAGCAATAGAAACTCCGGCAGTACGTCCCTGGATAGATTGCTCAATCCTTCCTGTTGGAACATTTTCCAAATCTTGAGAAGTAACTTTCGAAATCGCTCCGGTTACAACACTCTTTTTCTGTTTTCCGTATCCTACATTAATCAGCACCACTTCTTCGATACTCTTTTCTTTTACAGTATCATTCTTCTGCTGAGACAGCATCATTGAAGAAGTGAACAAGAAGGATAAGCTTAACACGCTTAATAGTTCTTTTTTCATATTTTACATAATTTTTATATCTCAAATTGAGACAATAAATATATTAATTTTTTTTTAACATCAAATATTTTTTATTTATTTTGGGAATTTCGTTTATTTGCAGCGGTTTAGGCAATGCTTTGTTTGCTTTTTCTACTTTTTTCATTAACGAATATTTAACAATTTTTGGATGACAGACCGGAAATCCGCATACCAATACCTTCCTCTTCAGCTTTCTTTCCTTATTTTTTCAATGCTTCTGAATTGTATGGGAATCGTTATCCTGAAATATTCCGGATCGCAGATTACTTTCCAGAAACTTGGTATTCTGGAGTTCTTTAAAGATATTCCTATTGCACTAGTTTCTTTATTCTGTGTGGATTTTATTAGCAGGCTCGGTTCCGTAAAATCACTAGGATTTGCATTGTGGTTGGTAGTAATAGGTTGTCTTCTGCTTCCCGTTTTGGATGATTTTTGGTTTTTCAAAATCTGGTTTATTATAATAGGAGTGTCTTTTGCTATTGCAAAGATTTCGGTTTTTGCCATTATTAAAAGTAATGCAGGAACAGAAAAGCAACTTTCAAAAATTATGAGCCGCGTGGAAGCTTCCTTTATGATCGGGATATTCTGCGTGAATATGGGATTTGGGTGGCTTCTGAACAGCCGTTTTCACGAATTCTGGAAATTCGGGTTCTGGCTCATTGCGCTGCTTTCACTTTTTACATTATGGAAACTCATGAAATCCGATTATCAGGAAGTTTCTTCCGGAAAAATGCAGCGGCTTTCAGGACTACGGAAAATAATGACGCCATCCAATCTGTTGTTCTTTTTCATACTTTTCTTGCTTGTATTCACGGAACAATGCTTCAATTCTTGGTTGCCAACTTTTTACAAAAAAAACCTGAATGTCAATTCCTTTTATGCGCTGCAGTCGTCTGCATTTCTGGCGCTTTTTTCATTTTTAGGAAGGTATCTTACCAGTAAGTTTATTACGAGATTTCAATGGTTGCGGTATATTTTATTTTGCCTGGTTACTTTAATGATACTGATGATAGTTTCTCAAATATTAGTGCTTAATATCAAAGAAAATCTCTGGATTCTGCTCTTTATTTTTCCCATTCTGGGACTTTTCATTGCACCACTCTACCCGCTTTACAATTCCAGATTCCTGGCAAATATTGAAAAAGAAAAAGTAAACCTTATGGTTTCTTTCATCGTCATTTTTTCTTCAATGGGAAGTTCTGTCGGATCTTTGGGAATGTCTTATGTTTTCGCATTAGGCGCAGATCTATATTTTATGCTTTTTGCTATGTTGCCTTTACTTCTTATTTTAGCACTTACAATTATTTTTTCGAGAAAACTCATTTTGAGACAATAATTTTATTACATTTGACTCCCTATGAAAATTGACGATTCAAAAAACAAACAATCCTTAAAGGAGCTTATTGATACCAAAGATTTTGTCGGAAACATGTCGGTCGATTGTACCATTTTCGGATTCGATACGGAAAAAATGAAGCTCAAAATTTTACTCCTCAAATATCACGATCTCGATCTATGGTCGCTTCCGGGAGGATTTATATTTAAAGATGAAGATTTGCGTGAAGCAGCTGCCAGAGTTTTATACGAACGCACCCATCTCGAAAATATTTTTCTTGCGCAGTTCCACACTTTTGGAAGAATAAACCGGACTGAAAACAATGTTCATCAGATCCTGCTAAAAAATAAAGGAATTGAAGTTCCGCCCGATCACTGGATTTTTCAGCGTTTTATTACGGTAGGATATTGCAGTCTTATCGATTATACGCTTGCCGAAACTTTCCCCGATTCCTTCAACGAAACCTGCGAATGGTTTTATGTGGACGATCTTCCGGAAATGGCATTCGATCATCAGCGGATTATTGAAGTTGGACTGAAATACCTACGGAAAAGCATTGATACACAATTGGTTGCCTATAATCTTCTTCCAGAGAAATTCACGATGACGGATCTGCAGAATCTCTACGAAATTATCCTTGGTGAAAAATTCCGAAGAAATAATTTTCAAAGAAAAATGCTCAGCCTCAATACATTGGAACGTCTGGAGAAATTCTACAATGGTTCACCCAACAAAGCTCCGTATTTGTACAAATTCAAAGAAAGCGAAATAAACTTTCAGGATTAGAAGGAAAACTTTATTTTTAGAAAAAAAAATCAATGTCATATTATCCACTTACTACCATCCCCGATTATTATGGTATAGATGCGCTTCTTACCGAAGAACACAAGCTTATCCGCCAATCTGTAAGAGATTGGGTAGAGAGTTTTGTAATGCCGAAAATTGATGAAGCCGCACAAAATCATACCGATTTGCCCAATCTGATGAAAGAATTGGGAAAAATTGGTGCACTCGGACCTTACATTCCAGAAGAATACGGAGGAGCCGGATTAGATCAAATTTCCTACGGACTTATTATGCAGGAGCTGGAACGCGGAGATTCCGCAGTACGTTCCGCAGCTTCCGTTCAGAGTTCTTTGGTGATGTTCCCGATAAATGAATTCGGTTCCGAAGAGCAAAAAAGAAAATATCTTCCAAAATTAGCAGCTGGAGAAATCATCGGTTCTTTTGGTCTCACAGAACCTAATCACGGTTCCGATCCCGGCTCTATGGAAACCCATTTCGAGGATAAAGGCGATCATTATTTATTGAACGGTGCGAAAATGTGGATTACCAATTCCCCGCTTTGCGATATTGCCGTAGTTTGGGCAAAAAATGAAGAAGGAAAAGTGTACGGATTAATCGTAGAACGCGGGATGGAAGGATTCACCACTCCGGAAACGCATAACAAATGGAGTCTTCGTGCATCCAAAACAGGAGAATTGGTTTTCCAAAACGTAAAAGTTCCGAAGGAAAATCTTTTACCGAATGTTTCCGGATTGAAAGGACCGCTTTCCTGCCTGAATTCTGCACGTTACGGAATTTCCTGGGGCGTTATTGGAGCTGCGATAGATTGTTATTGTACTGCCGTTCAATATTCCAAAGAGCGGAAACAATTCGGAAAACCCATTGCATCATTCCAGCTTCAACAGAAAAAATTAGCAGAATTTTTAACTGAAATCACGAAAGCGCAGTTGCTTTGCCTTCAGTTAGGAAATCTGAAAAACGAACACAAAGCCACGCCTGCACAAATATCGATGGCGAAAAGAAGCAATGTGAAAATGGCGATTGATATTGCAAGAGAATCCCGACAAATTCTTGGCGGAATGGGAATTATGGGTGAGTTTCCGATGATGCGTCACGCTGCCAACCTGGAATCCGTAATTACCTACGAAGGAACACACGATGTTCATCTGCTGATTACAGGTTTGGATATTACAGGGATTAATGCTTTTTCTTAATTTCTTACTTTCTAAAAAAACCAAAACGCATCCAAAAGATGCGTTTTATTTTTTTTTAAATTTTTATCTACGCCGAATTTCTGCTTGCATTGATATTCCCAAAAAGAGAACGGATTACCAATTTTTCATACACTTCTTTATGATCAGAATTTTCCTGAATTTTCATTAAAGCATATTGCTGGATACTCAGAAGCGGAAGCACAATTTTTTCACGGATTTGTACAGATTTTCGGGAAAGTGGCTCTTCCTGCTGAAGCTTTTCAAAGCCGGTAAGTTCCAGCATCATTTTTTTGGAAAGATTGAATTCGGTAAAAAGAATATTCCAGAATTCACCGAACTTTTTATCATTTTTCATATAAGAAGTAAGCGGGAAATAGGTTTTATTCATACTCATCATCGAATTGAGAACCAATGTTTTGAAGAAGTCAGAATTCTTGTAAAGATCCCGGATTTCGCTAAATCTTCCTTGCATTTTCAATTCTTCTATTGCAGTTCCGAAACCAAAAAATCCCGGAATATTCTGCCGAAGCAAACTCCACGAACCTACAAACGGAATTGCGCGAAGATCTTCGAATTTCAACTGGCTTTCGCCGCTTCTCTTTGACGGTCTGCTTCCGATGTTGGTTTTGCCGTAATATTCCAAAGTACTCATTTCCTGAAGATAGGGAACAAATTTCGGATGTGCCTTCAGCTCAGAATACTTTTTGAAGCTGAGTGCAGAAAGCTCTTCGATTAATGATCTTTCTTTTTCAGATAAATCTTTTTTCGAATTTTTGAAAACATCGTTTTCAATTCCGGCAGTCAGTAATTGTTCAAAATTATATTTCGCCTGATCTTTATTCCCGAAAACCGAAGTAATGGTTTGTCCCTGAATGGTGAGCTCAATTTTATTATTGGCAATATTTTTCCCTTGCGAAGCATAGAAATCGTGGGTTTTTCCGCCGCCTCTTGCCGGTGGACCACCACGTCCGTCGAAGAAAATTACTTTGATGCTTTTTTCCTCAGAAATTTTTGTGAGATTTTCTTTGGCTTTATAGATTTCCCAATTCGCTTTCAGATAACCACCATCTTTGGTTCCGTCGGAAAATCCAAGCATAATAATATGTTGGTTTCCTCTCCTTTCGAGATGTTTTTTATAAGCTGGAAAATCATACAGCTGTTGCATCACATTTTCGCTGTTTGCCAGTCCTTCCATCGTTTCAAAAAGCGGAACGATATCTATATTTATATTTTCTTCCGGATAACCGCACATTCTGAAAAGCGCAAAAACATTCAGTACATCTTTGATTTCGTCGGAATTGGAAATAATGTAACGGTGCAGTCCGCGTTCTCCGTTTTTTTTCTGGATTATTTTTACATTCAAAATATTCTGTATGGTATCTTTTGTAATATCTTCAAAATCTTCAGGATCTAAAACAAGATCGGTTTCCAGCATCCATTTCAGTTTTTCATCGGTAGAAAGTTCAGTAGACTTTTTTCCTGATTTTTTGGTAATAATTTCGTCGACTACTTTTTGGTGGATTCTGCTGTCCTGCCGGATATCTAAAGTGGCGAAATGTGTTCCGAAAATTTTTACACGATCCCGATAATCCACCAAAAGTTCCCGGAACAATCCGTTGTGTTTTTCGGTTAAAATTTTATCTGCTGCATCTAATTTTCGCAGAATATCTTCCTCAGAAATTTCTTTTTCTTTCCGGAAAATTGCTTCATACAAATCGTGGCTCAGTTCTTCCAGAATATTAGAAACGCCTTGAAAGCTCAACCTTCTTCTCAGATTTTTCAGGTGTCCGTAATAGCATTTCAAAATATTGGACTGAAGTTCTGCTGCAACTTGAAGCGTAGTTTCTGCTGTTACAAAAGGATTTCCGTCGCGGTCTCCTCCTGGCCAAAATCCGAGTTGAACAATATCGTGATGTGGAATAAAATGTGGGGTTTCAAAAGTATTTTTGATTTTTTTGTAGACTTCACCAATGGTTTCATAATATACATATCTCAAATAATACATAATACTCATCGCTTCATCCAAAGGAGTTGGACGTTCTTTATTTACAAACGGAGTTTTACCGAGCTGCTGAAGCAGAATATCGATTCTGGTAACAGAATCCTCCATTATTGCATCCCGTAAATCATGAATAATCCGCTGAACAGAATTGGGGTAAAACTGAGTAGGATGTGCGGTAAAAACTACTTTTATCCCAAAATCTTTCAGTTTTGATCTGGTTTTTTCAAGCTGATGTTCCTGCAAACTTCTTTCATGAAGTTGATTCACCGTTCCTGCATCACTCTGAGAATGCAATTGGCTGAAAGCTGCGTCTTCAATACTGTCGAACAAAACTACTTGCCGCTCAATATATTGCACAATTTTAAACAGGAGTTCCAGCTTTTGTTCTTCAGTTTTTAAAGGGGTATGTTTTTCAAAAAAATTTTCTAAAATTTCTTCCGGGCTTTTGCCATCATTTTCGTAGCCATCTTTGCTTTCTTCGTACAGAAAAGGCAGCAACATTCCAATATTAGACATTTTATCATACGGCAAACTCATAAAAAGTGAGTTGTAAATCTGGAATTTGTTTTCCACAATTTGCCGAAATTTCTCTGTTCTTTGCTCGTTAATCATACAACAAATTTAAAGTTTTAAGAGAATGTAAATTGAGTTTGCAGATGAAAATTTTAATTTTAATGATTGGGAATATCAAAATTATTTCATCCTATTTTCATTATTTCCAGAGCTTTCGGCAAAAAAGTATTGGGGAAAATAGCCCTTGCTTCTTCTGTAAAAACTGAAAGATCGCCATAACGGTTGGAAAAATGTCCGAGAATCAGCTTTCCTACATTTGCTTTTTTTGCAATTTGGGCTGCTTCCAAAGCTGTTGTATGTCCGGTATAATCTGCCATTTCCTTTAGATTATGGAGAAAAGTAGATTCGTGATAAAGCACATCCACATTTTCAATAATGGGAATAATATCTTCTTTCATCCTTGTATCGCTGCAAAATGCATAAGAAACTGAAGGTGTAGGATTATTGGTAAGGGATGAGTTTTTTAAAACAAAACCATCTTGCAGAACAAAATCTTTTCCGTTTTTAATATTTTGATAATCGCAGGTTTCAATTTCAGGATATTTGGAGATTTCTTCCATATTCAGATGTCTTTCCTTTTCTTTTTCTCTGAAAAGATAGCCATTGCAATAAATCCTGTGATCTAAAGGTATTGTGTATACTTCCAACCTTTTGTCTTCATAAACTTTTTCGGAAAAAGATTTTTCCAGTTCGTGATAAACAACTTCAAAACCGCGATGGGTTTCCGTAATCCGGAAAATGGTTTCCAGCATTTGTTTGATGCCTTTCGGACCGTAAATATGAAGCGGATTTTCCCGTCCCAAAAGTCGAAAAGAAGCAATTAGTCCCGGTAAACCGAAGCAATGATCCCCGTGAAGATGCGAAATAAAAATATGGTTGATCTTCGAAAAACGCACTTTTGCCTTGCGAAGCTGAACCTGAGTTCCTTCACCACAATCAATAAGAAAGTGGCGTTCTTCCATCTCCAGAAACTGTGCGGTTGGAGAAGAATTAACCGTAGGAATTGCAGAATTGAAACCGAGAATGGTAAGATATGAACTCAAAATTTTTGAAATAAAAAATCAAATGTAATGAATAAATGGTTAATTTTTAGTGTAAACTAATAAATTGGGAGATAAAAAATGTGTCAAACTTATATTGATTGCACAATATAAATTTGACAAAACATTTTTTGGGAAAGTAATTAGTCAATCACCATTTCGGGGATTTCTCCTTCTGCGATTAGCCGTCCTTCGGTTGCGTTTCTTATTTCTTCCACGGAAACTCCGGGAGCACGTTCCAGAAGTTTAAAACCATCGGGTGTTATTTCCATTACGGCCAGTTCGGTAACGATTTTTTTCACGCAATTTACGCCTGTTAACGGTAGTGAGCATTCTTTCAGAACTTTGGATTCTCCGGCTTTATTTACGTGAGTCATTGCCACAATAATATTTTTTGCAGAAGCTACCAGATCCATTGCTCCGCCCATTCCTTTTACCATTTTTCCCGGAATTTTCCAGCTTGCGATATCTCCGTTTTCCGAAACTTCCATTGCCCCGAGAATTGTTAAATCTACTTTCTGAGCTCTGATCATCCCAAAACTGAAAGCCGAATCGAAAAACGAACCTCCCGGCAAAATGGTAATGGTTTGTTTTCCTGCATTAATGATATCGGCGTCTTCTTCGCCTTCAAAAGGGAAAGGTCCCATTCCGAGAACGCCGTTTTCGCTCTGGAACTCTACATTCAGGTTTTTGGGAACGTAATTGGCGACCAAAGTAGGAATTCCGATCCCGAGGTTTACGTACATTCCGTCTTTCACTTCTTTGGAAATGCGTTTTGCGATTTGTTCTTTTGTGAGTGCCATAATTAATCTTTGGTTCTTACGGTTCTTTGTTCAATTCTCTTTTCAAATTTCTCACCCTGAAAAATCCTTTGGATCATTATTCCCGGAATATGGATTTCGTTCGGATCCAATTTTCCCGGTTCTACCAATTCTTCTACTTCTGCGATGGTGATTTTGCCGGCTCCAGCCATTGGAAAATTGAAATTCCGGGCTGAACCTTTGAAAATTAAATTTCCTGCATAATCTCCTTTCCATGCTTTTACAATGGAATAATCTGCGTTGTAAGCATATTCCAAAATATGTGGTTTCCCATTGAATTCTTTTATTTCTTTTCCTTCTGCAACTTCGGTTCCGTAACCTGCGGGTGTATAAAAAGCGGGAATTCCGGCTTGTGCAGCACGGCATTTTTCTGCTAAAGTTCCTTGTGGTGTCAGCTCTACCTGCAATTCTCCGGAAAGCATTTGTCTTTCAAATTCGGCATTTTCTCCAACATACGAAGCAATCATTTTTTTGATCTGCTTTTTGTAAAGAAGCAGACCTAAGCCGAAATCATCTACACCGGCGTTATTGGAGATACAGGTTAAATCTTTCACATCGCTTTCTACCAATGCGTTAATGGAATTTTCAGGAATTCCGCAAAGTCCGAAACCACCGAGCATCAGCGTCATTCCGTTGCTAATTCCGGAGATGGCTTCTTGGGCATTTTTTACTCTTTTATCGATCATTTTTTTATTGAAAAATTAATGGTATTAAATTAAGAAATTTTTGACAAATCTAATGTATTGATAATGACCTCTTTTTTATTAAAAAAAATTGCAAAGTGTATTGTGCAGAATAAAAATAATTTCTACATTTGCAAACTGTTAATCAACCTCTGACGAAAGGCGTGAATGTTGTTTAGCTTCAAACTTTTTTATTATAAAAATGGATTTATTAAAGTACGTACAAGACAAGTACATTACGAAAAAAGATTTCCCTGAATTCAAAGCAGGAGACACCATTACGGTGTATTACGAAATTAAGGAAGGTAACAAAACCAGAACCCAGTTCTTTAAAGGTGTTGTCATCCAACTGAGAGGAACCGGAGCTACCAAAACATTTACCATCAGAAAAATGAGTGGTGATGTAGGTGTAGAAAGAGTATTCCCAATTAATATGCCTGCATTGCAGAAAATTGAGGTGGACAGAAGAGGTAAAGTAAGAAGAGCGAGAATCTACTATTTCAGAGATCTTAGAGGTAAAAAAGCGAGAATTAAAGACGTTCCTTACAAAAAATAAGAATATTTCTATTAGATACAATTACGGCGCAACCTTTGGTTGCGCCGTAATTTTTTAATTTGTTTCAAAAAATAAGAATCACAAAAATTGATATTTTCAAGATTCGTTTTGGGGATTTTGGATAAAATATTGGAAATTAACCTATGTGCGCAACAGCTTTAATATAGTTGAGATTCCTGTGGAATGACAAACAAGCTGTTAATCAAAATTATTACTAATTACGGATATTCATTAAAAAAAATCCTTTCAAAAAGAAAGGATTTTTTTTTATAACATTTTCAGATTATTTACTTCCAGTTCGGTAAGAATGCGCCAGTGCCCGCGTTTGATATTCTTCTTCGTCAGTCCTGCAAACATTACTCTGTCCAGCGTTTCTACTTCGTAGCCTAATTTCTGGAAAATTCTTCTGATTACACGGTTCCAGCCGATATGTATTTCTACGCCTATTTCATTTTTCGGTTTTCCTTCGATAAAAGAAATGCTGTCTACTTTTGCAACGCCTTCTTCCAAACGAATACCATCAATAATGGTTTGCATATCATCACCAGAAAGTTTTCGGTCCAGTACAACGTGATAAATTTTGCGGACATCAAATGAAGGATGTGTTAATTTCTTCGTCAAATGTCCATCATTAGTCAGCAAAATAACACCGGTAGTAGAACGGTCCAATCTTCCGACAGGAAATAATCGGTAAGGTGAAGCATTTGCTACCAGATCCATCACTGTTTTTCTTGCTTTATCGTCTTTGGTTGTGGAAATATATCCTTTGGGTTTATTCAAAAGAACATATACTGCTTTTTCCGGGGAAATGGTTTGTCCGTCGAAAACCACTTTATCGGTTTTCTGAACTTGGTAACCCATTTCTGTCACAGGTTTACCGTTCACTTCCACCAGTCCTTGCTTAATCAGCTCATCGGCTTCTCTCCTGCTGCAAATTCCTGCATTAGCGATATATTTATTCAGCCGAATGGTATCTTTATGAATATTTTTTTCAATTTTTTCAAAACGTCTTTTTTGTACAAAAGATTTGGTTCTTTCCTGATCTTTTTCTCGATCATCGTATTTTTTGAAAGGCTTTTTATTATCGCCCCGTAAATCTCCTTTCTCATACTTCTTCCGGCTATCGAAAGAATTTTCCCTACGTTTTGAGCCGTGAAAACTCTCGGAACTCCCTGTTTTGGGAATTCGTGGTCTTTTCGGTCTTTCGGAATTGTTTTCTCTGCTCATCTAATCAATAAATTTTTTGCAAAAGTACGATTTTGTTTTTTAAACGAACTTTAATGTGGCGGATAAATAATGATTTTTTGAAAATTTAAAATTTGGTAAAAACTCCATCAAGAAGCATTGAGATAATCCCGATGAAAATCCACATTCTCAATAAATTAAGTGCTAAAAAATTGGTTTTTCTGGAACGGCATAAAACCAGATAAATGGTAATAACAATCATCCCTATTCCGGAAGCAAAATAATAGGCTGTAATGCTGTGAAGTCCTTTGATATTTACTAAAATCATCGAAAGCAAGTATAGAACTATCTGCAAAACAACCAGCACGATTTCTGAAACTTTAGTCCCGAAAAAATTTGGGATTGTAGTATAGCCAAAGATTTTATCTGCATTTTTGGTAAGGGTGTCTTTCAGAATATCAATGATTAATAAAATCAGAAAGAGAAAAGCCGCCATCAGCAGGATTTTCCCCGAAAATGTACGGTAATACACCAACATCCCAAAAAACGGATACAATGTAAGCAATACAAAACTCATATTATTGATGATAAGAATCTTGGAAAGCTTGTGGCTGTAAAACCACATTACGAACTGATAAATAAGCAGATACACAAAAACACGCGGAGAAATAACCCACGAAATTCCCAAGGATACCGAATTCAGCAAAAGATACAGATAAAGAAAATAACGCTGCCGGATAAAATTTTGAATTTTCGTGCGGAAAGGTTTTGTAATCTTATCTTTTTCGCGATCGTAAAACTGGTTGATAATTCCACCGGCAACAATACTCAGCAGTGTACAGAAAATAATCCCGTGAACCTTGAAATCGAAAACGAAAGAATGCAAACTTTCTTCCTGATTGAAAAGAAAAAATGTGGAAACATATAGTGCAAAAGCCAAAACCAAAACCACAAAAATACGTGCTCCCAAAAGAAAGCCGATAAATTGTGAAAGACGGTACAAAACCGTTTTCCGGGGTTTTGCTGTTGCCATATCATTTTATTGTTTTAAAAACCCTTTCAGAAATTTGAACTGAAAGGGTTGCTGTATTTTTAAATATTATTACAATATTAAAACCTGTAAATGACTTCTTTATTGAAGCCTTCCAGCATTTTTTCTGCCTTGTTGTAATCTTTCGTAAAGCCCAAAATATAACCTCCGCCTCCGCTTCCGCAAAGTTTCAGATAATAGGCATTGGTGTCTAATCCTTTTTTCCATGCATTAAAAAGATTTTCAGGAATCATCGGGCGGAAATGTTCATAAGCCCAAACCGAAAGTTTTTTCAGATTCCGGAAAAACGGGTTCATCTCTTCTTTCAGAAAAGCATCAATGCAGGCGTTGTTGTAACGGATAAATTCCTCTTTCAAAGTTTTACGGAAACCTTCGGTTTTCATTTTTTCAAAGAAAATCTGAATCATTGGTCCGGTTTCGCCCACGCTTCCGGAATCTATCAGAAAAATTGCTCCTTTCCCTTCCTCACCTTTCGGTATGGAAACACGATCTACATTTTCTTTATTTTCGATAAGGATCGGAAGATTCATATAACAAATCAGCGGATCGATACCTGAACTTTTTCCGTGGAAATAGCTTTCGAGAAGTCCGAAAACATATTTCAGATTTTTAAGCTCATCTTTGGAAATGGTTTCAGGAGAATATTTTTTTAAAGAATATTTTTCAAAAATTGCGGCTACCAAAGCTCCGGAGCTTCCCACTCCATATCCTTGCGGAATGTTGGAATCGAAGAAAAGTCCGTTTTCGATATCTTTTTTGAATTTCTGAAGATTAATACGGAAATCTACCGGCAAATCCAGCTCTGCAAGATATTCGGAATATTTCTGAAGATGTTGGTTGGATCTTTTTTCGAAATCAGAATGAAGCTGGGAAAACTTCAAAGTTCCTTTATAGAAGCTGTACGGCAATGTTAATCCCTGAGAATCCTCAATAATTCCGTATTCACCGAATAGTAAAATTTTAGCGTAAAACAGAGGGTTTTTCATTTACTTCTTTAAAATTCTTTACAAAGATACAAATTATTTTAATGCTTTGCGTATTTAGCAAAATTGATGCCTGATTTTTAAATATTTTTTAAACTTTCACTTGTCGTTTATTCAGGCGAATTTTCAATATTTTACCATTTCATTTTTGCATTCACAAAACGGATCAAAACAGCTCCCAGTAAAAAGAATACCGACATTGCAATAAACGCATATTGCATATTCCCGAATTTCTGGATAAACACACTGAAGATCAGCATTCCGCAAATAATCGCTATTTTTTCCAGCACATCATAAAAGCTGAAATACGTGGTATTTTCCATAGAATCTTCAGGTAAAAGTTTGGAATACGTGGAACGCGACATTGCCTGCAAACCGCCCATTACCAAACCGATAAGCGCAGCTAAAGCATAGAACTGATACTGCAGATTCGGGTTTTCGTTGTTCAGCGAAAATGCAGATAAACAACAGACTACCCAAATAATAATGGCGATTGTAATTACATTTTTGTTTCCGATTTTTTTGGAAAGTTTAGAGAAAATATATGCTCCCAAAATTGCAATAATCTGGATGACGAGAATGGTGATAATGAGCTTATATTTTTCGTCCTGTTTCGGGAAAACCACATTGCTTCCGAAAGGTGTTGCCATTAGGAAAATCGTTTGCATTCCTACGCTGTAAAAGAAAAAGCTGGACAAGAAAAACTTCAGATTTTTACTTGAGAACAGCTGGTTTCCTACTTTAAAAAGTTCTTTGAAGCTTTCCTTTGCCACATCAATATAAAAGCTGACATTATCTTTCAGAACTTCCCAGATACCACCCTGTTCTTCGTGTTTTTTGAAAATATTTTTGTAGTTGAGCAAAACCAGATCTTTCGGAAGCTTGTCCTTCACATCTCCGAATTGCGGAAGATGTTTAAACGTATATTGCGAAAATCCGAACCACCAAGCTCCTGTTAAAAGAAAACTTACCCTGATCAAAATATTCTGGGTTTTGGATTCTGTGGTAATTCCCTGGATTAGAAATAAACAGATAATCAGCAAAACGACCGAACCTACATATCCGTAAATATATCCTTTTGCAGAAAGGGAATCCTGCTGATCGGGCGTTGCAATATCGGGCAAAAACGAATTATAAAAAACAAGACTTCCCCAAAAACCTACACTCGCTGTAATACTGAATAACAATCCTAAAAATACATTGTTCATTCCTGTAAACATCGCTAATCCCATACAGGAAGTAGCACCAAGATAGCAGAAAAACTGCAGAAAAGATTTTTTGTTTCCGATGGTATCCGCTAAAGAGGATAAAAAGGGCGAGAGCAAAACAACGAGCAAAAAAGAAATGGCATATGAAAAGCTTAAAACTGCATCAGGCTCATAATTTTCACCAAATATTTTTATCATATAACGTACCGGTATTTCCTGTATTTCTCCGGCTGACGCTACAAATTCTTTCTTGTTGAACTGTGTTGTTAAGATCGTATAATAGATCGGAAATATGGTAGAAGTAATTACAAGAGAATACACCGAATTTGCCCAATCGTAGAAAGCCCAGGCTTTCATTATTTTCGGATTGTTTTTGATATTCTGATTTTTCAGGTTTTCGTTTTCTGACATTCTTTCAAAATTAATTAGACAAAAATAAAAAAACCATTAAGATATTGATTAAAAAATCGGTTTTTCTTAACGGCAAATTTCGATGATAAGAAAATCCCTCTCAAAATTGAAATTTGAAAGGGATTATTTTTCGTGGATAAATGGATTACAATTTATACATTTTCAATCACAATTGCCGAAGCGCCTCCTCCTCCGTTACAGATTGCAGCCGCTCCGTATTTTCCGTTGTTTTGTTTCAGAACATTCATCAGGGTAACGATAATTCTGGAGCCTGAACTTCCAAGTGGATGTCCGAGTGCAACTGCACCTCCGTTCACGTTTACTTTTGCAGAATCAAGTCCGAGAATTTTGTTATTTGCCAAACCAACTACCGAAAACGCTTCATTGAATTCAAAAAAATCAATATCAGAAATAGTGAGGTTTGCTTTTTTCAGAGCTTTTGGAAGCGCCTTTGAAGGAGCCGTTGTGAAGTCTTCCGGCTCCTGCGCTGCATCAGCATAGGAAATTATTTTTGCCAAAGGTTTCAGCCCTAGTTCTTCCATTTTTTCTTTTGACATCAGGATCAGTGCAGAAGCGCCATCGTTTAATGTAGATGCATTGGCAGCAGTTACCGTTCCGTTTTCTTTCTGAAAAACCGTTGGAAGTGTGGAAATACGGTCGAAATTTACATTTTTATATTCTTCATCTTCAGCGAAAATAATCGGATCTCCTTTTCTCTGCGGAATTTCCACAGGGATAATTTCGTCTTTAAACTTCCCTTCGCTCCACGCTTTTGCGGATCTTCTATAAGATTCTATAGCGAATTGATCCTGATCTTCTCTGGAAAAGCTGTAATCTTTTGCGCATTTTTCGGCACAAACTCCCATATGAACTTTGTTGTAAACATCGGTAAGACCGTCTAGAACCATTCCGTCCTGCATTTTCACATCACCCAATTTTGTGGAAACTCTGGCGTTGTAATAATGCGGAACCAGCGACATATTTTCCATTCCTCCTGCTGCAATTATATCTACATCACCTGCTTTTATCGCTTGTGCTGCCATCATTACGGCTTTCATTCCGGAAGCGCAGACCTTGTTAATAGTTGTCGATGGAATTTCTTTGGAAAGTCCAGCTCCAAGCGCAACCTGACGAGCGGGAGCCTGTCCTTCTCCTGCCTGCAAAACATTTCCCATATAAATTTCCTGAACAAGTTCGGGATTCAGGCTGATTTTTTCCAAAGCTCCTTTTACAGCTGTAGATCCTAATTTTGTAGCAGGAACTGTAGAAAGACTTCCCATAAAGCTTCCCATTGGAGTTCGTACTGCGGATACAATGAATACTTCTTTCATTTTTTTATATTTTAATTTTTAATTTATTATTAGCCTTGTCAAGGTTTTCTAAACCTGTTTTAATTTAATATTATCAAAGCTCTGAATCTTTAACAATGTTTTTATTCTTCGCGAACAACAGAATTAATGCTCCGGAAAATTCCAAAAACCAACCCCATTTCAGCTTTACCATTCCGGCAGCAAATTCTTTCCACGAATGAAACGGAAGAAAACTGAAAAAATCAAGTGATTTGAATTTTACGGCAATAATGGTAAAAACAAAAAGCAAGATCAGCAAAATTGTCGAAACATGGATAAGCAAAGATTTGCTCTTCATAATCCCGATGATTGCCAGCAAACATAAAATCCAGCAAAAAGCGGCGAGATATTTATCAATATCAAAATAATTCCAGTTCCCGATTACAGGAACGTGAACCAAGGGAAGAAAACTTCCGGCAATTACCAAAATAGCACCAATAAGCTGAAAATTTCTCATAACCGTTTGGGAAAATACGAAAAAAAACACACTCCGAAAAGTGTGCTTTCATTTGATCTATGAAGTTGATAATATGGATGTTAGAAATTCAAATCCAGAATATCGATGCCAATCTGGATTCCGTTTTTGTTGGGCAGAAGCGCATCGTTATTGAAAATTGGTGTCAGATCTTTTTTGATGAACAGATTGAAACCGCCATAACTCAAGCTTAATTTTGCACCGAAAAGAAAGGAGTTCACGCCATTATCCAAAGTAAAGCTATCTTTCCGGAACTTTCCGTCTTCGTTGTAATATTTCACTTTTGCAATGCTTCGCAAACGAATTCCTGCATACGCTCCGAGTCCAATCTTAAATTGCTTTTTCTGATTATCAAGATATCTTTTTCCCTCGTAATCTGCATAAGAAGGATTCAGCACCCACTGAAATTCCACCGGAAAAGTGAGATAAACATTCCTGAGCTTGGACCGTTTTACGGTTCCTTTTGTAAACTCTGAGAGAAAAATATTTTCTGTATTTTGTTCCGTAACCAAAGGCATTTTCGGCATATAAGTATCGTTTCTGTACGCCAATCCGTAACGAATGAAAAACGGGCTTTCAAAACCTCCGAGCTGTCTTTCCTTTCTTGCCTGAACTTCAAAGCTGTGCGAATTTCCGATGCGCATTTTCGAAGAATTTTCAAACGGATTGAAACTGCCTTCCTTTTCTGTAAGATTCAGAAAACCATAGCTTACCGCAATATCATTTTTGTTGAGATGTTTTGCAGGATTGCTATCTTTTTTTCTTTTAATGGTAAGTAATGAATTGTTGTTCCATTTCACGCTGAAAACTGCGGTATCGCTTTCTTTCCGGAAGACCGAATTTTTCGCAGCTTCTTTAGTAATGTTCTGAAAATTGGTGCTTTCCGTATCTACTTTTTCATTAATAATTTCTTCGTATTTTTTAGCAATCGCGGATTTTAACGCTATTTTCTGATCATTGGTGATTTTCCCTTTTTCAAAATCAGCATCGGCAATATCCATTTCGTTGTTCATTTTAATTTTCTCGGCGGTTACAATGCTGTCGATTTTTGCTTTATAATCCTGAAGATTCTGATCCACATCATTCTGTGCAAAAGCGAAACTGCACATTAGCATAGAAACAGGTAAAAGTAATTTTAGTTTCATTTTTTCAATTTTTTAAGGTTACATTATACTACAAGCAGTGTTTTATTTTAGTTAAATTAAAATACATTTTGGGAGAACCTTTTGAGAGTTTTAAATGTTTGAAAGTTTTTTTAATTCACAGTTTTAACACCCCGTCAAAATTTTCTTTTTGGAAAATTTTGCCACCCCTCTGAAAGAGGGGAATTTTCATAAAAATACTTGAAACCTCAATATCATATTTTTATTTATTTTCCTCGGAGTACACGGTAATTCCAAGAATTTTTACGGATTTAGGTTTTTCTATATTTACGCCGATATCGCCTAATTTTCTGGTGTCTTTTTCCTGTTCTTTCAAAGATTTTGAAGCTTCTCTCTCAAACAGCAGATCTTCCGCAGTTACATATTTTATCTGTTCCTTTATCACAGGAATTTTCTTTTCTTCATTCACCAAATAAATCTTTCCGGATTTCGGGGAATCTTCTTTGGATGCAATTGCGGTTTTTTCAGAGAAAATAATTCTTTCGGTTTCAGATTCAGGATTTTTTATTTTCCGGATTGGTTTTTCCAAATGATTTACAGATTGATGGTCTGCAATTTTTGTAGATTCAGGAATAGAATTCTGAAAATGATTTTCTTTTTCCGAAACAGATTTCTGCTGATTCCCTTCCGGAACCATTTTTTCGATATTTTCTTTTTGAACAAAATATTCTTCATTCTGCGCTATTTTATTATTCATCAATTGGTTCAGAAGCAGACCAACCGAAATGAAAAACAAAGCTACTGCAGCAACTTTCCAGAAACTGAATTTTTGCGGAATTTTAATTTCCGGTTTTTCCTGAGTATTTTCCAGTTCAGCCTCTATTCTTCCCCAGACATTTTGGGAAGGCTGTTCCGAAAGATTTTCGTACTCGGTTTTTAATTTATTTTTTAATGAATTTTTCATTTTCGTTTTGATTAAAAAATTCCACGAGCCATTTTTTGGCTTTGTTTAGCTGGCTTTTGCTGGTTCCTTCGGAAATGTTGAGAATTCCTGCTATTTCCTGATGTTTTTTATCTTCAAAAATGTAAAGATTAAAGACCAATTTGTAACCTAAAGGCATTTTTGCAAGCACATTTTCTACATCGAAATTGGGAAAATTATTTTCATCTTCATCCAAGATTTCGTTCCCTATTTCTTCTACATTTCCGGCATCGTAGTACAGAATATTTTTATTTTTTCTGATAAAAGTGATGGAATCATTCACCACAATTTTCCTGAGCCAAAACGGAAAAGACTTCTCATCGCTGCATTCTCCGATTCTGGAAAACGCTTTACAAAATGCTGTTACCAAAACATCTTCAGCATCTTCCCTGCTGTTCACATACGATTTTGCAACTGCGAGCATTCTGCCGGAAAATATTTCGTAAATGCTTTTCTGTGCAAGCCTGTCCTGTTTCAGAGCCAGAGAAAATATATGTTTGAAATTCTTTTGCATTGTTGCTTTCTAATGATAAGACACCAATTTTTGAAAATGGTTGCCTGAAATCATAAAAAAAAATTACACTTTTTTTGAAAGTGCAATTTAAGTGTTTGATAATCAGGTTAAAAATTTTGGAATTTAATTAATGTAAAACTTTGTCAAAGTACCATCATTCTGTTGAAAACTTTGACAAAGTGAATATTAATGTGAAAGATCTGCTACATCTTCCGGATTGTGCTTGTGTTTGAAGAAAATAGCAAAGAAAACAGCGATCACCAATGCATAAGCAGCAAATGTGAGCCAGATGTCGTGCCATTCTCTCAGCATAATTGGTTTTGATAAAATATTATTAGCCATTACTTCCACATGCTGAGAATTGAGAAAATTTCCTAACGCAGTATTGTCCGCAGTAGTATCCAGATGCGCTGCCAAATCATTTACATTTATAAAAGATCGGGTAAAATATTTATCAATCAGCCATCCGGAAGTCAGACTTCCCAAAACAGCACCAAATCCGTTGGTCATCATCATAAACAATCCTTGGGCTGATGAACGGATTTTAGAATCGGTATTGGTTTCCACAAAAAGCGATCCTGAAATATTGAAAAAATCGAATGCCATCCCATATACAATACAGGAGAGAATAATGAGGGACAATCCTAAACCTGCCGGTGTTCCGAATGCAAAAAAACCGAAACGTAAAACCCATGCAAGCATAGAAATAAGCATAACGGTTTTGATGCCGTATTTCTTCAAAAAGAAAGGAATTGCCAGAATAAAAAGTGTTTCAGAAATTTGGGAAATCGACATAATAATTGTGGAATATTTTACCACGAAGGAATCCACATATTTCGGAAAATGTTTGAATTCATCAAGATAAACATCTCCATAAGCGTTTGTAAGCTGCAATGCTCCTCCCAAAAACATTGAGAAAATAAAGAACAACGCCATTTTATAATTTTTGAAAAGCTTGAAAGCATCTAAACCTAAAATTTGCGCAAAGGATGCATTTTTATTAATCAGCTTTTGAGGAGGACATTTCGGCAATGTAAAAGAATAAAAACCTATAAACAATGCGGCAGCTCCTGCAATGTAAAATTGGAATTCACTGGCTTTGCTTCCTGAAAGATTTACGATCCACATTGCTGCGATAAATCCTATTGTTCCCCAAACCCGGATCGGTGGAAAATCTTTCACAACATCTGCTCCACTGTTCTTTAATATGGTGTAAGAAATGGAATTGTTGAGGGCAATTGTAGGCATATAAAAACACATCGCCAAAAGCATTATCCAAAAGAACATTCCGGGATCGGCAACCTGTGGAATGTAGAACAAAACGGCAGCGTAGAAAATCTGTAAAATCCCGTAAAGACGTTCTGCATTGATCCAGCGGTCAGCAATAATCCCTGTAATTGTAGGCATAAAAATGGAAGCAAATCCCATTGTGCTGAAAACAGCTCCGAATTTGGTTCCGTCCCATCCTCTCGTTCCAAACCAGTAATTTGCAATGGTAATGAGCCAGGCTCCCCAAACAAAAAACTGAAAAAAATTAAGAATGGTTAAACGTAGTTTAATATTCATAGAGTTTATTATTTAATTTAAATACTAATTAATCAATTTTCCTTTTTCTTCTTTTGATTTCTTCCTGAATTTCCAAAGCATAGTCGAAATCTTCATCTTTTACTGCCTGATCAAGAAGCATTTTCAGCTCTTCCATCGTTGTATTGCGCAGATCATTTTCTGCAAGCGGTTCTTCTTCGCTGAAGGTATTTTGCACAGGTGCTTCTTCAATTTCCAGAAGAATTCCTGCCTCATTCAGCACTTGCTGAGTGGTATAAATGGGTGCATCGAAACGTACCGCCATTGCAACAGCATCGGAAGTTCTGGCATCCAGAATAAGCTCTTCACCATTGGTTTTGTGGCGGAAATTGATATTGGAAAAAAATACACCGTCAATAATCTGATAAATCACTACAGACTCCAGATTGTAATGGGTGGATGTAACGAATTTCGTAAACAAATCGTGCGTTAAAGGACGTGGCGGCTGGATGTCTTTTTCCAAACCTAAAGAAATGGACTGTGCTTCAAAATTCCCGATTACTACAGGTAGTTTTACTTTCGTTTCTTCATCTTCTAGTAGTAAAGCATACGCTCCGGATTGGGTCTGGCTGTACGAAATACCACGAATAACTAATCTCTTATAATCCATATACAAATATAATTGTATTTTTTAATTTGGGATTTGAATTTTTAAATTTTTAAATTTTTCAGATTATAATTTCCAAAAACGGTATCCAAACAAAAAATCCGGTGAATACACACCGGATTTTTGTATGTAAAAAATAATTTTATCCTTTCAATGCTTTAATCTTTTCCGTAAGTGCCGGAACAATTTGAAACGCATCACCTACTACTCCGTAATCTGCAGATTTGAAGAAAGGTGCTTCCGGATCGCTGTTGATCACAACAATGGTTTTAGAGCCATTCACACCTGCAAGATGCTGGATTGCTCCGGAAATTCCCACAGCAATATAAAGATTCGGGGAAATTGCTTTTCCGGTTTGTCCAACGTGTTCGGTGTGCGGTCTCCAACCAATATCGGAAACAGGTTTGGAACAAGCTGTTGCTGCACCTAAGACATTTGCTAAATCTTCAATCATTCCCCAATTTTCAGAACCTTTCAAGCCTCTTCCTGCGGAAACTACAATTTCGGCTTCTTTCAAGTCCAATTTTCCGGAAGACTGTTCGTGCGAAATCACTTTTGTATCTTCATTTGCTACGGAAAGATTTTTTTCTTCTTCGGAACCTGATACAGGATTTTCCTTCACGCCATAAGCATTTTGTGAAATGGTAACAATTACTCCGTTCCCTTCTGCTTTTGCATGCATAAATCCTTTTCCGGAGAAAGATCTTCTTTTCACCTGAAACGGAGAAATGCTTTCCGGAACTGCAATAACATTGGTAATGAGTGAATAGTTTTTGGTAACTGCCAACATTGGAGCTATGGAAGAAGCATCGGTAGTATGTGGGAAAACAATAATATTTCCGTCTGCTACCTGATTCACCGCTTCGGCATAAGCTTTCGGACTGAAATTTTTAAGACCTGCATCTTCAATTCTAATCACTTTTGATGCTCCGTATTTGTATAACAAATCGGAAGAATCTGTTGGGTTTACGGTAATTGCCGTTACCGAATCCTGAGATTGGTCTGCAATTGCTTTTGCGTATGAAACGGCTTCAAAAGCTGCTTTTTTGTAAACTCCATTTATATTTTCTGCGTAAACGAATACTGCCATTTTTTTTAAATTAAAAGATTAAAAAATTTAATGATTAAAAAGATTAGATAACTTTAGCTTCTTCGTGAAGCAATCTCACCAGTTCATCAAGATTATCCGGAGAAACAAGCTTTACCGCAGCTCTCGGCGGAACACTGTCGAAAGATACGCTTTGTACTTTCACCTCAGAAGAAACAGGCTCTACTACCTGAAGCGTTTTTGTGCGGGCAGACATAATCCCTCTCATATTTGGGATAATGAGTTCTTTTTCGTCCACCAGTCCTTTTTGTCCTGCAATTACTGCCGGAAGATTTACGGAAATGGTTTCTTTTCCACCTTCAATTTCGCGGGAAACTTTCGCTCCGGAATCTTCTACTTCCAATCCTACGGAAGCGTTTACAAATGGCTGCCCTAGAAATTGCGCAAGCATTCCCGGAACCGAACCGCCGTTATAATCGATGGATTCTTTTCCGCAAAGAATTAGATCGTAACCTCCGTTTTGTGCAACAGTAGCAAGTTCTTTAGCTGTAGAAAAACTGTCTTTTGGTTCCATATTTACACGGATTGCATCATTGGCACCGATTGCCAGAGCTTTTCTGATAACTGCTTCGGTTTCTGCGCCGCCAACATTTACCACGGTTACATTTGCGCCTTTTGCTGTCTGAAGCTGTATTGCTTTTGTGAGTGCAAATTCATCAAGAGGATTGATGACCCACTGAATTCCATTTTTGTCGAAAGCAGATTTATCTGCCGTAAAGTTGATTTTTGAAGTAGTGTCGGGAACACTGCTTATACAAACTAATATTTTCATTGGTAAAACAGTAATTTTAATTTTCGCTAAGATACATAAAATTACTATGTATGCATAATTTTTAATTATTCAGCAAATAAGAATTTAGGAGTGAATGTTTTATGCTAAATGTGTCTTTATTATCTGCCCAAATACAGATATAAAAAAACACCTTTTTTCAGGTGCTTTTCTGATATTGAGGTTGTGCTACAATCTATTAGGTTGCGGTCTCGAAGGTCTTATTTCCACTTTACTCGGTAAAACGCGTGGATTCATCTTCAGCAGATCAATAATTAAATTTCCCAAATCTTCGGGCTGGATTTTCCATTCGTCTTTTTCGGACGGAATGTTCCCGTTGAAATAGGTAGCAACTGAACCCGGCATTATCGTGGAAACTTTAATATTATACTTTCGCAGATCAATCATTGCGGCTTGTGTAAAGCCAACAACTCCAAATTTTGAAGCGTTATAGCCGGAACCGTTTTCAAAGAAATTAGTGCCTGCAAGACTGGAAATCGTAATATAATATCCTTCCGTTTTCTTCAGCTCTTCTACTGTAGCTTTCAGGGTATGGAAACATCCTGTAAGATTGGTATCGGTCATCGCATTCCAGTCTTCAAGGGAAAGCTCATCTACTGGTTTGAAAATTCCTAAACCTGCATTGGCAATGACAATATCCAGACTTCCGAATTTTTCAACAATTTTTGAAACGGCTTGTTGTTCGTCTTCAAAATTTCGCACGTCGGACTGTATGCCGATAATGTTTTCCGAAATATTTTTCAGTTCTGTTTCCGCTTTTTTAATATCTTCCGTATTCCTTCCGCTGATCGCAACTTTATAACCGTTTTTCAGTAATATTTCTGCAATTCCGAAACCGATTCCTTTGGTTCCGCCTGTGATGTAAACTGTTTTATTTTTCATAAGTGTAAAGGTAAGAAAAACGCTTCAAATGAGGTGCTAAAATTGATACTAATACGGAATATTATTCGTACAATTCGGGTTCTATCGGGTTGTTATTCTTTTTAATATTCTCTTTTGCGTTTTGCTCAATGGCTCGGATTGCCTGCTGATTATCGGTAATTTCTTTTCCGTCATCACTTTTGAAGCGAATCTGCACCGAAGTTCCGCCGCCAGCTTTCATCATCATTTCACGCATATTTTTTGCCGGATCATTTTTGTACGCTTTCCAAACTTTTTTGAACTGGGCTTCAGTTGCGGCGATCTCTTTCTGGTTCATTCCGATGGAAGTGAAATTCTCCGGAAGTTCTGCTTCTTCGGATTGTTCAAGAATGCTGAATGTTTTCGTGCCTTTCAGAATCATGCGGTGCGAACCTGATGTATCTTCTATTTTTACAATAAGTCCCGGCAAACCATAAAATTTGTAAGGCCCATCCTGAAAAGGAATTTCTGTGGTAAACCAAGCAATCCAATGTCTTCCTCCAAAATTGGTTTCTGCTTTTTGGGCATTCCATTCTCCGATTTTTTCTTTGTCCGGAAGAATTTTCCATTCCGGTTTATTTTCTTCGCGAACCATGTACAGATCGGTGCTGATGCCGGTATGAAGATCGGTGGTGAATTCCGGATAAGATTTGGTAACGCTGAATGCCACCGTTCCCGGTTTTACATTTCTGTTGACACTGATATTTTTAGAGCCGGATTGTATTTGTTTCTTCAGGCTTTCGTTGGCTAACGAATCTGAGACAAATTTTTCGTAGCTGTAATATTTGGAGCCGTTTTTTTCAATGTCGAGCAGCATTACATCCTTTTTCACATCTTCTTTGCTGGTGGAATCCGGAATGTACTCATATTCGTAATAAAACCGGTGAACCTGCCCAAAAATAAAATGCTGAAAAGCGAAAACAAAAAGAAAGATAAGTAATTTGTTATGCATTTTGATATGCTTTTTTAGTTTGAAGAAAGTTCAATTTTATTGTTGTTTTTCCGGATGTTTTCTTTGATTTGCTTTTCTCTTTCGCGCATGAATTTTTCATTATCTGCGCTTTTGCCGGTAATTATAACATTCGCACCGCCAATTGCCATTTGTTTCATTCCTTTTGTCGGATCGTTTTCGTAGTCTTTTACCGCTTTTTCGTATTGCTTTGGCGTTACTTCAATTTCATTGGTTTTAAAAACGTCTGTTTCTACGGGGAAATCTCCAGTTTTAGAAATGGCTTTCAGTTCAAAAATATGAGAAAGTGTCTGGTCTTCTATTTTTACAATAAGCCCGGGAAGTCCGTGAAATTTATACGGGCCGTCCTGAATCGGAATATCGGATGAAAACCATGCGGTCCATTTTCTGCCTCCGAAATTGGTTTCTGCTTTTTGTACATTCCATTCTCCGATTTTGGATTTTTCAGGAAGAATATTCCATGTTATTTTTCTGTTTTCTTTGACTTTGTAACCATCCATCAAAATTTTATTATGAAAATATACGTCGTAAGATGGATAATTTTTAGTGACAGAATAACGGACATTTCCTTTTCTCATATCCGATTTTACGTTCATTATTCCGGTGGTTTTAAGCTGGTTTTCAAGATCAGCTTTCATAATGGAATCGGATTTGTAAACGGTATCGCTGTAATATTTTGATCCGGTTTTGCTGACATCCAGATTCATCATTTCGGTTTTTACATCGCCGGTGTTGATAGAATCGGGAACGAACCTGTATTCATACACAAAACGCTGGTTTTGCGCACTGAAAAAAATAGCAGAAAATAAAAGCAGGAAAGTATAAATTTTCATAATTTTACGATGTTGAATGATTAATAAATTGCCAAAGCAAAATGCTTTGGCAATAAGGATTTCTATTTTTTGGTGGTGATTCTTATTTCTCCGCTTTCTTTGCCGTTGTTGCTGTTTTTGTTCACGTTCATATGATCTATTTTTTCAGGATCCAGCTTGTTCATTTCTTCTCTTGTAGACAGCTTTCCATCGATATAAATTTTTACACCGTCCGTAATATTGCTTCCTTTCAAATCATTGGTATTGAAATAAATGGTATTCGGAGCATTTTTAAGAACCATTACCTTTCTTTGGTTTCCGCTTATTTTCGCCTGTTTTTTGGCAAGTTCAGCTTGCTTTTTAGCCAGATCAGCCTGTTTTTTGGCAAGCTTGGATTGCTCTTTTGCTATTTTTGAAATTTCTTTTTTCTGCTCTGCGGAAAGTTTGGCATGATCACCGAAAACTCTTACCCGGTCCGAATCATTTTTAAAAAATATCTTAGGATTTTCGGAAAAAACTTTGGTTCCGTCTTTACCAATAGTAATGTTGGGCATTTCGAAGTTTATATTTTCCAATTGCTTTACGGTATTTTTCCATTCGTCGGAATTGAAGAATTCCTGATTTTTAGCCATTTGCTCCTTAAATTCTTTGGAATTGAATTTCTCCTGAATCTTCTTCATATTCTCCTGCATTTTCCCGTTAAATTCGGCAGAATCAAAAAATTCTCCGTCTCCGGAATATACCCAGACATTATTTATAAGTTTTTGCGAACTGGCAATATCGCTGATTTTTCCGCTCAGGGAATTGATTTCTTCAATTTTGTCGCTGAACTCTTTAGAATCCGGAGAAAGTGTTTTCAGTTCTTTCGATTTTTCCTGAATTTTTTTTCTTAAATCCGCGATATCCTTATCATTTTTGTCCAGCTTTTTAATCGCTGATTCTGTAGATTTTTCCAATTCTTCGGGAATCGGGACAATATCTGCTTTTATGGTATCCGATTTTATTTGCTGTACTGCTTTTGCGATTTCGATGTTGGTTGCTTTTATTTCTTTGTTTTTCGCATTTACAAGATAGGCAAATGCGATGACGAAAAGTAACGGCAATGCGAAAATTCTTCGCGCATAGCTGAATTTTGTTTTGGGTGTTTTAAGCATTTTTAATCTTTTTTTAAGGTTAGAACTAAGAAACGGACTGGTTGCCGGTAACATTTCTCCGGAGAAATGACTTGCCAGAAGCATCTGCGCAAATGCTTTGGTGTCCGATTGTTTTACGGCTTTTTTATCAGCCAGATATTCGTGTATAAGGTGTATTTCTTTATGAATCAGGTAGAAAAACGGATTGAACCAAAAGATTGATTTAATGGTTTCAATGAAAATTTTGTCCAAAGTATGTTTCTGTTCGATATGAACCATTTCGTGTTTTAGAATTTGTTTTCCCAAATCCGACTGAATAAGGATGGAGTTTTTCCAGAACAGGTTTCTGAAATAGGAAAACGGAGCATTGTCAAGATTGGTTCTGTAGAAATTGATTCCCTCGATTTCTTCTTTTGGAAAGTGGTTTTTAAATCCTGAAATTTTCGCAATTCCGATTGCAAATTTTGTCAGAAAAAAGACAGAAAGCAATCCAAAACCGACAGCAATAATTTTAAAATAACTGAAATCATAACCTATAGTATTAGAGTTTGAATTTTTTAATGTATTGATTAACAAATAAATATCACTATTTACTTCAACCGTAAAATAACTTACTTTCAACAAAGGCAAAAGCAAGGAAACCAGCATCACCGCCAAAAGATAAAACCGGTTGTAATGATGAAAGGTCTTATCTTTTAAGAACAACTGATAGTACAGAAACATTACACCGGAAGTGAAAATCACTTTTCCGGAATAGAATAAAAAAGTTTCCATTAATCTTTATTTTTAAGTTCATTCAGAAGCATTTCCAAATCTTCTACGCTCATTTCGTTTTTTTCTACCAGAAAAGAAACCGCATTGGTGTAGGATCCGGAAAAATAATTTTTTACCAGACTTTTCATGGATTTTCCGCTATACTGTTCCTGGGAAATCTGCGGGAAATATTCGTGTTGTCTCCCGAAAATAGTGTAATCCACAAAATCTTTTTCTTTTAATACTTTCAGAATTGTAGAAACCGTATTGGTATGAGGTTTTGGTTCGGGAAATTCCTCGAGGATGTCTTTCAGGAAACCTTTTTTTATTTTCCACAAATACTGCATTACCTGTTCTTCTGCTTTTGTGAGCGACTGGATTTTCATAATCTTTTTAATTATAAAATGTTGCTGAATATTTTTATCACTAAAATATTAGTTATACAAATGTAGGATTTATTTTTGATTATACAACTATTTTTTTAGTTATAAAAAGTTAAATTTAGTAAATAATTGATTTTCAGTAATAAAATTTAGTAGAATTGAAAGAAAAAATTGTGAAAGTAATCAAGTTACAACTCCGAATTTCTGGAAAGAACAGCAAGATATTGATTATTTTCGTCTTCAAAAACAATTTCCGCTCTCCAGTTTTCAGATTCAACGATGGATTTCATTGTATTTTTGTCCAGATAAAGCCATCTGAACCAATCGGTAAGTGCTCCGGAATATTCATATCTGCATTGCACTTCACCGTAATAATAGTTTTCAGGAAACGGAATATCTTCGTACATATAGGAAATATCGCAGGAATCGAAAACAATTTGTCCGTTTTCGTTAAGCAGAGAATCCGCTTTTTTCAGAAAATCCCGGAAACCTTCAAGATTTCCGGAAATACCGATCCCGTTCATCATCAATAGCAAAGTATCGAATTGCTGTCCTTCATATTTAAAAAAATCTTCACAAATGATGTGTTCGATTTTCCGGCTTTTCATTACTTCACACGCTTTTGGCGAAATTTCCAATGCATAAACTTCGGGATTATTTTTCTGCAGCTCCAGAATATGCGAACCTGCTGCTGCACCAATATCCAATGTTTTTCCTTTACAGAGTTTCAATGCTTTTTTTTCCAGTTCCGGCATTTGCTTATAATCCCGGAAATAAAAATCAACAGGCATTTCCACTTTCGGTCCGAAAGTATCATGAACAAAAAGTTTCTTTCTTGATTCCTGAAAGAAATAATCGTGGATGGCATTTCCCGGAAGATCTGGCATATAAAAATTTTGACAAAAATAAAAAAATCGTTTCAATTTTTTGAAACGATTTGCTTTTGTAGCGGGGACACGACTCGAACGTGCGACCTCCGGGTTATGAGCCCGACGAGCTACCTACTGCTCTACCCCGCGATATTGTGATGCAAATATACAACTATTTTTATTTTCAGCAAAATTTTTAGAAAAACATTTTGTATAAACGATTTTCGTACATTTGTGTATGGCAAAAATTCTGAAAATATATCCCGAAAATCCGCAGGAAAACCTTATCAATGAAGTGGTTAAGTCTTTGAAAAACGGCGGTCTTATTATTTATCCTTCCGATACGGTTTATGCTTTAGGCTGTAATATTTTTGATTTTAAAGCAATGGAAAAGCTGGCACAACTGAAAAAAGTAAAGCTGGAAAAAGCACATTTCTCCATTATCTGCAATAATCTCAGTCATCTTTCGCAATTTACAAAACCGATCGACACCTCTGTTTTCCGTTTTTTGAAAAGCCATATTCCGGGTTCTTTTACCTTTATTCTGGAAGCTAATAAAAATCTTCCACTAGCTTATAAAGGAAATAAAACGGTGGGAATCCGCGTTCCCGATCATTCTGTTCCTCAGCTGATTGTAGAAAAATTAGGACATCCGATCGCTTCTACTTCCATAAAAGATGATGACGAAATTATAGAATATTCCACAGATCCCGAGCTTATTGCCGAAAAATATGACCATCTTGTGGATATTGTTATCGATTCCGGTTATGGCGATAATGTAGCATCAACAATTGTAGACCTCACTTCCGGAGAACCGGAAATCCTGAGAGAGGGAAAAGGAATTTTGTAAAAAAGAAATCCGCAAAAAAAAATAAGATTATCCATTATTTCAATACTATTTATGAAAATCGTTACTTCCCCTGCAAAACTGATGAACATTGAAAATTCTACCGAATTTTTGAAATCTTCCACACCGAAGTTCATTGAAGATGCTGCTTTTATACAATCATTTTTAAAAGAAAAGTCCCCAAAATTTCTTCAGGAGTTGATGGAGATTTCACCCAAACTTGCCGACGAAAACTGGCAACGAAACCAAAACTGGAAACCCAATCCTAAACCGAAAGAAAGCTGCCCCGCAATGTTTGCATTTGTGGGTGAAGTCTATCGTGGTTTGGATGCAAAAACGCTTGGTAAATCTTCAGTGGATTATCTCCAGAAAAATTACAGGATGATTTCCGGATTGTATGGTTTGCTGAAACCATCGGACAAAGTAATGCTTTATCGTTTGGAAATGGGCAGAAACTTTAAATTCGATCATTATAAAAATCTGTATGATTTCTGGAAAGAAAAAGTAACGGAACAATTGAATTCCGAATTAAAATCCAAAGACATGATCCTGAATCTTGCAAGTACAGAATATTTCAAAGTATTCGATAAAAAAAAACTGAACGCACCGGTTATTAATTTCGATTTTTATGAAATCAAATCCGGAAAACCAAAAACAATTGTAGTATACACCAAACACGCAAGAGGTTTAGTAGTGCGATTTTGTGCAGAAACAAAAGCAAAAACTTTGAACGATGTGAAGACTTTTAATTATGAAGGCTACCGGATTGATGAAACCTTATCTACCGATACAAATCTGGTATTTACAAGATAATTCTGGCGGGCAAATTTTTTTTTATAACATTAAGATTATCAATTAATATAAAAGAAAGTAAGGAAAATTGAGGTTCAACGAAGTCAAATCAATGAATTGATTTTTTTTTAACTAAATGATCTTAATTTCTTAATGGTAAAATAAATTTCAAATCAAACATTAGGTGACCATTCTCGAATTCAAAAAATATTTTAGATCTGAACTTTTGCCGTTATACAACGAACCGGAAAGTGCTTTTCTGTACACCATTTTTGCTGAAAAAATCACAGGTTTCGAGCCTAAACATCAGCGCAGATTTTCGCATCAGCAACTTTTGATAAGTGATGAGCAGGAGCTGGTAAACATTCTCGCAGAGCTAAAATCCGGAAAACCATATCAGCATATTTTGGGCGAAACCGAATTTTACGGAATGAAATTTTTTTTGAATGAAAATGTTCTCATTCCAAGACCGGAAACCGAAGAACTTTTGGAATTTGCAATCGAAAAAATTCAAAACTTCAAACTTCAAACTTCAAATCCAAAAATCATCGACATCGGAACCGGAAGCGGAATTATCCCTGTTGTTTTGAAAAAACATTTTCCCGATGCAGATATTTCTGCGATTGATATTTCAGCGAAAGCTCTGGAAATAGCTCAAAAAAATGCAGATTTTCATCAAACAAAAAT
>Ga0182744_1000406_pt1 | contig 41990 bp, 36 predicted proteins | sample eDN3rd30CKraftMG_FD_128525 | JGI IMG/M metagenome (GOLD analysis project Ga0182744, IMG submission 128525) | Enriched Miracle-Growth compost microbial communities from Emeryville, California, USA - eDNA 3rd pass 30_C Kraft MG (version 2) (version 2) ... | reverse complement strand
GTTTATCCGTTGCCTGGCGGTCGCAAGCAAACGGGAATTCCGCTTCTTTTTGATCCATCTTAAACATCCATGCATTTGCCGCCCCGCCGGTCTTGGGATACGCGCGCGAACACCGTAATATCCCACTGTGGCCCCCGCAGGCTCCAGCCGGATAGGGCCCGGCAGGCTAAAATCCCGGTTTGATTCCGGCTTACCGCATTTATCAACGACTCATGGCAGCTTTCAATACCGAACAAGTTCTCAGCGTCCGCCACTGGAACGACACCCTGTTTTCCTTCACCACCACCCGCGATCCCAGCCTGCGCTTCCACAATGGCCATTTTGTCATGCTGGGGCTGGAAATAGACGGCAAGCCGTTGATGCGCGCCTACAGCATCGCCAGCGCCAACTATGAAGAAAACCTGGAATTCCTCAGTATCAAGGTGCCCGATGGGCCGCTCACCTCGCGTCTGCAGCACTTGAAGGAAGGGGATGCGGTGCTGGTCAGCAAGAAGCCCGTGGGCACCCTGGTCATCGACGATCTCAAGCCGGGCAAGCATTTGTATTTGTTCGCCACGGGCACCGGCCTGGCTCCCTTCATGAGCATCATCAAGGATCCGGACATCTACGAGCGCTTTGAAAAAGTCGTGCTGGTGCACGGCGTGCGTTTCAAAAGCGAACTGGCTTATTCCGACTTCATCCAGAACGAGCTGCCCAACAATGAATACTTCGGCGATGTGGTGCGCGAAAAGCTGATCTACTACCCCACGGTGACGCGCGAGCCCTTCAAGAACCAGGGGCGCATCACCCATGTCATCGAAAGCGGCAAGCTCTTCGAAGACACCGGCATGCCGCCGCTGGACCCCAAGGTCGATCGCGCCATGCTTTGCGGCAGCCCGCACATGCTGGCCGATATCAGCGCCATGCTGAACGCCCGCGGCTTCCAGGTGTCCGCCGGCGTCGGCCAGCCCGGCGATTACGTCATCGAACGGGCTTTCGTCGAAAAATAAGACACGGCCGCCGCCGATTCGGCATCGCGCCGCCTCCAGCCCGGCGGAAGTGATGCCGGCCGCGATTGCGCGGTGCGAAGGAGGGCTTTTAATTTTAGCTATAGGTGATTAAACTTCGATAGTCGTTTAAACATTTACAGAGAGCACCATGGCCAAAGAAATCATCCACACCGACGCCGCGCCGGCCGCCGTCGGCCCATATTCCCAGGCGGTCGTCGCGGGCCCCGGCAAGACCATTTATCTTTCCGGCCAGATCGGCCTGGAACCGGGCACCGGCGAACTGGTTTCCGAAAACTTCGAAGGCCAGGTGCGCCAGTCTTTCGCCAATATGCAGGCGGTCATCGAAGCGGCGGGCGGCACCCTGGAAAACATCGTCAAGCTGACGCTGTTCCTGACCGATCTGGGCAAGTTCGCCAGCGCGAATGCGATCATGGCCGATATCATCCCGCAGCCCTTCCCCGCCCGCTCCACCATCGGCGTGGCCAGCCTGCCCAAGGGCGCCCAGTTCGAGGTCGAAGCCATTATCGTGGTCTGATCTCCGCCGCCCATCGGCATCGGCATCAGTGGCCGCTTCCATGGCGAACGCCACAAAAGCGCGCGGTTCGCCCGCCGCGCCGGCCAGGCCGGCTTCGCTTATCGAGCGTAAGCTGGAGCGCCTGGGCTTGCGCGAACCGTCCGACTTCGTCGTCCATCTGCCCCTGCGCTACGAGGACGAAACCCGCATAGCGCCCATCGGCGCCTTGCGGCCGGGCATGCCTGCGCAGGTCGAAGGCGAAGTCATACACAGCGAAGTCCAGCTCAGGCCGCGCCGGCAACTGCATGCCGTGCTGCAGGACGGTTCCGGCCGCCTGGCCCTGCGCTGGCTGAATTTCTACCCCAGCCAGCAGAAGCAGGTGGCGGTGGGCAACCGCCTGCGCGTGCGCGGCGAGGTGCGCAGCGGCTACGGCGGCCACGAAATGATCCATCCCAGGGTATCGGCGGCGGGCGGCGACTTGCCGACCGCGCTGACGCCGGTTTACCCGACCACCGACGGCTTGTCGCAGGCCAGCTTGCGCAAAGCCATCGACAAGGCGCTGGACAGCGCCGACCTGTCCGACACGCTGCCCGAGGCCCTGCGCCGCCGCTATGGCCTGATTCCTTTCGACCGGGCCATACGCGTGCTGCACCATCCGCCCGCACAGGTATCGTATGCGGAACTGATCGAACGCGAGCATCCCGCCTGGCGGCGCATCAAGTTCGACGAACTGCTCGCCCAGCAGCTTTCGCTGGCCGCCGCGCGCGCCGCCCGCAGGCGCCAGCGCGCGCCTATCCTGGACGGCCGGGGCGGGGACCTGCCGGCAGCCTTGCGCCGCAGCCTGCCGTTTCGACTGACGGGCGCGCAAGAGCGGGTCATTGTCGAGATCTCCGCGGACCTGGGCCGCGGTTTTCCCATGCATCGCCTGCTGCAGGGGGACGTCGGCAGCGGCAAAACCATCGTGGCGGCGTTTGCCGCCGCCCAAGCGATATCCAGCGCCAGCCAGGTCGCCATCATGGCGCCCACCGAAATCCTCGCCGAACAGCATTATCACAAGCTCAGCGCCTGGCTGGCGCCGCTGGGCGTCAGGATAGCCTGGCTGTCCGGCAGCCTCGGCGGGAAGGCGCGCAAATCGGCCATGGCCGACATCGAATCCGGCCAAGCGCAGCTCGTAGTCGGCACGCAGGCGCTGATCCAGGAAAAAGTCAGCTTCGCCAGGCTGGGGCTGGCCATACTGGACGAGCAGCACCGCTTCGGCGTCGGGCAGCGCCTGGAGCTCAGCCGCAAGGGCGAAGAACCCGGCGGCCCGCTGATCCCGCATCAATTGAACATGAGCGCCACGCCCATACCCCGCACTCTGGCCATGACCTTCTTCGCCGACCTGGACGTCTCCGCGATCGACGAGCTCCCGCCCGGACGCAGTCCGGTGCTCACCAAGCTGATCGACGATACGCGCCGCGACGACATCCTCGGCAGCGTGGTCGCCGAAGTGCGGCAGGGCCGCCAGGCTTACTGGGTCTGCCCCCTGGTCGAAGAAAGCGAGGCCTTGCAGCTGCAGACGGCGGTCGATACCCATGCGCGGCTGGCCCAGGCCTTGTCCGATATGCGGGTGGGGCTGGTGCACGGCAAGCTGGCGCCGGCGGCCAAGCAGGCGGTGATGCAGGACTTCCGCGACGGCCGCATCGACCTCCTGGTGGCGACCACGGTGATCGAAGTGGGCGTGGACGTGCCCAATGCTTCGCTGATGATCATCGAGCACGCCGAGCGCTTCGGGCTCGCCCAGCTTCATCAATTGCGCGGGCGGGTCGGGCGCGGCAGCCGGCAGTCCATCTGCGTGCTGATGTACCAGGCGCCGCTGTCGGCCATCGCCCGCCAGCGCTTGCGCGCCATGTATGAAACGACGGACGGCTTCGAAATTGCCCGCCGCGACCTGGCCTTGCGCGGGCCGGGCGAATTCCTGGGCTTGCGCCAGTCCGGGCAGGAGCTCCTGCGCTTCGCCAGTCTGGAAACCGATGCGCGCATCGTCGAGCAGGTGCGGGAAGCCGTCCAGGACATGAACGCGCATTATGCGGGGCACGTGCAGGCGCATTTGCGCCGCTGGATGCGCTATCGCCAGGACCTGCTGCGCAGTTAAGGCCGCAGACCGCTTGAACCGTTTTGATTGCGAGGCATACCATGACCTTGACCGAACTGAAATATATCGTGGCCGTGGCGCGCGAACGGCATTTCGGCCGCGCGGCCGAGGCTTGCTTCGTCAGCCAGCCCACCTTGTCGGTCGCCATACGCAAGCTGGAAGAAGAGCTGGGCGTGGTCCTGTTCGAGCGCGGCGGCACGGAAGTCGGCATCACCCCCATAGGGCTGCGCGTGGTGGCGCAGGCCCAGCGCGTGCTGGAAGAAGGCGCCAACCTGCGCGAAATCGCCCGGCAAGGCCACGACCCGCTGGCCGGCCCGCTGCGAGTGGGGGTGATCCATACCATAGGGCCTTATCTTTTGCCGCGGCTGGTGCCCACGCAGATAGCGGCGACCCCGCAGATGCCGCTGCTGCTGCAGGAAAACTTCACGCTGCGGCTGCTCGAGCTTCTGCGGCAGGGCGAGATCGATTGCGCCATCGTCGCGCTGCCGCTGCCCGAAACCGGTCTGATGGTGCACCCCCTGTACGACGAGCCTTTTCTCGTCGCCGTGCCGCACAACCATCCGTGGGCGTCCAGGAAAGAAATCGACGCCGCCCAGCTCAAGGACGAGACCATGCTGTTGCTGGGATCGGGCCACTGCTTCCGCGATCAAGTGCTGGAGGTCTGCCCCGAATTGTCCCGCTTCTCGGCTTCCAGCGAAGGCATACAGCGCACCTTCGAAGGCTCTTCGCTGGAAACCATACGGCATATGGTGGCCGCGGGCATCGGGGTGACGGTGCTGCCCGCCAGCGCGCTGTCCATGCCCGGCCTGGAAAACAACCTGCTGACTTACATCCCGTTCAAGAAGCCCGTGCCGGACCGGCGCGTGGTGCTGATATGGCGCAAGAGTTTTCCGCGTCCGGCCGCCATCGAGGCGCTGATCGATGCGATACTTGCGTGTGAGCTGCCGGGAGTCAACTATCTGCATGCCAGCCATCAGGCCCAGCCGGCCTGAAGATATATCCCGCGGCGGCAGCGGCGGCGAAGGCCGCGGCATGGTATTCTGCATGCGACGGATTCACTCGTAGCTAACCGTACTTTTTCATCGGAGGTCTGCATGGCGAAAGCAAGTAAACTGGATAATGGGAAAATTGCCAAAATGAGCGACAAGGGCTTGTCCATCGATATCGGCATTTCAGACAAAGACAGGGCCACCGTGGCGGGCGAGCTGTCGAAGATGCTGGCCGATTCCTATACCCTGTATCTCATGACCCATAATTTCCACTGGAATGTCACGGGCCCGCTGTTCAATACCCTCCACACCATGTTCATGGGCCAATACACGGAACAATGGCAGGCGCTGGACGACATCGCGGAACGCATCCGCGCGCTGGGCCACTACGCGCCGGGCACTTATGCCGAATACGCCAGGCTGTCGTCCATTGCCGAGCCTGCCGCCGTGCCCAGCGCCGAAGAAATGGTGCAATTGCTGGTCAAAGGCAACGAGGCGGTCGCCAAGACGGCCCGGACCGCCCTGAAGAAAGCCGACAGCGTCGATGACCAGCCCACGGTGGATCTGCTGACCCAGCGTCTGGACGTCCACGAAAAGAATGCCTGGATGCTGCGCAGCCTGTTGCAATGATGTTCCGGCTGCCTAAAGCTGGATAAAGCCGGATACAAGTCCGGATCAGGCCGGCGCGCAAAGCCCGCCGCCCGTCGCGTCCCGTATCCGTCGATACAGGGGCGCAGCTTGAGCAGTTCGGTCTTGATGTGGTGGCTGGTGCCCGCGCCGGCCGAACCACAGTTGATGGCGCTTGGGGATTTCTTGTCGGCCTCGACCAGTGCGCCCAGGCTGTTCCATTTCGAATCGGCGCCTTTCCTGGTAGAGCGGAATATCGATGTGCTGAGCCTGAAGGAGCCCACGCTGATATTCTCGGGTACGGCGCGCGAGGCGGCGACCGGTTTCCCGGCCAACCTGAACGTGGCGGTCAGCGTGTCGCTGGCGGGCGTGGGGCCCGACAAGACCCTGCTGGAGGTCTGGGCCGACCCCACGCTGGAGCACAATACCCATCACGTGCAGGTGGTGTCCGATTCTGCGCTGCTGTCCATGGAGATCCAGAACATCCCGTCGGAAAACCCCAAGACGGGGCGTATCACCGCGCAAAGCGTCATAGCCATGCTGCGCAAACTGCGCGCGCCCCTCAGCATCGGCACCTGATCCAAAGCCAAGGCCGCCCGCGGGCGCCAGGCCCTTGCGCCGAGGCGCCCGATGGATGGTACGTGATGGGCGGCAGGTTCATTGCCGGCATTTGAATGGGCAGGCGGCGGCAGCCGGGACAGCGTGACGCCATTGCGCATGGCGGATGCGCTGCCCGCGAATTGCGCGACGCGGCCGGCGGCGTAGCGGCTTGCGCGACCCATGCGGGGCGGGCGGCTGATAAGCTGCGGGGGGAGGGGCGAAGCCGGGGCATTAGACGAATTGCGGCCTTCATCCATAGAGAAAACCCTGAAAAGAACGGGGTCCTTCCTCTTATCTTTCGGTGTATGCTTTGCTGCGTACTATCTGTGGAGGTTCTATGAAAATTCGTCTTACTCCCATCGCCGCCGCCGCGGGCCTCGCGGTCGGCATGCTCTTATCCTCGGGCGCCCAGGCCGCCGACACCATCAAAATCGCCGTCGCCGGCCCTTTCACCGGGGCGCTGACGCAATACGGCACGATGGTCAAAGAGGGCGTCGATACCGCCATCGAACAGATCAACGCCGCCGGAGGCGTGCTGGGCAAGCAGCTGGAAGCCGTCACCATAGACGACGGCTGCGAGCCCAAGCAGGGCCCGGTCGTCGCCAATCGCGTCGTGAACAGCAAGATCCACTACGTGGTCGGCCACGTGTGCTCGGGCGCGACCATCGCCGCCACCAACATCTATAACAACGAAGGCGTGGTCATGGTCACACCGTCGGCCACGTCGCCGGCGGTTACCGACGGCAAGAATTACGACATGATCTTCCGCACCATAGGGCGGGACGACCAGCAAGGCCCCGCCGCCGCCCGTTTCATCATCGAAAAGATCAAGCCCAAGCAGGTCGCCGTCCTGCATGATAAGCAGTCCTACGGCCAGGGCATCGCCACGGCGGTGAAAAGCGAGCTGGAAAAAGCCGGCATCAAGGTGGTCATGTTCGAGGGCATCAACGCCGGCGACAGCGATTATTCTGCGGTCATCACCAAGCTGAAAAGCTCCGATGCCGATTTCGTCTATTACGGCGGCTACCATCCCGAAATGGGCCTGTTGCTGCGCCAGGGCTCGGAACAGGGCTTGAAAGCGAAATTCATGGGGCCGGAGGGCGTCGGCAACCCTGATATCAACGCGATCGCCGGCGCCGCGGTGGAAGGCATGCTGGTTACCTTGCCGGCCGACTTCACCCAGGACGCGTCCAACGCCGCCATTGTCAAGGCGTTCAAGGACAAGAAGCGCGACCCGGGCGGCGCCTTCCAACTGACGGCCTATTCGGCGACCAAGGCCATCGCTGATGGCATCAAGGGCGCCGGCGCCGATGATCCCGCCAAGGTTGCGGCGTATCTGCATGCCAATTCCGTGGACACGCCGATCGGCAAGATTTCCTGGAACAAGCAGGGCGACCTGAACGATTTCAAGTTCGACGTCTTCACCTGGCATAAAGACGGCTCCAAGACCGTCTATAAATAATAAAGAACCTGTAAGCCATGGGCCCGTCCATGGGCCCATGGCAAGAATACGGTTCAAATAAACTTATAAATATTCGAATAACATTCAATAATATTCAAATAAAACTACAAAAACCTATAAGCAAAAACTATAAAAAATCTTGCCAATAAAATTTATAAATCAGAGCATTCATAAACTCCCCGCTGTTTTTGCAGCGGGGTTTTTTTTGAGGGGTAGCCAAGCTGTCGCGCGCCGATTTGAAGACCGGACGCGAGGCTCCGCATCGCCGTGTGACTGTCTCGCCAAAGTTCTCAGGATAGCGGCACGGAAACGCGCCGCGGATACACCTGGCACTGCAGAAATGCCTCAGCATGCGGAAACACCCGCGACACCGCGAGATAACGCCTGCAAGCGCCGCAACAGCGCTCGAAGCCTTCAGCCTTCTATCCGCTTGCCCGTTTCCGGGTCGAACCAGTGCAGCGCGTGCTCGCCGTCCCAGCCGACTTGTATCGCTTCGCCGATCTGCACGGGATAGTCCTTGGTCAGGCTGACGGGACAGCGCACGACGACGGGGGTGTCGCCGTGCATGCCATGGATCAATTGCTCCGATCCGAGAATTTCCACCATTTCCACATTCAGGGGCACGCCGTCGGCGTGCAGCGCCATATGTTCCGGCCGCATTCCCAAGATGGCTTTGCGGTTCGCCATCCAGGCGGGAACCTGGGCCGCGCTGAACTGCAGCGCCGCGCCGTCTTCATCCCGTACCACGCGATTTGCGTCGACCGAGACGGGCAGCAGATTCATGGGCGGCGAACCGATGAAGCTCGCCACGAAGGTCGATGCCGGCTTGTCGAATACCTGCGCGGGGGTGCCGACCTGTTCCGGCACGCCCTTGTTCATCACTATCATGCGCTGCGCCAGCGTCATGGCCTCGACCTGATCGTGCGTAACGTACAGGCTGGTGGTCTTCAGGCGGCGGTGCAGCTTCTGGATTTCGAGCCGCATCTGCACGCGCAGCTTGGCGTCCAGGTTGGACAGCGGCTCGTCGAACAGAAAGACCTTGGGGTCGCGCACGATGGCGCGCCCCATGGCCACGCGCTGGCGCTGGCCGCCGGACAGCTGCCGCGGCTGGCGCTCCAGCAGATGCGATAGTTCCAGTATCTGCGCCGCGTTCTCGACCCGGCGCTGGATTTCCTGCTTGCTGAACTTGCGTATCTTCAGGCCATAGGCCATGTTCTGGAAGACCGTCATGTGCGGGTACAAGGCATAGTTCTGGAACACCATGGCAATGTCGCGCTCGGCGGGTTCCAGGTCGTTGACGACTTTGCCGTCGATGGCGATCTCGCCTTCCGTGACGCTTTCCAGGCCCGCAACCATGCGCATCAAGGTCGACTTGCCGCAGCCGGAGGGCCCGACGATGACGATGAATTCGCCGTCGGCGACGTCCATGGTGATGCCATGGATGACAGCGACGCCGCCCGCATAGGTTTTTTTTACGTTGCGAAAGCTGAGAGTAGCCATGTGATTTTCCGGGATTTTGTTTCTTGCGGCGGGCCGCCGTGGGGCGGTGTCATTTTTCCGAATCCACCAAGCCCTTGACGAACCATTTCTGCATCAGGACGACGACGGCGACGGGCGGAATCATGGCCAGCAGCGCCGTGGCCATCACCAGGTTCCATTCCGTCACGGCGTCGCCGCCGGCGATCATGCGCCGTATGCCTATGACCACCGGATACATGTTTTCCTGGGTGGTGATGATCAGCGGCCATAAATACTGGTTCCAGCCGTAAATGAACTGGATGACGAACAAAGCGGCGATGCTGGTGCGCGACAAGGGCAGCAGCACATCCTTGAAGAAACGCATGGGCCCGGCGCCGTCCATGCGCGCCGCTTCCACCAGCTCGTCGGGAACCGTCAGGAAGAACTGCCGGAACAAAAAGGTGGCGGTGGCCGAAGCGATCAGGGGCAAGGTCAGGCCCGCATAGCTGTTCAGCATGCCCAGGTCGGAGACGACCTTGTAGGTGGGCGCGATCCGCACTTCCACCGGCAGCATCAGGGTGACGAAGATCATCCAGAAGAAAAACATGCGGAAACGGAAGCGGAAGTACACCACGGCGAAAGCGGACAGCATCGATATGGCGATCTTGCCGATGGCGATGACCAGCGCCATGACGGTGCTGACCCACATCATGCGCGCCACCGGCGGCGTGTTGGCCGCATCGCCCACCAGCACGGCGCGATAGTTTTCCAGGAAGTGGCTGCCCGGCAGCAGCGACATGGGCGCGCGCGCCACTTCCTGCGTCGTCTGTGTGGAAGCGACGAAAGTCACATAGAGCGGGAAGGCGATCAGCGCGACGCCCAATATCAGCACCAGGTGCGTGACGATATCCAGGATGGGTCGGCGTTCTATCATGGTTGGCCTCTGGGCTGCATGGCGCTGCGCTGGCGCGCGCGCATCATCAATATCAGTAATTGACCCTGCGGTCGATATAGCGGAACTGGATGACCGTCAGGGCGACGACGATGAGCATCAGCACCACGGACTGGGCGGCGGACGAGCCTATGTCCAGGCCTTTGAAGCCCGCGTTATAGACTTTGTATACCAATATGGACGTGCTGGTGCCCGGCCCGCCTTGCGTAACGATGTCGATGATCGCGAAGGTATCGAAGAAGGCGTAGATGACGTTGATCACCAGCAGAAAGAATGTGGTGGGCGAAAGCAGCGGGAAGACGATGGTCCAGAAGCGCCGCGCCGGGCTGGCGCCGTCGATGGCGGCCGCCTCGATCAGCGACCGGGGTATGGACTGCAGGCCCGCCAGGAAAAACAGAAAGTTGTAGGAAATCTGTTTCCAGACCGAAGCCAGGACGACCAGTATCATGGCATCGTCGCCGTCCAGGCGCGGGTTCCATGAAAGGCCGGCTTCCAGCATATAGACGGCCAGGATGCCGACCGAAGGCGAAAACAGGAACAGCCAGAGCACGCCGGCGACCGCCGTGGCCACGGCGTAGGGCCAGATCAGCAGCGTCTTGTATACCGCGGCGCCTTTTATCACGCGGTCCGCCATGACCGCCAGCAGCAGGGAAATGCCCAGGCCCAGCACGGCGACCAGGATAGAAAAAATCGCTGTGACCTTGAATGACTGGATGTAATCGGGATCGGAAAACAACTCGGCGAAATTGGCCAGGCCGACGAACTGGGACGACAGGCCGAACGGGTCTTCGAGCCGGAACGACTGCCACATGGCCTGCCCCGCGGGCAGGAAAAAGAAGACGATGGTGATCGCCAACTGCGGGGCCAGCAGCAGATAGGGCAGGGTCTTGTGGCTGAAGACTACGCGTTTTTCCATGGGAAGACATCAGTAAAAAACCGTGAGCAATCGCTGCAAGCCAGCCGATTGCCCACGGCGGAAGATCGATCGGCAGGCCCCTACTTGACGCTTTTCTCGAAGCGCTCCAGCAGCTCGTTGCCGCGCTTGACCATGTTCTTCAGGCCGGCTTCGGGCGCCACCTTGCCGGAGAAGATTTGTTCCATTTCGCCGTCTTCGATGTCGCGGATCTGCGGCAGATAGCCCAAGCGCACGCCGCGGGAATTTTTGGTGGTGTCGGCATCGAGCTGTTTGACGGCGATCTCGGTGCCGGGATTCTTGTCGTAGAAGCCCGACTTCTTGGTGAGCTCGTAGCCGGCCTTGGTGACCGGCACGTAGCCGGTGCCCTGGTGCCATTCAGCGGCTTTTTCGGGGCTGGAGATGAATTTGAAGAACTTGGTCACGCCCTTGTAGACTTCGGGGCTTTTCTTGGCGAACACCCACAGCGAAGCGCCGCCGATGATGGTGTTCTGCGGCGCGCCCTTGACGTCGGCGTAATAGGGCAGGGTGGAGGTGCCGAACTCGAAGTTGCCGGTCTTGATGATGTTGGCGCGGTTGCCGCTGGATCCGGTGAACATGCCGCATTTGCCCGAGGTGAAGAGGCCGCCGGAAGCGTCGCCGCGCCCGCCGTAGGTGAAAGTGCCTTCTTTGGACATGTTGGCCAGGAAAGTCATGTGCCGCACGAACAGCGGTTTGTCGATTTCCAGGCGCGCGCCCAGCCCGCCGAAGCCGTTATCCAGGGACGCGTAAGGGGTGTTGTGCCAGGCGGCGAAGGTTTCAAGCTGCACCCACGACGGCCAGGAGGTGGTGTAGCCGCACTCCATGCCGGCGGCGCGCAGCTTCCTGCCGGCCTCGGCGACTTCTTCCCAGGTCTTGGGCGGCTTGTCGGCATCCAGGCCGGCTTTCTTGAAAGCGTCCTTGTTGTAGTAGAAGACCGGCGTGGAGCTGTTGAAGGGCATGGATACCAGCTTGCCGTCCGGCGCGGAGTAATACCCCGCCACCGCGCCGATGAAATCGGCGGGGTTGATCGGGTCGCCGACTTTTTCGGACATTTCCTGCACCGGCTGCACGGCGCCCTTGGCGTACATCATGGTGGCGGTGCCGACCTCGAAGACCTGCAGGATGTCCGGCGCGTTGCCCGCCCTGAAGGCCGCGATGCCCGCGTTCATGGATTCGCCGTAAGCGCCTTTGTAGATGGCATGCACGACATAGTCGGACTGGCTTTTGTTGAATTCGTTCACCAGCGCGTTCACGCGCTCTCCGAGGGCTCCCTGCATGGAATGCCAGAAATTGATGTCGGTGGCGGCATGGGCCGCGCCCATGCCCGCAAGGGCGCCTGCAATAGAGAATGCAAAAAGTGTTGCTCGCATGGATGTTCTCCTGGTGGGTTGCCGGTGGGGCGAGGTTGCCGTGCGGATGTTTTGCCGTACTGGTGTTGTAGTTTATTGCGGGTCTATGACATGGACATGACTGTAACGACTTCTGGGCGCTCAGGTCAATGGCCGCGCGGACGGCATGGCGGCGGCGAAAATCGTACAATACCGGGCTATGAATAAAGAACTGACTATCGCATTCATCGGCGGGGGCAACATGGCCAGCGCCCTGGCCTCCGGCCTCATCGGCAAGCGCTGCGGCGCGCACGATGTGCATGTCGTGGACGTCCATCAGCCCACGCTGGACCGCTGGGCGGAACAGGGCGTGTCCGTCGCCGCCCAGGCCGGGCCCGCCCTGTCCGGGCACCGGGTATGGATTTTCGCGGTCAAGCCGCAGTACCTGAAGCAGGCGGTGGAAAGCTGCCGCCCCTATCTGCGGGCCGACACGCTGGTCATCAGCATCGCCGCCGGCATTTCCGCCCAGACCCTGGCCCGGTGGCTGGGCGACGAAGAGCGGCCCTGGACGCGGCTGGTGCGCTGCATGCCCAACACCCCCGCGCTGGTGGCGGCGGGCGCCAGCGGCCTGATGGCGCTGGAAGGCGTTTCCCAGGACGACCGGGGCGTCGCGCAGCAACTCATGAAGGCGGTGGGCGAGGTCGTCTGGGTCGACGACGACGCCGGCATCGACGCCGTCACCGCCCTGTCGGGCAGCGGCCCCGCCTATGTGTTCCTTTTCATCGAAGCCCTGATCAAGGGGGGCATCAAGCACGGCCTGAGCGACGACCAGGCGCGCACCCTGGCCCTGGCCACTCTGGCGGGGGCGACGCAATTGGCGGCCCTGTCCCACGAAAGCCTGGAAGTGCTGCGCGAACGCGTCACCTCCAAGGGGGGCACCACCGCGGCCGCCCTGCAGGTGCTGCAAAGCCAGGGTTTTCCCGACATCGTACAGCACGCAATGGACGCCGCCCGCGAGCGCGCCGCCCAGCTATCCGCCGAGTTCGCCGAATGACTTCACCCAAACCCGTTTTCGCACCCATGACCCCCTTGCAGTTCTGGGTGGCGGTAGCCGCCATGGGCATCATTGTGGTCGGATCCAACATATTGGTGCAGTATCCCATCAACCGCTGGCTGACCTGGGGCGCCATTTCCTACCCCGTCGCCTTCCTGGTGGCCGATCTGCTGAACCGCCGCTTCGGCCCCCGGGCCGCCCGCAAGGTGGCCTATATCGGCTTCATCCTGGCCCTGGCGGTTTCGGTATGGGTGGCCACGCCCCGCATCGCCCTGGCTTCGGGGCTGGCTTTCCTGTGCGCCCAATTGGTCGACATACATGTTTTCGACCGCTTGCGCCATCAGCACTGGTGGCGCGCGCCCTTGCTGGGCGGTGTGGCCGGGGCTACGCTGGACACTTTCGTATTCTTCAGCGTGGCCTTCGCCGGCACCGGCGTGCCCTGGCCCTCGCTGCTGGTGGGCGACCTGGCCGTCAAGCTGGCCGTCAACGCCGTCATGCTGGCGCCCTTCAGGGCATTGATGTGGAACCTGGCAAAACCCGCTGCGTAAGGGCTTATCCGTAGTGACAGTACCTTCCTGAGTCGTCAGAATACGCTGGCCGTTCCTGGCGGAAGCTAACAACAATGGCTTGCCGTAACAAAGCAATACAGGTCGTCCGCAACATGGATGCCCTCTACGGCAAGCGCAACTGGAGATCAAGCAGGTATGAAGTTCCTAAAGCGAATAACTCCTTTGGTCATGGCGCTGGGCGCCGTCGCCATCGCCGGCAGCGCCTATGCGGCCGGCACCATCAAAATCGGCATCCCGCAACCCATGACCGGCCCCGCCACCCAGTACGGCGACCAGATCCAGGCCGGCGCGCTGACCGCCATCGAGGCCATCAACGAGGCCGGCGGCGTCAAGGGCAAGAAGCTGGAACCCCTGCTCATCGACGACGGCTGCGAGCCCAAGCAGGCCGTGCCCGCCGCCAACCGCGTGGTGAACTCCGGCGCCAAGTTCGCCGTGGCCCATGCCTGCTCCGGCACCACCGTGCCCGCGGTCAACGTGTACGAACAGGAAGGCATCGTCGCCATCACCCCGGGAGCCACCTCGCCGCTGGTCACGGACACCATCAAGCCTCATTTCTTCTTCCGCACCATAGGGCGCGACGACCAGCAGGGGCCGTTCGCCGCCAGCTACATACTCGGGCATCTCAAGCCCAAAACCGTCGCCATCCTGCACGACAAGCAAACCTACGGCTCGGGGGTCGCCACGCAGGTGCGCGACAATCTCGCCAAGAACGGCGCAAACGTCGCCCTGTTCGAAGGCATCAACGTGGGCGACAGCGACTATTCCGCGGTCATCACCAAGCTGAAGTCGCTCAATCCCGACCTGATCTATTTCGGCGGCTACCACGCCGAACTCGGCCTGCTTCTGCGCCAGGCGCGTGAACAGGGCCTGTCCACCCAGTTCATGGGCCCGGAAGGCGTCGCCAACAAAGACCTCGTCGCCATCGCCGGCCCGGCGGTGGAAGGCCTGCTGGTCACCCTGCCGTCGGACTTCACCAAGCTGCCCGGCAACGAAAAAGTGCTCGAGCACTTCAAGAAGTACAAGCGCAGCCCTGACGGCGCCTTCACCCTGACGGCGTATGCGGCGGTGCAGATCCTGGTCGACAGCATCAACGCCGTCGGCGAAGATCCGGCCAAGGTGGCCGACTACATGCACAGCCATGCCTTCAACACCGCCATCGGCAAGGTCGAATACGACGCCAAGGGCGACTTGAAGGAATTCGAGTTCGCCGTCTTCAAATGGGACAAGGGCGGCAATCTCGAGCAGCTCAAGCTCTGACGCGCGTCCCGCCTGCTTCGGCCCGGTAGGGCCGGGGCGCCTTCCTTTCCCCTGGCGGCCGCGGCGGCCGCGCAGGGCGAACCATACGGCACTATCCGCTTATGTCTGACCTCATACCCCAACTCGCGCAACAGCTATTCAATGGCCTGTCGCTCGGCGCCATCTACGCGCTCATCGCCATTGGCTACACCATGGTCTATGGCATCATCGGCATGATCAACTTCGCCCATGGCGAAATCTACATGATAGGGGCCTATGTCGGCCTGGTCACCCTGTCCGCCATCGGCGTGAACAGCGGTCTGCCTCTGCCCTTGATCATTCTTGCCATGCTGGTCGTGGCCATGCTGGTAACGGCCGTCTATGGCTATGCCACCGAAAAAGTCGCCTACGCGCCTTTGCGCGGCGGACCGCGCCTGGTGCCCCTGATCTCCGCCATAGGCATGTCCATCTTCCTGCAGAACTGGGTCGCGCTGGGCCAGGGCGCGCGCGACATGGCGGTGCCCGCGCTGGTCACGGGTTCCCTGCAATTCCGGCTGGGGTCCGACTTCGTCGTCACCGCGCCGTATTCGCGCATCATGATCATCGTGGTGACCGTGCTGCTGATGATCGCCTTGTCGCTGTTCATCAAGTATTCCCGCGTCGGCAGGGCCTCGCGCGCCTGCTCGCAGGACTTGCGCATGGCCAACCTGCTGGGCATAGACACCAACCGCATCATCTCCTTCACTTTCGTCATAGGGGCCATGCTGGCGGCGGTGGGCGGCGTGCTGATCGCGCTGGCCATAGGCAAGCTCAACCCCTTCATCGGCTTCATCGCGGGCATCAAGGCCTTCACCGCCGCCGTGCTCGGCGGCATAGGCAGCATTCCGGGCGCCATGCTGGGCGGCGTGCTGCTGGGCCTGGCGGAAACCTTCGCGGCCGCCTATATCTCCTCGCAATACAAGGACATCGTCGCTTTCGGCCTGCTGGTCTTCATCCTGCTGTTCCGGCCGACTGGCCTGCTGGGCAAACCCGAAGTGGAAAAAGTGTAATGGGCATCAATATAAAAAACGCGTTCTTCGCCGCCGTCCTGGCCGGTGTCATCATCGCGCCCATATTCGGCCTGCAGATCGTGCGCAGCGGCATGCAGACCCATCTCGAGCCGGAATGGGACATGATCTGGTCCGGCATGGCCATCGTGTTCGTGTTCCAGATGCTGCGGCCGCCGCTGGCGCGGCTGTTCAAGCGCAAGGGCAAGAAGCGCGAGCTCCCCGTGCTCACCGACCGCATGCGGCGCGTGATCATCTACATCATGATAGCGGTCGCGCTCATCTGGCCCTTCTTCACGGGCCGCGCGCAAGTGGATATCGCGACGCTGGTGCTCATCTACATCATGCTCGGCCTGGGGCTGAACATCGTGGTGGGCTTCGCCGGGCTGCTGGATCTGGGCTTCGTGGGCTTCTACGCGGTGGGCGCCTATACCTATGCGCTGCTGTATCACTGGGCTGGCTGGGGCTTCTGGGAAGCCCTGCCGTTCGCCGGCGGCATGTCCGCGCTGTTCGGCTTCCTGCTGGGTTTTCCGGTGCTGCGCCTGCGCGGCGACTATCTGGCCATCGTCACGCTGGGTTTCGGCGAAATCATACGCCTGCTGCTCATCAACCTGTATACGCTCACGGGCGGGCCCGACGGCATCTCGGGCATACCCAAGCCCACGGTCTTCGGCTTCCCCATGGCGCGGCGCGCGCCGGAAGGCGTGACCACCTTCCACGAACTGGTGGGCTGGAACTTCAACAACCAGGACGTCATCATCTATCTGTACCTGATGGCTCTCGGCCTGGCGCTGATCACCCTGTACGTGTCCAGCCGGGTGATCCGGATGCCCATAGGCCGGGCCTGGGAGGCCTTGCGCGAGGACGAGATCGCCTGCCGCTCGCTGGGCCTGAACCCCACTCGCATCAAACTGTCGGCCTTTACCATGGGGGCGATGTTCGCCGGTTTCGGCGGCGCTTTCTTCGCCGCCCGGCAGGGGCTGGTCAATCCCGAGTCCTTCACCTTCATCGAATCCGCCTTGATACTGGCCATCGTGGTGCTGGGCGGCATGGGGTCGCAGGTGGGGGTCATCCTGGCCGCCATCGTGCTGACCGTGGTGCCGGAAATCGCGCGCGAATTCGCTGAATACCGGATGTTGATTTTTGGCCTGGTGATGGTGCTGATGATGATGTGGCGTCCCCAGGGGCTGCTGCCCGTCAAGCGTCCCCAGGTGGAGCTCAAGGCATGAACGATGTATTGCTCAAGGTATCCGGGCTGACCATGCGCTTCGGCGGCCTGCTGGCCGTGGACCAGGTGGAGTTCGAGGTCAAGCGCGACGAGGTTTTCGCCATCATAGGGCCCAACGGGGCGGGCAAGACCACTGTGTTCAATTGCGTGGGCGGCTTCTACAAGCCCACCACGGGCAGCATATTGCTGGACGGCCGGCCCATACAGGGCATGCCCAGCCACAAGGTCGCCCAGCAGGGCCTGGTGCGCACCTTTCAGAACGTGCGCCTGTTCAAGAATCTGACGGTGCTGGAAAACCTGATGGTGGCCCAGCACACCCATATCGAAACCCGGCTGCTGCCCGGCCTGCTCAAATTGCCGTCCTACCGCAAGTCCGAACAGGAGGCGCAGAAAAACGCCGCCGATTGGCTGGATTTCATGGGAATACGGCAATTCGCCAACCGGGAGGCCGGCAACCTGGCCTACGGCCACCAGCGCCGCCTCGAAATCGCCCGCTGCATGATCACGCGTCCGCGGCTGCTGATGCTGGACGAGCCGGCGGCGGGCTTGAATCCCCAGGAAAAGCGCGATCTCCAGCAGCTCATCGACTTGCTGCGCAAGGACTTCGGCGTGGCGGTGCTACTGATCGAGCACGACATGAGCCTGGTCATGGGCGTATCGGACCGAATCATGGTCATGGAGCATGGCAAACCCATCACCACCGGGCTGCCGGCCGACGTGCGCGTCGACCCGCGTGTCATCAAAGCCTACCTGGGGGAAGAATAAGTGCTGAAGCTTCAGAACGTCCATACTTACTACGGCGCGATCCAGGCGCTCAACGATGTATCCGTGGAAGTCAACGAAGGCGAGATCGTCACCCTGATCGGCGCCAATGGCGCGGGCAAGACCACCTTGCTGATGACGGTCTGCGGTTCTCCGCGCGCCAGCGCGGGCACCGTCAGCTTCCTGGGCGAAGACATCACCCAGTGTGACACGCATACCATCATGCGCCGCGGCATCGCCATTTCTCCGGAAGGGCGGCGCGTCTTTCCCGACCTGACGGTGGCCGAAAACCTGAAAATGGGCGGCTTTTTCCTGAAGGCGCGCGACATCGACGCAGGCTTGGAGCATGTATATACATTGTTTCCACGGCTGAAGGAAAGGGCCAACCAGCGCGCCGGCACCATGTCGGGCGGCGAACAGCAAATGCTCGCCATCGGCCGCGCCTTGATGACCAAGCCCAGGCTGCTGCTGCTGGACGAACCCACCCTGGGGCTGGCGCCGCTCATCATTGCGCAGATCTTCGACATCATCCGCACCATACGGGAAGAGGGCGTCACCGTCTTCCTGGTCGAACAGAACGCCAATAAGGCCTTGCAGGTGGCCGACCGGGGCTATGTGCTGGAAACCGGCAAGGTGGTGCTGGCCGATACCGGCGCCAACCTGCTGGTCAACGACGACGTGCGCAAGGCCTATCTGGGGGCTTAAAAGGCATTGGTATTCGGAACCGAAACCGGAAACTCGGAACCTGAAACTCGGAACCGGAAGCTCAAAGCTCGAAATTCAAAGTTCGAAATTCAAAGCTCGAAACTTCGCATCTTGCAAAATCAGTTCAACCGCCTTGCCTATCACTTGATCACCCGAATGTCCCGGCCCGCGCGGCAGGCGCGCGAGGCCGGGACGGCGCAAGACACATTTCAGCGGCACCAACCGGCACAGAAAAAGGCCAAGCACCCAAACCGCCCCAGCGGCGCCCCGAACACAAATCAACGCAGCGGGACGGGTGACGGGGGCCGGACGCGACGACGTTCGGGGCGGTAGCGAGCCGATTGTGAAGGGAGGCCGAACGGCCGGACGAACTAGGCGACGCGGGCTCGGCGCGCAGGGCGCCGGGCCAGCCCCGAGGAGCAAGTCCGGCCCCCGCCACCCGGCACGCGTCAATAGAACCAATCAGTGTCCCGTCCGTTCCAGCCCACGTCAATAGAACCAATCAACGCCCCATCCGTTCCAGTATGAGTCAATAGAATCAAGCCTCACCTATCCATTCCGGCACGGGGCGTCGGAAGAATGCAGTACACCGATCCAGCACAGCACCCACTGGATATCACGCCTACAGAACACTCGTAGCGGTGTAAGCATCCAAACCGAAAATGCATCAGCTGCGGCCGGGAGCGGCTTGCGGCTTCAGGCCAGGCCTTGGGCCTTCAACGCCGCCTGCACGCCCGGGTCCGCTTCCATGCGCTCGTAGAAGGCCTGCAGGTTGCGCATGTTCCCGAGGCCGATGTTCTTGGCTTTGGCCCAGCGCAACAGGGTGTACAGATAGGGATCCGCCACCGAACGCGTGCCCGCCAGCCATTGCCTGCCTTCCAGCTGCCGATCCGCCACGGCGAACAATTGCATCAGCTTGGCGGCCGATTTCTCCACCAATTCCTCCTGGAACTGTTCGGTGCTGGCCAGGGCCTTCACCCCGAAGATATTCCCGAAGGTGCGGTGGATGTCCGCATTGCACAGGCCCAGCCAGCGCCGCACTTCGGCCCGCTCCCGCGGCGTGTCGGGCATCAGGCCCGCTTCGGGATTGAGTTCAGCCAGGTATTCCAGTATCGCGGCGCTTTGCGTCAGCACAAAATCCCCATCCACCAGCACGGGCACGGCGCCCAGCGGATTGAGCGCCAGGTAGGCCGGCTGCTTGATCTCCTCGCGGCTGACTTCCTGGGTTTCATAGGGCTTGCCTATCCATTCCAGCACGATATGCGAGGCAAGAGGGCAGGCGCCCGGAAGGTAATAAAGCTTCATGGAATACTCTCCTTGACAAGAACCAGAATGCGGCCGGCCTTCGCCGCGGGGCGCACCGGACTCGACGCAATATCATAAATCCATGGAGGCCGGCCCGCCGCAGGCCGACTGCGCAGCCCGAGCTGTGTGGCTCCGACTGTGTAGTCCAAACTGTGCGGCCGGAGCCGATATGGTCGGGACTGGCGCAGTTCGCTCCGTGCAACCGGCGCAGCCCGTCGACACGGCATAGCTGGCCAGTTGCGGTCAGCAAGGATCGGCCGGACAGGCAGGGCTGGCGACCTGCGGTCAGCCACATGCGACCGGCCAGTTGCCGCCAGCGAGGCGCGGCCGGCGAGGCGCGGCCGGCGAGGCGCGACCGGCCACACTTGCACGAAGCGCCGTCACGCCCGGTCCGACGGCGCCTCGGCCGGCTGCAGATGCTGCGCCAGAAAGGCCTCCATGCGCTCGTAGAACTCGAACTTGTTTTCATCGTTATGGAAACCATGGCCTTCATTGTCCTTGACCATGTATTCCACCTCGACGCCGCGCGCCTTCAGGGCGGCCACCATCTGGTCGCTCTCGTCCTTGTTGACGCGCGGGTCATGGGCGCCCTGGGCTATGAACAAAGGCGTCCTGATGCGGTCGGCGTTCAGGGCCGGCGATGTGGCCTTGAGCCGCTCCAGATCGGTTTCAGGATTGCCCACCATGGTGTGCATCTTGGCCAGCATGGGCTTCCAATACGGCGGTATGGTGTTCATGAAGGTCAGGAGATTGGACACGCCCACATAGTCCACCGCCGCCGCATACAGATCGGGGGTGTAAGTGATGCCGGCAAGGGTGGCATAGCCGCCGTAGCTGCCGCCATAGATGGCGATGCGCGCCGGGTCCGCGATGCCCTGGTCTATCAGCCATTGCACGCCGTCGGTGATGTCGTCCTGCATGCGCAAGCCCCATTGGCCGAAGCTCGCCTCCCAGAATTTGCGGCCGTAGCCGGTGGAACCGCGGTAATTCATCTGCAGCACGCAATAGCCGCGGTTGGCCAGGAACTGGACTTCCGGGTTGAAGCCCCAGCCATCCCGCACCCAGGGACCGCCGTGCGGGTTGACGATGCAGGGCAGTTTCTTCGCCGGGCGGCCCACGGGCAGGGTCAGGTAGCCGTGTATGGTCAGCCCGTCGCGCGATGGATAGCTGATGGCCTGCACAGGGGCCATGTCGCTTTCAGCCAGTATGGGATTGATGTCCGCCAGCTTGTCCAGGGTATTGTTCAAGGCGTCGTAGATATAGCGGCTGCCCGGCGTGCGGTCGTTATAGGCGGCGACGATGTACTTGTTTTCGTCCCGCGTGTTGCTTTGCAGGGAAATCTCATAGCCAGGCAATTGGGCGCGTATCCGCTCGTAGCGCTGCCGGCTCAGCTCGTCGAAGAAATGGTATTCGGGCTTGTCGGACTGGAAGACCGCCACGGTCAGCACTTTGCGCAGACGCGAATAGCCCGCGCCGTCCAGGTCGTAGCCGTGCGCCTCGAAGACCAGCGTTTCCTCATCGGGCCGGGCGGGGTCTATGGCGACCAGGGCGAGGCAGTCCCGGCCGCGGTTGCTCAAGGCATAGAACGACGGGCCGTCGAAGCAGAAGAATTCCGGGTTGACGGTGCTGCGGAAATCCGTGGTGATGATGGGCCGGAAACCCTGGCCTTCGTCGTCGCGGTACAGCAGAGTGGTGTGCAGGCCGTCGCTGGTTACGGCAAGCCGCAGCCGGCCTTGATGATCCGTCTGCCAGCCGACGATATTGCCCGGGTTTTCGGCCACCAGCGTCAATTCGCCCGTCCGGATATTGGCCCGATAGACGTCGAAGACTTCCGGATTGCGCTTGTTGTGGTTGATGAGCACGTGGTCCGGATCGTCTTCCAGGTCGTCCTGTATGCCGGCGCGCACACCGGGAAAAGGCGTCAGGTCGGTCAGCGCGCCGCTGGCGGCATCCACTGCCAGGACATGGAAATTCTCATCGCCATGGAAATCTTTCTCGTAGATCAGGGTATCGGACCCCTTCCAGAAGAACTGCGCGATATCGCGTTCGGTTTCCGCCGTCAGCCTGCGCGGCTCGCCCTGCGGCGTGCTGCCGTGCAGGCTCTGGACAAAAATATTCATGCGCGCCGGCTGCCCGTCCAGGCTGACGGGTTCCATGAAGGCCAGCATGGAACCGTCGTCCGAAAGGCGGAAGAAGCCCCGCGCCGGATTGCGGAAGAAGTCCTGAACGGCATATTTTTTGGGTGGCATGAGAGGTGTCCATCTGGCAGCCCGGGCTGCAATGTTTCAGCAAAAGAGTATTCCCATTACTATATCGGATTGTCGCCAATGCGCCGCCGCCATCATCACAAAGAAGGATATTCCATGGCAGAAGAATCGCTGCAAGTCGTGTTCCTGGATCGCGATACCATTTCGCCGCAAACCACCTTGCGCCCCTTGTCATTCAAGCACGAACTGAAAGTCCATGGGCGTACCAGCCGCGACCAGGTGGCGCAGCGCATCGCCGACGCCGATATCGTCATCACCAACAAAGTGCCCGTGCGCCAGGAAGCCATCGAACAGGCCAGCCGCCTGAAAATGGTGGCCGTCGCCGCCACGGGCACCGATAATGTGGACTTGCAGGCCTGCGCGAAAAAAGGCGTGGTGGTGTCGAACATACGCGGCTATGCGGTGCATACCGTGCCCGAACACACCTTCGCGCTCATCTTCGCCTTGCGGCGCAGCATCGTGGCGTATCGCGAATCCGTCAAGGCGGGGCGCTGGTACGACGCCCAGCAATTCTGCTATTTCGACTATCCCATCAAGGATCTTGCTGGCTCCACGCTGGGCATTATCGGCGAGGGCGCCTTGGGCCAGTCGGTCGCCGGCATAGGCCGGGCGCTGGGCATGCGCGTACTCTTCGCGGGGCGCAAGGGCGCGCCCAGGCAGGGCCGCCTGTATACGCCGTTCGAGCAATTGCTGGCTGAAAGCGACGTCATCACTTTGCACTGCCCCCTGAACGACAGCACCCGCAACCTGATCGGCGCGCCCGAATTCGCCTTGATGAAGCGCAAGCCCTTGCTGATCAATACGGCGCGCGGCGGCCTGGTCGACGAGGCCGCGCTCGTCCAGGCGCTGCGGTCCGGGCAAATCGGCGGGGCCGGCTTCGATGTCACGACGCCGGAACCTCCCGAAAACAGCCATCCGCTGGTGCAATTGCTGGAGCTGCCCAACTTCATACTGACCCCGCACGTCGCCTGGGCCAGCGAAGAGGCCGTACAGAGCCTGGCCGACCAGCTCATCGACAACATCGAGGCCTTTCACCGAGGCTTGCCGCGCAACGTCGTCGGCAATTGAAAGAGGGCTCATTCATCATGCGTGTCGTCATAGCTCCCGATTCATTCAAGGAAAGCCTCAGCGCAGCGGACGTGGCCAAGGCCATCGCCGAAGGCGTGCGCGATGCCATGCCCGATGCCGTCACGGTATGCGTCCCCATGGCCGATGGCGGGGAAGGGTCGCTCGACGCCGTTCTCGCAGCCAGCGGCGGCGAGCGCCGCGAGGCGCAAGTGCTGGACGCCAATGGCCAGCCCTGCGAAGCGAGCTGGGGCTGGCTGGGGGAAGGCCGCGCCTTCATCGAAATGGCGGCCGCGGCGGGGCTGGAGCAAATTCCCCCGGCGGAGCGCAAGCCCCTGCAGGCCAGCAGTTATGGCGTCGGGCAATTGATCAAGGCGGCGCTGGACGCGGGCGCCGTCCATATCGTGCTGGGCCTGGGCGGCAGCGCCACCAACGATGCGGGCGCCGGCCTGCTGCAGGCCCTGGGCGTGCGCCTGCTGGATGGCGGCGGGCACGAACTGCCCGCGGGCGGCGCCGCGCTGAAAATGCTCGACCGCATCTCCATGGAGGGCGTGGACCCGCGCCTGCAGCGGGTCGAATTCGAAATCGCCGTGGACGTGGACAACCCCCTCTGCGGGCCGCGCGGCGCGTCCGCCATCTTCGGCCCGCAAAAAGGCGCCGACCCGCAGCAGGTGGCGGAGCTGGACGCGGCGCTGGCGCATTTCGCCGATGTCTGCGCGCGGCATTTCGGCAAAGACGAACGCAATATACCTGGCATGGGCGCCGCCGGCGGCCTGGGCTTCGCCATCAAGACCTGCTTTTCCGCGCGTTTCAGGCCTGGGGTGGAGCTCGTCGCCGAACTGTCGGGGCTGGCCGACGCCCTGCAAGGAGCCGATCTGGCCTTTACCGGCGAAGGACGCATGGATGCCCAGACCTTGCTGGGCAAAACGCCCGCCGGCGTGGCGCGCTATGCCGGCCGCCAGGGCATTCCCGTATTGGCCATCGTGGGCTCGCTGGGCGAGGGCTACGAAGCCTTGTATCAGGCGGGCATCACCGCCGCATTCAGCCTCGCGCCCGGCCCCATCAGCCTGGAACAGGCTTGCCGCCAGGCGCCGGCCTATCTGCGGCAGCGCGCCGGCGACTGCATGCGCACATGGCTTTCCGGATGGCAGGCCGCGCGGGCTTCCGCCGCCGCGGGCGAGGGCGGGCGCCCATGACGGAAAGCAGCCGAGTCCCCGATTTTTCGCTGCGCGGCAAGCTGGCCCTGATCACCGGTTCGACCCAGGGGCTGGGACTGGCCATCGCCCAAGCCTATGCCGCTTATGGCGCGGGCGTCATCATCAATGGGCGCGATGCCGGCCGGGTGGAGCGCGTCGTATCCGGCCTGCGGACGGCCGGCCATCAGGCGCATGCCTTCATTCACGACATCGGCCGGCTGGACGAGCAAGAGGCGGCGTACGATGCGCTATGCCGCGCCGCGGGCGTGCCCGACATCGTGGTGAACAATGTCGGCATACGCATACGCAAAGATCTGGCCGAAGCATCGCTCACGGAAATCCAGGAGCTGATCAACATCAATCTGGTCAGCGCGGTGAGCCTATCGCGCCTGGCCGCCGCGCGCATGCTCGCCCACGGCCTCGAAGGGCGTTTCATCACCATGACTTCCATTGCCGGGGAGCTCGCGCGCCCAGGGGATTCCATCTACCCCATCGCCAAGCAGGGACTGGCCGGCCTGGTGCGGGCGCTGGCCGTCGAATACGGCGCGCGGGGCGTCACCAGCAACGGCATCGCCCCCGGTACCTTCGCCACGGAAAGCAATGCCAGCCTGGCCGCCGATCCGGTCAAAGGCCCCATCGTGCTTGGCCGCAACCCCATGGCGCGCTGGGGCCAGCCGCATGAAATCACCGGCGCCGCCGTATTCCTGGCCTCGCCCGCGGCGTCCTATGTCAACGGGCACATCCTGGTGGTGGACGGCGGCTTTTCGATCACGTTCTAGACGCGGCGCCGGCTTCGGGGCCCAGCTCGGCCTTCAGATAGTCCACGAACGCCCGCACGGCCCGCGGGACATAGGCGCTGTAGGGCCGGATCGCGTAGATCGCATCGCCAAATACGCCCACCGGCTTCCAGCCGGGCAGCAGTTCGACCAGCCGGCCCGCGTCGACGTCGTCGCGGGCGCTGAAGTCGGGCAGCAGGGCGATGCCCTGGTCCGCCATGACCACGCCCCTCAGCGCTTCGCTGTTGTTGGCGCAAAAATTGCCTTTCACCGCCACGCTCAAGCGCTCGCCGGGACGCTTGGCCGGCTCGAAGCTCCAGGCGGGCGCGGCCGCCGAGCGCAGATAGTACAGGCAGTTGTGCGCGGCCAGGTCGGCGGGGGTTCTGGGCAGGCCATGGCCGGCGAGATAGGCGGGAGTGGCCACCAACAGCGTGGTGGAGGGCCGCAGCAGCCAGGCGACATGGGTTTCAGGCACGTTGGACGTGTGCCGCACGGCCAGGTCGAAGCCTTCCTGAGCAAGCGAGCTCAGGTGATCGGACAGTTCCATTTCAATGCGCACATCGGGGCACTGCCGCAGGAAGCCGCCGATCAGGGGGATGATTTTCTGCCGGCCCAGGGCCACCGGCGCCGTCACCCGCAGCACGCCGCGTGGCAGCTCCGCCAGGTCGCGTATGCTGTCGAACCCTTGCTCGATGGCATTGAAAGCCTGGCGGGTGCCATCCACCAGCGCCTGTCCGGCTTCGGTCAGGCGGACGCTGCGCGTGGTGCGCCGCACCAGCGCCACACCCGACATCTGCTCCAGTTCGGCAATGCGCAGGCTGACGGCGCCTTTGCTGACGCCCAGCCGCTTGGCCGCCGCGGTATAGCTGCCCGCCGCGGCCAGCACGCCCAGCCAGTAGATGTGCGACCACTGCAATTCCTTTTTTTGTTCCTTCATGCCATCTTCCTCGTTCGGTGCCCGTTCCACGCCGCTTTGCCGCACCGCTCTGGAGCCGGACCGCCTCCCATCCGGCCTTCACTGCTGATCCCGCCACGCGGACACGCAGGCTGGAGCGCCAGGTCCATACGGCCGTTGCGCAAATGCGCGGACGTAGCGGCCTTCGCGGCCGCAGCGCGGGCGTAAGGGCGTAGCGCCCGTCCTCCGCGACTCCACTGGCAGGCGCAAAATGAAGGGCGGCCGCCCGCGGCCGACATTTGCAGGCGCGCGCAGCAGGCACGCGCAGCAGGCGCGGGAAGCGGGCGTGAGCAACAGGGACTCTCGCTGCTGCGTAATTGTCTAATAAATTAAACAATGTATCCAGTTCTACGCTCTTGTCGCGCCACCGCGCGCTACCTATACTGGTCCGGTCCGAACCTATTCTCAACCTCCAGGAGATCCCCATGAAAGACCAGAACGCAGCCAGCCGGCCTGCCTCCCAGCCCCCCTATACGGATGGCGGCGACGTCGGCAACTTCATCGGCGGGCGCGCCGTGCCCAGCAGCGGCAACCGCAAGCAGGACGTCTACAACCCCTCCACCGGCGCGGTCAGCCGCCAGGTGGTGCTTTCGACGCTGGAAGATGTGAACGCCGCGGTGGCGGCGGCCAAGGCGGCCGCGCCGGCGTGGGCCGACACACCGCCGGTGCGGCGCGCCCGCATCCTGAACAAATTCCTGCAACTGATGAACGAGAACACCGACGCCTTGGCGGCCATGATCACGGCCGAACACGGCAAGGTGTTCACCGATGCCCAAGGCGAAGTGGCGCGCGGCATAGACATCATCGAATTCGCCTGCGGCATACCGCAGTTGCTCAAGGGCGACTATACCGAACAGGTCGCCAACGGCATCGACAACTGGACCATGCGCCAGCCGCTGGGCGTGGTGGCGGGCATCACGCCCTTCAACTTCCCCTGCATGGTGCCGTGCTGGATGTTCCCCATGGCCATCGCCGCGGGCAACACCTTCATCCTCAAGCCCAGCGAACGCGACCCCAGCGCATCGCTGCTCATGGCCAGGTTGTTCCAGGAAGCCGGCCTGCCGGACGGCGTGTTCAACGTGGTGCAAGGCGACAAGCTGGTGGTGGACGCGCTGCTCGAACATGCCGACGTGGCGGCGCTGAGCTTCGTGGGCTCCACGCCCATCGCCCAGTACATCTACGAGCGCGGCGCGCATTTCGGCAAGCGCGTGCAGGCGCTGGGCGGCGCCAAGAATCACATGATCATCATGCCCGATGCGGATATCGAGCGCACCATCGACGCCCTGGTCGGAGCGGCCTACGGTTCGGCGGGCGAACGCTGCATGGCGATATCGGTGGCGGTGCTGGTGGGCGATGTCGGCAAGAAGATCATCCCCGCGCTTATAGAGCGGGCACGCACGCTGAAGATCAAGGATGGCATGAACCTGGACGCCGAAATGGGCCCGGTGGTGACCAAAGAAGCCTTGCAGCGCATCGAGAATTACATCGCCATCGGCGTGGAGCAGGGCGCGGACCTGCTGGTGGATGGGCGCGGGCACAAAGTGGCGGGCCACGAGAACGGTTTCTATATCGGCGGCACGCTGTTCGACAATGTCACGCCCGAAATGCGTATCTACAAGGAAGAAATCTTCGGGCCGGTATTGGCCTGCGTCCATGTGCCCGATCTTGGCTCGGCCGTCGACCTGATCAACAAGCATGAGTTCGGCAATGGTGTGTCCTGCTTCACCAGCGACGGGCACACCGCGCGCGAATTCGCGCGCCGCATCCAGGTCGGCATGGTGGGCGTGAATGTGCCCATTCCCGTGCCCATGTCCTGGCACGGCTTCGGCGGATGGAAACGCAGCCTGTTCGGCGACATGCACGCCTATGGCGAAGAAGGGGTGCGCTTCTATACCAAGCAGAAGTCCATCATGCAGCGCTGGCCTGAAAACATCAGCAAAGGCAACGAGTTCGTCATGCCCACGATGTAAGCCGCCGGTGCAAGGCCGCCGGCGCTGTCGCGCGGCGGCCGTTACGCTGCGACGGACGAGCGGCGAGCGGCGCCTGCCATTTCGCCGGCTGCCATTTCAGCGGCTGCACTCGCCGGCGGGGGCTTGAATCGCCCGCGCCGGTTTTTTTCGCCTGCGTTCCGAACGCCCGGCGCAGGGGCGACCCTGCAGGGGTGCGAGCGCAAGCGCACCCGGCGCAGCGCATTGCGCCGCACGTTCCTGAACCCGACACTCCCGGGCCAGGTTCTCCCACGCCGGGTGCCGGTGCCCCCCTACGCCGGGTGCCCCTGCGCCGGGTGCCCCTGCGCCGGGCGCCCCTACGCCGGGCGCCCCTACGCCGGGCGCCCCGATTTTTTAGTACAGTTACGGCATTCCTGTTTTTTTATCTTTATCGAGAAGCGCATGAGCACCCCTTTACGCCTGGCAATCAATGGTTATGGCCGCATAGGGCGCTGTGTGCTGCGGGCCTTGCACGAATCCGCATTGAAGGACGCTTTTCGCATCGTCGCCATCAACGAGCCGGCGGATCTGGCCAGCATGGCCTATCTCTCGCAATTCGATTCCACGCATGGTGTATTTCCCGGCAAAGTCGAGCAGGCGGGCGATGGACTGATCGTCAACGGCCAGCCCATATCCATCAGCCATGCCCATACTCCCGAAGAGGCTGGATGGGGCGAGCTGGGCATAGACATGCTGCTCGAATGCTCGGGCCATTACGGCTCGCGCGAACAACTGCAGCGTTTTCTGGATGCGGGCTGCCCGCGCGTGCTGGTCTCCCATCCCGGCAACAGCGCCCAGGACGTGGACTACACCGTCGTATACGGCATCAACGAGGCCGGCCTGACGGGCGCCGAGCGCATCGTTTCCAACGCTTCCTGCACCACCAATGCCATTGTGCCCGTGCTGGCCGAGCTGGACCGGGCCTTTGGCGTGGATCACGCTTTCTTGACGACCCTGCATTCGGTGATGAACGACCAGCCCATGATCGACGGCTACCATCATTCGGATCTGCGCCGCACGCGTTCGGCCATGCAGTCCATCATCCCCGTGGCGACGGGCCTGGCCCAGGGCGTGGAGCGCCTTTTGCCGCAGCTTGCCGGCAAAGTGCAGGCCAAGGCCATACGCGTGCCCATACTCAATGTTTCGGCCATCGATCTGATGGTCAAACTGGGCAGGGATATTCCGGCGCAGGAGCTCAATGCGCTATTGATAGAGTCCACCAATCGCTATCCCGGCCTGCTGGCCTATTCCAATCATCCGCACGCCTCGGTGGATTTCAATCACAACCCGCATTCCGCCATCATCGACGGCAGCCAGACGCGCACCAACGGCGACGGCTTCGCCAATGTGTTCGTCTGGTTCGACAACGAATGGGGGTTCGCCAACCGCATGCTGGACGTGGCCAAGGCCTGGTCCGAACGCTTCTGTTGAATCTCGCGCGCCCGGGCTCCGCCAACGCGGCAAGGGCATGACGCGCCGGCCGGCGATGGCGGGCGGGCCGGGCGCAAGCGAGAGGCGTATAGTTGAGGTATCGACGGGCGGGTCCTGCGCGGGTTCAGCGCGGCCCCCCTGAACACGGCACAGGAGCTCAATATGGCGGATAAACGCATCGAAACGGATTCCATGGGAGACATCGAAGTCCCCGCGGCGCGCTACTGGGGCGCGCAGACGCAGCGTTCCATACAGAATTTTCCGATAGGTGTGGAACATTACAAATGGCGGCCTTCCATCATTTCCGCTCTGGGCATATTGAAAAAGGCGGCCGCCCTGGCCAACGCCGAGCTGGGCGAGCTGCCGGGCGATATCGCCGACCTGATCGTCTGGGCCGCCGACGAGGTGATCGCGGGCAAGCTCAACGACGAGTTTCCGCTGGTGGTCTTCCAGACCGGCTCGGGCACCCAGTCCAACATGAACGCCAACGAAGTCATTTCCAACCGCGCCATCGAACTGGCCGGCGGCAACCGGGGCAGCAAGAAGCCGGTCCATCCGAACGACCACGTCAATCGCGGCCAGTCTTCCAACGACACCTTTCCCACGGCCATGCATATCGCGGTGGCGCGGGAGCTCGCCGCGCGCCTCTTCCCCTCGGTGGGCGCGTTGCGGAACACCCTGGCGGAAAAGGCCGAAGCCTATGCCGATGTCGTGAAGACCGGGCGCACGCACTTGCAGGACGCCACGCCCATCACGCTGGGCCAGGAAATCGGTTCATGGGTGGCGCAGATCGATTTCGCGCTGGACGGCATACAGGCGGACCTTCCCGGCATCTACGACCTGGCCATCGGCGGCACGGCGGTGGGCACCGGCCTGAATGCGCATCCCCGCTTCGGTGCAACCGCGGCGGCCCATATCGCCGAGATCACCGGCCTGCCGTTCCGGTCCGCCGAGAACAAGTTTTTCGCCTTGTCCGCGCACGACGCCCTGGTCAATCTGTCGGCGTCGCTGCGCACGCTGGCGGGGGCCTTGATGAAGATGGCCAACGATATACGCTGGCTGGCCAGCGGCCCGCGCTGCGGCATCGGCGAACTGGCCATTCCGGATAACGAGCCGGGCTCGTCCATCATGCCCGGCAAGGTCAATCCCACGCAATGCGAAGCCATGACCATGGTCTGCGTGCAGGTATACGGCAACGATGCGGCGACGGCCTTCGCCGGCAGCCAGGGCAATTTCCAGTTGAACGTCTACAAGCCCGTGATGGTCCATAACGTGCTGGAAAGCATCGCGCTGATCAGCGACGCCTGCCTGGCCTTCAACGATCACTGCGCCGTGGGGCTGGAACCCCGGCGCGAGCGCATTGCCGAAAATCTCGAAAAGAACCTGATGCTGGTCACCGCGCTGAACCCGCATATCGGCTACGATAAGGCGGCGGCGATAGCCAAGAAGGCCCAGAAGGAACACAGCACGCTGCGCGAGGCGGCGCTGGCGCTGGGCTACGTCACCGCCGAGCAGTACGACGCCTGGATCAGGCCCATAGACATGACCCGCAATCGCGCGCCTGAAGCGGACGCATGAGGGAGAGCGAAGATGGCACGGCATGTACAGATCAAGCGCGCCTATGAGCCGGCGCAGCCCGGCGACGGCTACCGCGTGCTGGTCGACCGCCTTTGGCCGCGCGGCGTCGCCAAAGACGAACTCAAATACGATAGCTGGAACAAGGACCTGGCGCCCAGCCCGCCGCTGCGCAAATGGTTCGGCCACAAGGTCGAGCATTGGGATGAATTCCGTGACAGCTACCAGAGCGAATTGCGCACGCCCGAGCAAAAGGCCAGGATGCGTGAATTGATCGACGCCGCCCAGGGCAAGAAAATCACGCTGGTCTATGCCGCCAAGGACACGGAGCACAACCATGCCTTGATACTGGCTGACGAGTTAAACCGACTATACTGACCTGCCGGGCTGCGGCGCCCGCGCGGTATGCGGGCGGGCCGGCGCCGCGGCAGGACTTGCGCACGCAGGGGGGCCGATATGGGCAAAGCACGATCACGAGGGCTGGGGTTCAGCGCGCTGCTGGGTCTGCTGGCCTTGTTTTGCCCTCTTTTGCTCAACGCCGCTCCGGCAGCTGGCGCGGCCCCATCTTCCGGCCTGACTTCGAGCGCGGCGGCGCCCGGCGCAGCGACGCCCGACGCAGTGGCGCTGAAGCGGGATGCCGCCACGCAGGGCGCAGATAAGCGGAGCGCAGACAAACAGGGTGGATCCATCCCGCTGGTGACCGTCCTGCAAGTGGACGGCATCATCAATCCGGCCACATCGGATTTCATCACGCGCGGCCTCAAGCAGGCGGCGGAGCAGGGCGCGGCGCTGGCGATCATCGAACTCGACACGCCGGGCGGGCTGGATACTTCCATGCGCAGCATCATCAGGCAGATACTGGCTTCGCCGGTTCCCGTGGCGGGTTTTGTCAGCCCGGGCGGCGCGCGCGCCGCCAGCGCCGGCACCTTCATCCTGTACGCCAGCCATATCGCGGCCATGACTCCCGCCAGCAATCTGGGCGCCGCCACGCCGGTTTCGATCGGCGGCGCGGCGCCCGGCGGCCGGCCGGGCTCAGGCGGGGCGGCCGGCAAAGAAACCGGCAAGGATGCGGCTTCCGGGTCAGGCAAGGACGCGGACCCGGATACTGGCATGGACACCCTGACGGCCAAGGCCACCAACGATGCCGCGGCATATATCCGCAGCCTGGCGCAATTGCGCGGGCGCAATGCGGACTTCGCCGAACAGGCGGTGAAGCAGGCGCACAGCATGTCGGCCCAGGAGGCCCTGAAGGCGGGGGTTATAGACGTGATCGCCGCCAATGTTCCGGATTTGCTGACCAAGCTGAATGGCAGGAGGGTGGTGCTGGACAGCGGCGCCAGCGTCGAGCTGGCCACGGCCCATGCAACGATAGAACGCATGGAACCCGATTGGCGCACGCGCGTGCTTGCCTTGATCGCCAACCCGCAGGTGGCGCTGCTGCTGATGATGGTCGGCATCTATGGCTTGTTTTTCGAGCTGACCAGCCCCGGCGTGGCCTTGCCGGGCGTCGCGGGCTTGATCTGTCTTTTGCTCGGCCTGTATGCTTTCCAGATGCTGCCCGTCAATTGGGCTGGGGTCGGGCTGGTGGCCGCGGGCACGGCCATGATGATCGCCGAGGCCTTTCTGCCCAGCTTCGGCGTGCTGGGGGTGGGCGGCATCGTGGCCTTCGTGCTGGGCGGGCTGTTTCTCAGCAATACCGGCATTCCGGGGTTCGATCTGTCCATCCCGTTCCTGATCGGGCTGGCGGTAGGCAGCGCCATCCTGCTGGCGCTCATAGGCGGCGTGGCGGCGCGCGCTCACCGCCTGGCCGTGGTCAGCGGCCGCGAGGAAATGCTGGGGCTGCCGGGCACGGTGACTGCTGTCAACAATGGCGTGGCCTATGCGGAAGTCCGGGGCGAAAGCTGGAAAGTGCGTTGCGATCAGCCGCTGGCGCCCGGCGATGCCATACGCGTGCTGGCCATGGACGGGCTGACGCTGCAAGTGGCGCGCGCCGATCGGCCCGTTGCCAAATCCATCGAAGGGGAATCACATGTTCTATAGCGTCAATATCGGCTTGACAGCCGTCATCGTGGTGCTGCTGGTGGTCGTGGTCAACGCGATCAAGGTATTGCGCGAATACCAGCGCGGCGTCATTTTTACATTGGGCCGGTTCTCCAGCGTAAAAGGGCCGGGCCTGATCTTCGTGATTCCTGTCGTGCAGCAGATGGTGCGCGTCGACCTGCGCGTCGTCACCATGGATGTGCCCAGCCAGGACGTCATTTCCCGCGACAACGTGTCGGTGAAGGTGAATGCGGTCATTTATTTCCGCGTCATGTCTCCGGACAAGGCCATCATCCAGGTGGAGCGATACTTGGACGCCACCAGCCAGCTGGCGCAGACGACGCTGCGGGCGGTGCTGGGCAAGCACGAGCTCGACGAAATGCTGTCCGAGCGGGAAAAGCTGAACATGGATGTGCAGCAAATCCTCGATGCCCAGACGGATTCCTGGGGCATCAAGGTCACCAACGTCGAGATCAAGCATATAGACCTGAACGAAAGCATGGTGCGCGCCATCGCGCGCCAGGCCGAGGCCGAGCGCGAACGGCGCGCCAAGGTCATCCATGCCGAAGGCGAAAAGCAGGCGGCCCAGGCCTTGATGGAAGCCGCGCAGATTCTGGCCGAGCAGCCGTCGGCCATGCAGCTGCGCTATCTGCAGACGCTGACACAGGTCGCCGGCGACAAGAGCTCCACTTTGGTCTTCCCGATACCGGTCGACCTGCTTTCCTCGCTCATGGGCAAAAAGGATGGCTAGGTTCGCCGTTTAAAGGCGGTTGAATCCGCCTTTCAATGCGTGAGACGCCGCAGGGATTTCCCAAGGCGCGCACCGTCTTGGCATCGCGTCTTTTATGATGGCGCCTTGAGCTTTCAAGGAGAAACAGCATGCAGATAGGAATGGTGGGCTTGGGCCGCATGGGCGGCAATATGGTGCAGCGGCTATTGCGGCAGGGCATAGACTGCGCGGTCTATGACGCCCACCCGGAAGCATTGCAGCGGGCGGCCGGGCAGGGCGCTACCGCCTGCGCCAGCCTGGAAGCATTGGCGGGCGCCCTGAGCCGGCCGCGCGCAGTCTGGCTGATGGTTCCCGCCGCCGTCGTCGACCAGGTGCTGGACAGCCTGCTGCCCCTGCTGGACGAGGACGATGTGGTGATCGACGGCGGTAACTCTTCCTATCACGACGATATCCGCCGCGCCGCGGCCCTGGCGCCGCGCAAGATCCATTACATGGACGTCGGCACCAGCGGCGGCGTGGCGGGCCTGGAGCGCGGCTATTGCCTGATGATAGGCGGCGAGCCCCGGGTGTTTCAGCGGCTGGAGCCGGTATTCGCCGCGCTCGCGCCCGGCTCCGGCGCGGTGCAGCGCACGCCGGGCAGGGAATCGCCGGGCACGGCCGAATCGGGCTATCTGCTCTGCGGTCCCCATGGCGCCGGCCATTTCGTCAAGATGATCCACAATGGCATCGAATACGGCATGATGGCCGCCCTCGCGGAAGGCTTGAACATCCTGCACCAGGCGGATATCGGCCGCCACTCCCGCGAGGCCGATGCGGAAACCTCGCCGCTGCGCCACCCCGAACACTATCAGTACGATTTCGACATTCCTGAAATCACGGAGCTATGGCGGCGCGGCAGCGTGATTTCTTCGTGGCTGCTGGATCTGACCGCCCAGGCTCTGCAAGGCGATGCGCAATTGAATGGCTATTCCGGCCATGTCTCGGATTCCGGCGAAGGGCGCTGGGCCCTGGCGGCGGCGATCGATCAGGGCGTGCCCGCTCCCGTGCTCAGCGCCGCGCTGTTTTCGCGTTTCGAATCGCGCGGCAATGGCGGCTATGGCCACCGCGTGCTGTCCGCCATGCGCAAGCAGTTCGGCGGCCATGCGGAAAAACAGAAAAAAGAGAGGGCCAGGTGAACGCCGCCCGCTCGAGCGCCAGCCCAACTCGCCCAGCCCGCGCGCACCGCCGGCCCGCCGGCGGCGAGCCGCGGCGCACCGCGTCGGACGCGCTGGTGCTGTTCGGCATGACGGGGGACTTGGCTCATAAAAAAATCTTTCCGGCGCTGTACGCCATGACCCGGGCGGGCACATTGAAAGCGCCCGTCATAGGCGTGGCCTCGTCGCGCCTGACTACCCGGCAGTTGCGCAAGCGCATCCACGATAGCGTGCGCCAGGCGGGCAAGGTGGAAGACAAAGAGGCGCTGGAGCGCCTCGTCGGCATGGTGAGCTATGTCCAGGGCGACTACAAGGATCCGGACACCTTCAGCCGGCTGCGCGAGGCGCTGGGCAAGGCCCGCTGCGCGGTCTACTACCTGGCCATTCCCCCGGCGCTGTTCGGCGTCGTCATCCGCCATCTGGATGCCGCCGGCCTGGCCCATAACGGGCGCGTCATCGTCGAGAAGCCCTTTGGCCGCGATCTGGCTTCGGCGCAAGAGCTGAACCGGCTGGCCTGCTCGGTATTCCCCGAAGACGAGATATTCCGCATCGATCACTTCCTGGGCAAGGAAGCGATCATGAACATCCTGTATTTCCGTTTTGCAAACTCGTTTCTCGAACCCATCTGGAATCGCGATCACATCGACAGCGTGCAGATCACCTTGTCGGAAACCTTCGGGGTGGGCCAGCGAGGTGCGTTTTATGAAAGCGCGGGCTGCCTGCGGGACGTCATCCAGAACCATCTGTTCCAGATCGTCGCCCTGCTGGCGATGGAACCGCCCGCGCGCCGCGGCTTTGCGGCGGTCCACACCGAAAAGACCAAGGTTTTCCAGGCGATGCGCCCCTTGCGGCCGGAAGACCTGGTGCGCGGGCAGTACCGCGGCTACCGCAAGGAAGCCCACGTGGATCCGCGATCGGATGTGGAAACCTATTGCGCGCTGCGGCTGTATATCGATTCATGGCGCTGGTCCGGCGTGCCCTGGTTTCTGCGTTCCGGAAAATGCCTGGCTCGGGACGCCGCGGAGGTGCTGATCCAGTTGAAAGCGCCGCCGCAGCAATTGTTCACCGACTCTCAGCCGGCCAAGGGCAGGGCGAATTATCTGCGCTTCCGCCTTTCGCCGCGCTCGGCCGTGGCGCTTGCCGCCAGGGTCAAGCGTTCGGGCAAGGAGTTTGTCGGCGAGCAGCGCGAGCTTTATTTGCAGGACACCGACCCGTTTGAGGAAATGCCTTATGAACGCCTGCTGACCGACGCCATCGCCGGCGACCGGGCGCTGTTCACCAGCGAGCAGGCCATCGAAGCGGCCTGGGCCGCGGTGGAGCCGGTATTGCGGCGCCACCCGAAAGCTCTGCCTTATGCGCCCGGCAGTTGGGGGCCCAAGGAGGCCGACCAATTGCTTGCCGATCATGGCGGCTGGCAGCATCCTCAAGCAGAACCCGACCGGGATTGTTGACCATGCCGACAGACAACATACATCATCGCCATTGGAAACCCATCTTGCTGGCCGGCGCCGCATGGCTGCTGGCGGCAGCCGCCGGCGCGCAGGCGCAGGCCGCCCCGCGGAGCGTGGTGGCCGCCGGGGCGGCGCCGACGGCCGCAGGGACGCCTGCCGCAGGGACGCCTGCCGCAGGGACGCCTGCCGCAGGAACGCCTGCCGCAGGAACGCCCGTCGCCGGGGCGCCGGCCGCCAGCCACAGCAGCCAGGCCGGCTCCACTCGGGCGCTGCGGGTCAGCGAGCTGGCCTCCGGGCTGGATCATCCCTGGTCGCTCGCCTTTCTGCCGGGGAAGGAAGGCATTCTGATCACGGAAAGGCCGGGCGCCTTGCGGCTATGGCGGCCTGACACGGGCCTGCAATCGCCCATAAGCGGCGTGCCCAAAGTCTATGCCAAATCGCAGGGCGGCTTGCTGGACGTCGCCCTGGCGCCCGATTTCGCCCAAAGCCGGCGGGTGTATCTGTCCTATGCCGAAAGCGGGCGGAGCGGCAAGGCGGGCACGACCGTCGGTTATGGGCGGCTGTCGGAAGACGGCCGCTCGCTGGCGGATTTCACCGTCATTTTCCGCCAGGAACCCAAGCTGTCCACGGGCGAGCACTTCGGCTCCCGCCTGGTGTTCGACAAACAAGGCTATCTGTTCATCGCTTTGGGCGAAAACAACCAGAGGCCGACCGCGCAGGATCTGGACAAGCTGCAAGGCAAGGTCGTCCGCCTGCACGCCGACGGCCGCATTCCGGACGACAACCCTTTTGTCGGCCGATCCGGCGCGCGGCCTGAAATCTGGTCCTACGGCCATCGCAACCAGCAAGGGGCCGCCTTGAATCCCTGGACGGGCGAGCTTTGGACGCATGAGCACGGCCCGCGCGGAGGCGACGAAGTCAACATACCGAAGGCGGGCAGGAACTATGGCTGGCCCATAGCGACCCGCGGCATCAATTATTCCGGCTTCGCCATCCCCGAAGCCAAGGGGGCGTCCGCGGCCGGCATGGAAGATCCCGTTTATTACTGGAAGGTGTCCCCGGCGATTTCAGGCATGGCATTCTACGACGCCCAACGCTTCCCCGAATGGAAGCATTCGCTGTTCATAGGCGCCTTGAAGGAACGGGCGCTGATACGCCTGCAACTGGATGGCGACAAAGTGGCGGGGGAAGAGCGATTGCTCGAAGATCGGGACCAGCGCATACGCGATGTGCGCGTCGGCCCCGACGGCTACCTTTATGTGCTGACCGATCATGCAAAAGGGCAGCTATTGAAGGTCGGCCTGCGAAATTGAAATCCGTCCGATCATTATCGGAGCGGAATTTTATCTGGTCATCGTCCGGTCATTACCTGACCAGGGTGACCGGAATATTCACCAGGCTGAGCACCTTGATCGTGACGGAACCCAGGACCAGGCCGGTAACGGTGCCCAGGCCGCGCGTGCCCATGAAGATGTGGTCGCACTGGTGCTTCTTGGCGAAGTCGGCGATGGTTTGCGCCACAGGCCCCACTTCTATGCTTTCTTCGTAGCTGACACCCGCTTCGTCCAGGGCGGTTTTGGCGGGCAGCAAGGCATTGCGGCCCTCGTCCTGATAATAGTCGTTCAAGGCCTCGGCTGAAAAGAAGCGCTTCACATTACCCGAGATTATGGGCGGATGCACAGTGATCAGGTGCAGCTTCGCACCGCCCATTTCAGCCGCCGCGGCGACGGCCGCTTTCGCGGCGCGCACCGATGCATCGGATCCGTCGACGGGAATCAATATGGTTTTCATCAATACCTCTTTGGCTATGTTGTAGGGGTATCGCCTGCCAGACGCGACTGGCATAAGCGGGACAGCTAGCTTATATTAAAAGATCTTGTTCCAGGCGTCATGATTTAAATCAAGAGTCGCATTTAAATCAAGAGCCGTACTCGTGGCAGCGGCGCGCCGGCGTCGCGCCGCATACCAAGGGCGGTTCCATTCATATCGGAGGACTATGGCAAGCCGGATAGAAGACTACGCATTGCTGGGGAATTGCCGCACGGCGGCCCTGGTTTCCAATCGAGGGTCCATAGACTGGCTGTGTTTCCCGCGCTTCGATGCCCCCGCCTGCTTTGCGGCCTTGCTGGGCACGCCGGAAAACGGCCGCTGGCAAATCGCTCCGTCGGCCCCTGTGCACAACGTGAAGCGCCGCTATCACGACGGCACCATGATTCTGGAAACCACTTTCACGACCAGCGAGGGCGTCGCCACGCTGATAGATTTCATGCCGTCCACCTTCACCCATTCCAGCGTGGTGCGCATGGTGACGGGCGTCGAAGGGCGGGTGGTCTTCGACATGGATCTGGTCATGCGCTTCGATTACGGGCAGACCGTGCCCTGGGTGGAGCGCTACGACGCGGTCACGCTGACCGCGGTCGCGGGGCCCGACATGCTGGTGCTGCACACTCCCACCCCCATCAAGGCGCGCGCCAAGCACTCCACCGCCCGCTTCAGCGTAAGCCCTGGGGAACGCAAAGTATTCACGCTGTCCCATCAGCCGTCGCACGAACCAGTGGCGGATCCGTTCGACGCGGAATCCGCTCTGGCCAAAACCGAGTATTTCTGGCATGAGTTTTCGGCGCGCTGCCCGGACGTCGGGCCCTGGACGGCCCTGGTGAAGCGTTCGCTCATCACGCTCAAGGCCCTGACTTACCTGCCCACCGGCGGCATCGCCGCGGCGCCCACGACATCGCTGCCCGAGCAATTGGGCGGCCAGCGCAATTGGGACTACCGCTATTGCTGGCTGCGCGACGCCACCATGACCTTGCTCGCCTTCATGAGCCTGGGCTATTTCGAAGAAGCCCACGCCTGGCGCGACTGGCTGACCCGTTCGGTCGCGGGCAACCCCGATCAGATGCAGATCATGTACGGCCTGGGCGGGGAACGGCATCTGCCCGAATACGAACTGCCATGGCTCAGCGGCTACGAGGGATCTCAGCCCGTGCGGGTAGGCAACGCTGCCGCCAAGCAAACGCAGCTGGACGTTTACGGCGAAGTCGCGGACGCCATGGAGCAGGCCATACGCGGGGGCTTGCCGCGCCATCCGCGCATCGAAGCCATTGCCGAGGTGATCGTGCCGTTTCTCGAACAGGCCTGGCGCAAGCCCGATGAAGGCATCTGGGAAATCCGCGCCGAACAGCAGCACTTCACCCACTCCAAGGTCATGGCCTGGGTCGCCTTCGACCGTATAGCGAACGTGGCCGGCGCCATGGAGAACGGGCGCGAGTTCGCCGAAAACTGCCGTCGCGTCGCCGATGAGATCCATGAAGAAGTCTGCCGGGAAGCCTACGACCCCGAGCTGGGCAGCTTCGTCCAGTATTACGGCTGCAAATGCCTGGACGCCAGCCTGCTGCATATCGCGCTGACCGGCTTTCTGCCGCCGGACGACCCGCGCGTGCTCGGCACCGTGGCGGCGATAGAGAAACGATTGATGCGCGACGGCCTGCTGCTGCGCTACGAAACCGAACATGGGGTGGACGGGCTGCCGCCCGGCGAAGGCACCTTCCTGGTCTGCTCGTTCTGGCTGGCCGATGTCTACGTCCTGCTGGGGCGCGACGACGACGCGCGCGAGCTGTTCGACCGCCTGGCCGGCCTGTGCAACGACGTCGGCCTGCTGGCCGAGCAATACGACCCGCATGAACGCCGCATGCTGGGCAACTTTCCGCAGGCATTCAGCCACGTGGGCATCATCAACACCGCCTTGAACCTGCATCGCGTGCAAGCGCCCGCGCAGGAAAGGGCGCATGCATAAGCCGCGCGCCGCCATGCGCGAGGCGGCGCGCGGGACGAGGGGCCGGCCCCGTATATGTTCAATCCCGCGGGAAATAATGATCAAAAGAAATGAGTAATCAATAAATCAGTCGTTCCGTTTCCCCGCTTCGAGCCGCACACTGTATTCCATTGTTGATACATACGCGGAGCGAAAAATGGTGCGACGGAAAAGGGGTTTATCCCGCTGGCAGCATTGCCCATCAGGAGCGCGGCCTGGGCTGGGCCGGGTTCTGGGCCGCGGTGACGGCGCCGCGCGTGCTGGCGTCATATCAACTGACGTTCGGCGCATCCCTGATTGCGGCCTTGGTCAATCTGGCATTCGGCGCCCTGGTTGCATGAGTGCTGGTTCGCTACACCTTCCCGGGGGAGAAGGTGCTGGACGCCCTGGTGGACTTGCCCTTCATTCCTCGCGAGCTGATACCGCTGATGCAGGCCCAGGGCAGCGACGAAGAGCAGGCGGCGTTGACCCTCGGCGCCAGCGGATGGCAGATCTTCCGGCGCGTCACGCGGCCCGGCCATGATCGCGCGCGAACCGCTCTCCCGCGCCACAGCGGCTCGCTGGGATGCATTGTTGTCGCGCCTGGCCGCCATCGCCGAACGCCATCCCGACGCGGCGCTGGCCTCGTCGCTGGCCGCCGAAGACATGGTGCTGACTCACGCCATCTTCGACACCGGCCTGCCGCTGCAGGTTTTCACCTTGAACACCGGGCGCCTGCACGCGGAGACCCTGGGCATGCTCGACACGATAAGGGATCGCTACGCGCGCGAAGTGGCCGTCTATGAGCCCGATAGCGACCAGCTGCGGGCCCACGTAGAGAAACACGGCGCTTTCGCGTTCTATGAAAGCGTCGAGCTGCGCAAGGCCTGTTGCGTCTTGCGCAAAGTCGAACCACTGAAACGCGCCTTGGCGGGAAGGAGCGCCTGGATCACCGGGCAGCGCCGCGCGCAATCGGTGACGCGCGGCGAATTGCCGGAAGAAGAATGGGATGCCGTGCTCGGCTTGCATAAATACAACCCTCTGGCGGCCTGGAGCGTGGCGGAGGTCTGGAACCTGATTCGAGCGCTGGGCGTGCCGTACAACCCGCTGCATGATCAAGGCTACCCGTCCATAGGATGCGAACCCTGTACCCGCGCCATCCGGCCCGGCGAGGATATACGCGCGGGGCGCTGGTGGTGGGAAAGGTCCGAGTCCAGGGAATGCGGTCTGCACGCGGGCAATCGGACGGTTCCGGACGGCCCCGCGGACGTCTGAGAACCCGCATGTTTCGCATTTCTCATTTAAAAAGGAAAACCATGTCCGTTGTTGCCCAAGGCCTGGAACGCAGCCATCTGGATTGGCTGGAGTCGGAGTCCATTTATATCTTGCGCGAGCTTGCGGCGGAATGCTCGAGGCCGGTATTGCTGTTTTCGGGTGGAAAGGATTCCGTGGTCTTGCTGCGGCTGGCCGAAAAAGCCTTCCGGCCCGCGCGTTTCCCTTTTCCGCTGCTGCATGTCGACACCGGCCATAATTTCGATGAGGTGATCGCCTTTCGGGATGCGCGCGCCGCCGAGCTGGGCGAAACGCTGATCGTCCGCAGCGTCGAGGACTCCATCGAGCGCGGCAGCGTCGTTCTGCGCC
>Ga0182744_1000402_pt1 | contig 42251 bp, 37 predicted proteins | sample eDN3rd30CKraftMG_FD_128525 | JGI IMG/M metagenome (GOLD analysis project Ga0182744, IMG submission 128525) | Enriched Miracle-Growth compost microbial communities from Emeryville, California, USA - eDNA 3rd pass 30_C Kraft MG (version 2) (version 2) ... | reverse complement strand
CGTATCCGTCGTGAAAAACGGGTTGCCGGTGCCCGCCGCGAACACCACGACCTTGCCTTCTTCGAGGTAGCGCAGCGCCTTGGGGCGGATATAGGGCTCGACGACCTGGTCGATGTTCAGGGCCGACTGCACCCGGGTATCGACGCCGCGGTGCTTGAGGGCGTCCTGCAGGGCCAGCGCGTTCATGATGGTGGCCATCATGCCCATGTAGTCGGCCGTGGCGCGATCCATGCCCTGGGCGCCCGGAGCCACACCCCGGAAAATATTGCCGCCGCCGATCACGATAGCCAGTTCGACACCTTGCGCGGAAACTTCCGCAATGTCTTCGGTCATGCGTAGAATCGTGGAACGGTTGATCCCAAATGCGTCTTCGCCCATCAGCGCTTCGCCGGAAAGCTTGAGAAGAACGCGCTTGTACGATCTGGAGGTCATAGATAGCATCCCGAGTGATAAACCAACGAAAGTGTAAGCCAAGGCCGGGTTGAGCGCACAGCCCACCCGGCCCTGTATTTTGCCTGAAACGGAGTTTTAGGCGTTGCCGGCGGCTGCGGCGGCCACTTCGGCGGCGAAGTCTTCCGACTTCTTCTCGATGCCTTCACCCACGACATACAGCGCAAAACGCTGGATGGCGGCGCCCTTTTCCTTGAGCATCTGCTCGACGCTTTGCTTGTCGTTCTTGACGAAGGGCTGGGACAGCAACGTGACTTCCTTCAGGAACTTCTGCACGGAGCCTTCGACCATTTTGGCGACGATCTCGGCAGGCTTGCCGGACTCGGCGGCCTTTTGCTCGGCCACCGAACGCTCGGTGGCGATGGCGGCGGCGTCGACACCAGCGGCGTCGATGGCGCGCGGCTTGGTGGCCGCGATGTGCATGGCCAGATCCTTGCCGGTTTCTTCGGGGCCGCTGAACTCGACCAGCACGCCGATGCGCCCGCCGTGCACGTAGCTGGCGAGCTTGTTGGCGGTCTGCATGCGCTCGAAGCGGCGCACGGAGATGTTTTCACCGATTTTGCCCACCAGGGCGGCGCGCGTCGTTTCGACGGTGCCTTCACCGAAAGGCAGCTCGTTCAGGGCGGCCACGTCGGCGGGGTTCTTCTCGGCGATCAGTTGGGCCAGTTGATTGATGAACGACACGAAATCGTCGTTCTTGGCCACGAAATCGGTTTCGCAATTGACTTCGACCACGGCGCCGGTCTGGGAGTCGGCAGCAATGTATAGGCCAACCAGGCCTTCGGCCGTGACGCGGCTGGCGGCCTTGCTGGCCTTATTGCCCAGCTTGACACGCAGCAGTTCTTCGGCGCGAGCCAGGTCGCCATCGGCTTCGGTAAGCGCCTTCTTGCATTCCATCATGGGCGCGTCGGTCTTTTCGCGCAGTTCCTTGACCATCGCAGCAGTAATTTGAGCCACAGTTTTCTCCAGTATGTAAAACACGCCCCGGTCGGGCCGGGGCTGGGGCAAGCAAAACAGCAGGCTGTCCGCTACAGCGGTGCGTCAACCTGCGGCCGGGCGCGCGGCCCGGCTCCGTGCGCTTACTCGCCGCGCTCTTCGTCGACCTCGACGAACTCTTCGCCGCCTTCGGCGATTTCTTCGACCAGGCCGTTAAGGTTTTGCTCGCGGCCTTCCAGAACGGCGTCGGCCATGCCGCGCGCATACAGCGCAATGGCCTTGGCCGAGTCGTCGTTGCCGGGGATGACGTATTCGACGCCATCGGGCGAGTGGTTGGTATCGACCACGGCCACGACGGGGATGCCCAGCGTGTTGGCTTCGGCAACCGCAATCTTGTGATAGCCGACATCGATGATGAACAGTGCGTCAGGCAGAGTGTTCATGTCTTTGATGCCGCCGATGGACTTGTTGAGCTTGGCCAGTTCGCGTTCGAACATGAGCGCTTCTTTCTTGCTCATGCTTTCGGTGGCGCCTTCGGCTTGCTGGGCTTCCATTTCCTTGAGGCGCTTGACCGAGCTCTTGACCGTCTTGAAGTTGGTCATCATGCCGCCCAGCCAGCGGCTGTCGACGTAAGGCATGCCGCAGCGTGCGGCTTCCTGGGCGACCAGCTCGCGCGCCGCGCGCTTGGTGCCGACGAACAGGACCGAGCCTCCGCGCGCGGCAACCTGGCGCACGAACTTGGCGGCTTCCTGGTATTTGGCAACGGTTTGCTCGAGGTTGACGATGTGAATCTTGTTGCGCTGGCCGAAGATGTATTGCGACATCTTGGGGTTCCAGTAACGGGTCTGGTGGCCAAAGTGCACACCGGCTTCCAGCATTTCACGCATTAAAGACATAGTATTCTCCAAGGGTTGGGTCTTGCGCCAGGCCTGCATCCGGGAAAAGGCGGCACGATGGGCTTACAATGAACCCAGCAACGTGACGCCCCGCCCCGAACACCCTATAGGTGGCTGGCGCGCGATTTGGCTTTTCCTGTTTTTTGGCTTTTCTTGTTTCTTGCCGAAATTTTCTTGCCGAAATTCAGGAAAGCCTATAATTCTACTATCTTTATCCCATACTATTCAAGTCGAAATGAGCAACCTCGTCACCGATCCCGCAGACCTGGACAAAATGCGCGCCGCCTGCCAGGCCGCGGCCCAAACCCTGGACTTCCTCGAACCGCACGTCAAGGCCGGCATCACCACCGGCGAACTCGACCGGCTGTGCATGGACTTCATCACCAACGAGCTCAACGTCAAGTCCGCCACCGTGGGCTACGCCCCTCCGGGCTACCCGCCTTTCCCGGCCTCCATCTGCACCTCCATCAACCACGTCATCTGCCACGGCATCCCGGGCGACAAGGTCCTCAAGAACGGCGACATCATGAACATCGACGTCACCGTCATCAAGGACGGCTGGTTCGGCGACACCAGCCGCATGTACTGCATCGGCGAACCCTCCATCCTGGCCAAGCGCCTGGTGCAGACCACCTACGACTGCATGTGGATGGGCATCGAAAAGGTACGGCCGGGCGCAACCCTGGGCGACATCGGCCACGTCATCCAGAAGCACGCCGAAGGCCAGGGCTTTTCCGTCGTGCGCGAATACTGCGGCCACGGCGTGGGCCGCAAGTTCCACCAGGATCCCCAGGTGCTGCACTACGGCAAGCCCGGCACCGGCGTCAAGCTGCAGCCCGGCATGATCTTTACCATCGAACCCATGCTCAACGCCGGCCGCAAGGAAATCCGCCAACTGGCCGACGGCTGGACCATCGTCACCCGCGACCACAGCCTGTCGGCGCAGTGGGAGCACAGCATCCTGGTTACCGACACCGGCTACGAAGTGCTTACCATTTCCCCGGGCATGCCTGCCGCTCCGGCATTCATCCAGGCCGCAGCAGCCTAGGGCCGCCAACACACTGCCAAGGAGATCGCGTTGGGGCTGGAACTGGCGGAACGCAAGGCGCCCCTCGCTGCAACCGAGCTCAAAGCCCGATTCCAGCAGCGGCGCCAGGAAGCCATAGACAGCTATCGCCGGCAATTGCGGCCCGAAGCCCTGCTGGCTGCGCTGCGGCGCGCTGCCGACCAGGCGCTGCGCGAGGCCATCCGGCTTCACCCGCTGCCCGAGGGCGCCACGCTCGCGGCGGTGGGCGGCTACGGCCGGGGCGAACTCTACCCTTATTCGGACATCGACGTCCTGATCCTGCTGCCGCGCGATCCCTCTCCCGCCGACGCCGAAAAACTGGAAACCCTGATCGCCGCGCTGTGGGATCTGGGGCTCGACCTTGGGCACAGCGTGCGCACGGTTGCCGATTGCCGGCGCGAGGCCGCCAACGACATCACGGTGGAAACCGCCCTGATGGAAATGCGCTGGCTGGCGGGCGACAAACCCCAGTTGCAGGCGCTTGCGGATATTATGCAAGCCCAACAGGATGCCCAGACCTTCTTCCAGGCCAAGCGGGCCGAAATGCAGCAGCGCCACACCCGCCAGGGCGAAACCCCCTACGCGCTGGAACCCAACTGCAAAGAGTCCCCCGGCGGGCTGCGCGACCTGATGGTGCTGCTGTGGGTGTGCCAGGCGGCCGGCATCGGCCGAACCTGGCGCGAAATCGGCAAAACGCAACTGCTGACGGCGGCCGAATACCGCGCCCTGCGGCGCGCCGAGCTGGCTTTCAAGCGCCTGCGCATCGAACTGCACCTGCTTACCGGGCGGCGCGAAGACCGCCTGCTGTTCGACCTGCAGCCGGCCCTGGCCGCGCTATATGGCTTCGAAGCCACGAAAACCCGGCGGCCCAGCGAACTGCTGATGCAGCGCTACTACTGGGCCGCCCGCGTGGTCAGTCAGCTCAATACTATATTGATGCAGGCGGTCGAGGAAAAACTCTTCCCGCGGCCCGACGACGAGGTCGAAAACATCGACGACGATTTCTGTGTAGTGCACGGACGCCTGGACATCACCCGCGACGACGCCTTCGAGCGCAAGCCCACCCTGCTGTTGCGCGCCTTTCTGGTAATGCAGGAAAGGCCATCGCTTACCGGCATGTCGGCGCGCGTCATGCGCGCCATGTGGCACGCCCGCAAGCTCATCGACGCGCAATTTCGCCACAATCCCGTCAATCGCTATCTGTTCATGCAGATCCTGCAGCAGCCGCGCGGCATCGTTCACGCCCTGCGCCGCATGACCATGCTGAACATCCTGCCGCGCTATCTGCCTGAATTCCGCAAGATCGTGGGGCAGATGCAGCACGACCTGTTCCATGCCTATACCGTGGATCAGCACATACTGCGGGTAATACGCAATCTGCGTCGCTTCACCATGCCCGAGCACGCCCAGGAATTCCCCCTGGCCAGCCAGCTCATCGCCGGCATGGAACGGCACTGGGTGCTGTATGTCGCGGCGCTCTACCACGACATTGCCAAAGGCCGCGGCGGCGACCACTCGGAACTCGGCGCGCGCGACGCCCGCCGCTTTTGCAAGAACCACAACCTGGATCCCGCCGACGCGGAACTGGTGGAGTTTTTGGTGCGCCAGCATCTGACCATGTCGCGGTACGCCCAGAAGCGCGATCTCAGCGACCCCGCCGTCATCCACGAATTCGCCAACATCGTGCAAAGCGAACGGCGGCTGACCGCGCTATACCTGCTGACCGTGGCGGACATACGCGGCACCAGCCCCAAGGTCTGGAACTCCTGGAAAGGCAAGCTGCTGGAAGACCTGTACCGCCTCGCCCTGGAGGCCTTGGGCGGCTCTCAACCCGACACAGGCACCGTGCTGGCGCAACGCAAGGCCGAAGCGGCAGCCGAAATACGCCGCCTGGGCCTGCGCGACGAAAGCCGGGACGAATTCTGGTCGCAACTGGACGTGGCTTATTTTCTGCGCCATGAAGCCTCTGAAATCGCCTGGCACACCCGCCACCTGTACTACCGGGTCAACGCCACCGAGCCCGTCGTCAAGGCGCGCGTCCTGGGCCAGAACGAAGGCCTGCAGATCATGGTCTACATTCCGGATCGCAACGATCTGTTCGTGACCATCTGCCGCTATCTGGGCCAGCGCTCGCTGAGCATCCAGGACGCCCGCATCCACACCACCCGGCACGGCTGGGCGCTGGACAGCTTCATCGTGCTGCTGCCCGCGCACGACAAGGACTACCGCACGCAAGCCTCGCTGCTGGAGCACGACCTGGCCCTCTACCTGGCCCGGCCCGGCCCAGCCGAAACCGCGCCTCCCCGCTACGCCAATATGCGCAGCCAGGCTTCGCGCCGTTCCCGCGTTTTCCCCATCGTGCCGAACGTTCAGTTGCAGCCGGACGAAAACGGCCGCTCGTGGCGTCTAGCCATCGCCGCGTCCGACCGCCCGGGATTGCTGTATAGTCTGGCGCAGGTTTTCGAGCAGCATGCCATCAACCTCAAAATGGCCAAAATCATGACCCTGGGCGACCGGGTCGAAGATGTCTTCATTGTAGAGGGCGAGGCGCTGGAACACCCCCGCACCCAATTGCAATTCGAGCGCGCCGTCCTGGCCAAACTGGATGAAACCAGCCTATAGGAAGCCGCGTGCAGGCAACGCGTGCGGCGTCTGCCGCCCTGGCCTGCGTCATTCACGAGGCTTGTGGGCTGCTCCGACCCGCATTGGCCCGCCCGCCAGCGCGGCCGCTTTCACTTTCAACTTTTAATGCGCATTCACACCATGCTCACTTCCTCCACCCGCATCCTGAACCTCATCGCCCTGCTTTGCGTGGCCGCCGTCATCGTGGCGCTCGTCTCGCAGCATGTATTCGGCCTGCGGCCCTGCGCCTGGTGCGTGCTGCAGCGCCTGATCTACCTGGCGATCGCCGTGGTGTGCTGGCTGGGTGTGCTGCTGGCGCGCTTTTCCGCCCTGCGCCAGTTGGCCAATGCGATCGCGGCCGCGCTGGGCATAGGCGGCATGATGGCCGCCTGGTACCAATATAGCGTGGCAGCCAAGATGTTCTCCTGCGACCAGACCTTCGCCGACCGCTTCATGGTGCATTCCGGGCTGGACGCTCACATGCCCTGGCTGTTCGGCATTTTCGCCAGTTGCATGGATGCGCGGGTGCATGTGCTGGGCGTGGAATATTCCATATGGAGCCTGGTGCTGTTCGGGGTGCTGACCCTCATGAGTCTCGTCGCCCTCGCCAGGCAGCGTTAAGGCCGGCCATGAGCAGGAGCGCCCGCCCTCTGGCCGGGCACGGCTTCATCGTCATCGCGCCGAAAAACATCCCCATCTGCAAATTCACCCAGGCCGGCCCAGAAGCCGGGCTTGTGTGACACAAGCTTTAAAATCAGTGCAAACGCAAAGCTAACTCGCGCTAATTGCGGCAAATTTGTATCTCTGGCTACCTGATATGTTGTTTTTAAACACAGGTATTGTTGTTTTTTTGCCGCATACCCTGCCAAAACGGGATAACCCTTATCGTCCCCTATAACTGCCGTCTATAAACTCATTTCTAACCAAGTACGGGCAGTTACGCAAAGAATTAGCAGTAGTCATAAGTAACTGGTTGGGGATTTATCTAACGACGTTTCGGTATTGCGCACATCGGTGCAAAGCCGCTTTGTTGTAAATAATCTCAAATATATACATTTTGTAGTGCCCTTGTAATAATGGCAGCGCATGCATCACGGTGCTGCCAAGTTGCAAGTAAATATATAAAACTGATTTTTTTCATCAACGTTGGAGAAGAAACCAATGAAATTAAAAGCACTAACCCTCGGGCTAGCTATGTCTTTCCCGTTGCTGGCCAGCGCGGCTCCTAGCGATACCAGCGTCACCCTGTACGGTGTTGTCGATACCGCCATCGAATACGTCAACAATATTCCCGACGCCACCGGCGGCAAGCACAGCTCCGTGCACTTCACCAACCTCACTTCCTCCTGGCCTTCCTACTGGGGTCTGCGCGGAACTGAAAAAATCAGCGACAACCTCAGCGCTGTCTTCACTCTGGAATCCGGCTTCAACCCCGGCACCGGCACCTCGCAACAAGGTGGCCGCCTGTTCGGTCGTCAAGCTTTCGTCGGCCTGACCGGCGACTGGGGCCAAGTGGCTTTCGGCCGTCAGTACAACATGCTGATGCGCGGTATGTTGATGTCCGACTTCCTGGGTCCCAATACCTATGGCCTGGGCACGCTCGATAACTACATCCCCAACACCCGTATGGATAACTCCATTACGTACATGGGCAACTTCTCGGGCGCCAAGATCGGCTTGGCTTATGCTCGCGGTCGCGACAGCTCGACAGCTGGCGGCCCCGCTGGCGGCAATTGCGGTGTGGACTACACCGATCAAAGCGCTTGCTCGGCCTATTCCGCCATGCTGGGCTACGACACCGCAAACTGGGGTGTTGCTGGTGCCTACGACGTTATTACCGGCAGCGACAAGCTTAATACCGCCGGGACTGGCCTTGCTAACTTCCAAGGTTTAAGCGCTGGTCAGAAAGATCGTCGCTGGACGCTCAACGGCTGGGTCAAGTTCAACGACCTGAAAGTCGGCTTGATCTACTTGAATCGCAAGACCGATGCCAACAATCTGGCCGGGTACAGTGCAGCACTTGGCAATCGTAGCGATCTGTGGACCTTGAATGCTGCTTACAACTTCACTCCGGCTGTCACGCTGGACGGCAGCGTGAACTACCTCAAGTTCAACAACGCCAGCCAAAGCTCCAACGCCTGGTACTACGTTGCTCGCGTTCGTTACAACCTGTCCAAGCGCACTTCGGTCTACGTTGCTGCGTCGTACATCAAGAACAAGGGCGACAGCAACATCTCGGCTGCTGGCGGTACCACTGTTCCTGCAACGTCCGCTGGCGGCAACCAAACCGCCGCCATGGTTGGCCTGCGCCACAACTTCTAAGCTAGCTTAGAAATGCTCTAACCGGATCGGGAGCCATGCCATAAACATGGCCTCCCCCCGGCAAGGGCAGGTAGTACCGTAGTATTCGTTCTTTTCCGTAGATTTGAGTTTATCGGGTTGGCCTTTGTGCTTAACCCGATTTTTTTATTTTGGGGCCTCGGAAAACCCTGCCAGACATCAAGTCCATCCACACGCCATCCACGCCATCCACGCCACCCCGCCACAATCAGCGAAGCAGCCAACATCTGAAGCACTACTACTCGTGCGTATTATTACTCTGTGCCATTCGTTGCCACACGAGCTTTTGCTTCCAGCCAGAATCTATACCATGAGATAGATCAGGTATAGCCACTACCCTCCTTATTGCTCCTCCCATCCCCATAATCTTGGAACGGCTGGTTTGCCGCCTTTTACTCGTAATTCTTGCGCTATACACCCTCTTTACGATACCAATAAATGATACTAAAATAATATGAAAGCCAGGCACGAAAAGACATTACGGCACATCTTCTCTCATCCAACACCGGCGGGGGTGAAATGGGTCGACGTCATCGCTCTTTTCGTAGAGCTTGGCGCGCAAATCACCGAACGCGAAGGTTCACGCACGGCTGTTTTCCTGTTCGATCAGGTCAAAGTCATGCATAGGCCGCATCCGTCCCCCGATCTGGATAAAGGCGCGATAACCTCAATTCGCAAATGGCTGGAAGCAAACGGGATACACCCATGAAAAACATCATGCTCATCAATGGTCATCAAGCCGTTATTTCTTATGATCCCGATATTGGCATGTTCCGCGGAGAATTTCTTGATTTGAATGGCGGTGCTGATTTTTATGCAGCGGATGTTGCTGGATTGCAGCGGGAAGGACAATTGTCCTTGAGCGTATATCTTCAAGAATGCACGAGACGGGGTATCGAGCCCCGCAAGAATTTTTCAGGCAAATTCCTGCTGCGCGTTGCACCCGAAATCCACGAGACGGCAGCCATTGCAGCGGCAGCCTGCGGCGAAAGCCTGAATCAATGGGTCTCAGACGCTATCATGAAGCAGGCCCGAGACGCGGCAGGCTTATCGCATGCTAAATAGCCTCGCCCACAAGCGCGACGGCTTTGCGGCGTATTTCTTTCAGTTCGGCCTGAGTGATGGTTCCTTTATAGATTGCCTGGCGAACTTGCCAGTCCAGACTTTTGATCTGATCAGCCAGAACCGCGCTGGGTAGCTTGCCTGATATCTGTACCTCGAAGGGATAACCTTTGATCTGAGTTGTCATCGGGCAGCACAACATCAAGCTTGTGCGTCCGTTATAGCTGGCCGGACTCAGCACGACGGCTGGCCTATGGCCGGCCTGCTCATGCCCGGCTTGCGGATTGAACTGCAACCAGACAATATGTCCAGCATCGGGTACATAGGGCTTTTCGGGTCGAGCCATCAGAAGGCCTCATTGCCGACGGCATGGCCAAAATCCGTTTCCTCGTGCAAATTGGTGGACGTAATGCCCGCGATCAAGGCATCCAGATTGTATTTTTCCGGACTCACTGCTTCGATGATGATCCGTCCGTCCTCTTCGCGCACATCCACCGCCACATCCACTTGCAACCTGGCAGCCTCCAGCACAACAGCCGGAATACGAACCGACGCGCTGTTACCCCATTTTTTGATAACCGTTTGCATACTGCCCTCCACAGTTGGCGTATCTACAATGTAGATACATTAACATGCCCGATTAGATGTATCAACTATGTATATACGCCTGCGCCGGAAAAGCGCTATTTCGGCACACGCTGCCCCTGAGACTCCATTTAGCGGCATTTCATCCAGGGATATTGACCGAAATAGGATTCACTGAGGCTACCTGGTGAATGCAAACAACCATGCGAAAAAGCCGCACTTTACGGAGGTAAAGCGCGGCTTTTCGGGTTTTGGGGCGCGGGGCGGCGCCGGAATGGTTTACTTGCGGTCGGTCAGGAACTTGCCTTCGGGGGCCTTGGCGTTTTTCTGGCGGCGAGTGTTGCCATCCAGGCCGCCGTCCACCGCCCATTCCGCAAAGCGCGTAGGAGCGGGTTCGAATTCGCGTGCCACCCATTCCTCGTTGAGCTGGTCTTCGTCGGCGTAGTACTCGATGAGGCCGCCGGCTGGATTCTGGAAGTACCAGAAATACGCGGAGGAGATCGGGTGCCGGCCTGGGCCGAGCTGGGTTTTCCAGCCGCAGCGGTCGATGTGCAGGCCGCCGCCGAACACTTCGTGGATGTCGCGCACGGCAAAGGCCACGTGGTTCAGGCCAAGCTTGGCATCGGGCGTTTGCAGCAGGAACAGATCGTGATGGCCGCCGTCGGCGTCGCAGCGCAGGAACACGCCCCGGCCCGGATAGCGGTCGGACGGCACGAAGCCGAAGTTATCCACGTAGAAAGCCTCGGTGGTCTTGACGTCCTTGACGAAGAACACCACATGGCCCACCTCGATGGGCTGGGCGCGTTCGTAAATGGGACTGCGCGCGTTGATGCGCGGCTTTTCGGCCCAGGTGTTCATTTGGCCGCATTCCAGATCCAGCGGCTTCTTGCGCGTAACCTGGAAGACCACGGAAAGCCCGATGGGATCCACACAGTGCAGACGACCGTCGGCATAGCGGTAGCCGGGCAGGTCCTGCGCGCCTTCGGCCAGCGCGTCCAGCGCTTGCTGGCTGTCAACGCCCCACACGACTTCGCGCAACGTGGGCCCCTGTTCGATAGGAGCCGGCAGGCCGGGCGCATCCTGCTTGACCAGGTTGACTAGACAGCCATTAAGCGTGGCATAAACCTGCTTGCCGTCGCTTTCGGAGCGGAGTTCCAGGCCCCAATCCAGGAAAAACTTCTTGCATTGCTCGAAATCGTCGGCGCCGTATGTGATTTCGTCGATACCCAATACGCTCATTGTGTTCCCCTTGTAGCCGTATTTTGAAACTCGGATGCCGCGGCGGATGGCTGCGGACGCAATAGTTGCTCTCGCCGCGAGGACAGGCGTACCGTAAGCACGATACCGCAAATGGCCACGCAAACCTGAGAGATGATCAACCGATAGAAACCGGATGAAATATGGATTTGATTGAATTTGTGATTGAAAGAAAACCGCAACGGCATGGCCGTTGCGGCGGGTTCGGCACAAGGCCGCCTATGAGGCCCAGGGCAAAGGCGCTTCGTTCATGCCCCAGTAAACGGCTTTCTGTTCCATGTACTGCAAGATGCCCTGCCGGCCCTTCTCGCGGCCTAGCCCGCTGTCGCGCCAGCCGCCGAAAGGCGTGGAAATGGAAAACTGCTTGTAGGTGTTTATCCACACGTTGCCGGCCTTGAGCACCTTGGCCAAGTGCCAGGCCTTCTTGTAGTCGCGCGTCCAGATGCCGGCGGCCAGAGCATACACGCTGTCGTTGGCCTGGGCGATGAGGTCGTCGATGTCGTCGAAAGGCATGGCCACCAGCACCGGCCCGAAAATCTCTTCCTGGCAGATGGTGTCGGTGTTCTTGAGGCCTTCTATGATGGTAGGCAGGAAATAGCTGCCTTTGTCGTAGAGCGGCCCGGTGGGACGCACGCCGCCGGTGCGCAATACGCCGCCTTCGTCCAGGCCTATTTTAACGTAGCGCTCGACCGAGGCGCGATGGCTTTCGCTGATGAGCGGGCCCATTTGCGTGGCCGGATCGGAGGGGTCCCCCACGCGCAGCTTCTCGGCGCCCTTGACCAAGCGATTCATGAACTCTTCGTACAAGGGACGCGCCACGAACAGGCGCGAGCCCGCGATGCACGATTCGCCCGAGGAACTGAATATACCGTACAACACGCCGGCCACGGCATGGTCCAGATCGGCGTCTTCCAGGACGATGGTAGGCGACTTGCCGCCCAGCTCCAGCGATACCGGCATGAGCTTGTCGGCCGCGATCTGGGCGATGTGCTTGCCCACCGAGGTGCCGCCGGTGAACGATACGCGCCGCACCAGGGGATGGCGGGTGATGAGGTCGCCAATGACCGAGCCCTTGCCGGGCAGCACGCTGATCAGGCCCTTGGGCAGACCGGCTGCCTCGCAGATGCGGGCCAGTTCCAGGGCCAATAGAGGCGTGATCTCGGCCGGCTTGACCACCACGGCATTGCCGCCGGCCAACGCCGGCGCGATTTTTTGTGCTTCGCTGGCAATCGGGGAATTCCAGGGCGTGATGGCGGCCACCACGCCCATGGCCTCGTAGACGCTCATGGACATGTAATCGCCGCGCGGCGGCGTAATGGTTTCTTCCAGGGTTTCGCAGGCCGAGGCGAAGAACTGGAACGTACCGGCGGCGCTGGCCACCAGCGCCCGCGTTTCGGCAATGGGCTTGCCGTTGTCGCGGCGCTGCAGCTGAGCGAGCTCTTCGGCTTGTTCACGAATGAGGTGGGCAATGCGGTACAGCACCGAGGCGCGATCCTGCGGCTTGCGCTGCGCCCAGCCGCTTTCCAGGAAGGCCTTGTGCGCGCCCTGGATGGCTTCTTCGACGTCTTCGGCGCTGGCGGCGTTGAGCGTGCCCACGACCTCGCCGGTGGCAGGATAGCAGGTGGTGTATTGCGCGCCGCCGCCCAGGCGCCAGTCGCCCGCAATGCAAATCGGCCAGGGTTGTGTGGTGTTCATGATGTGTCCTTTACGCCTTAGATGGCGACCGGCAGAACACGGTTCTGCAGCGCGCGTACCACGCTGTATACCGTCAGTGCCGACGTTTTGGGGTTGCTGGGCAAAGGCTGGTTCTTGACGGTGACCGCCATGAAGCCGAAAGCGCCCCGCGCCTCGTAGTAGTGAATGTTTTCGGTGACGCCCGGATCGGCATAAAGCTCGACCCGTGTGTTGTCCAGGCCGATGCCGGCCAGCGACAGCGTGGCCGCCACATTGGCGTTCTTGGGAAACAGCCGCGCCGCTTCACGGGCCGAGCCCGAGAAGAACATGGTGCTTTCCTTGAGGTTCTTCAAGTCCAGGGTTTCTTCGGCGGGCGTGCCCAGCCAGCCCAGGGGCGGCTTGCGGCCCGTGTAGACTACCGACGACAGCCCCGCCACCTTGGCGGCGGCCAGCGCGTCGATGCCGCCTATGGCGCCCGACAGCAGGTGCACCTGGGTGCGCCCCTTGTCGGCAGCGGCTTCGAGCTGTTCGGCCAGTCCCGGCGCCGACAGCGCGCCTATCGACACGACCAGGCAGGGAATGCCCGCCGCCAGGGCCGGCAATACATGCTCCTGGATGGCGCTATGCCCTGCGCACTCGACAAGCAGGTCGGGCCTGCCGGCGCCTTCGGTGGGAACGGCCGACAGCGCCGCCACCGGGGCTCCGGCGGCCAGGCCCTCGAGCTCGGCCTGCACCGCGTCGCGGTTTTCCTCGGAAACGATGATCTGCCCGATGCTCAGCCGCGGTTCGTGCTTGAGCATATCGAAGATGGCGTGCCCTATCGCGCCGAAACCGACCAGGGCAATACGTTGTTGCAGCATGAACAGCCCCTTATGACGATTCGAGCGTTGCGGGTTCGGGCTTGTTGACCGGAGGGCCGGCGAAAGCCGTCTTGAACTTGCCGATGGACAGCATGTCGACCTCGAGCATGAACGGCCCTTTCTGCGCCACGGCCTGCTTCAGGGCGTCTTCGATCTGATCCAGGCTGGATACCCGGGTGTGGCGCATGCCCAGCGACTGGCACAGTTGCGCGTAGTCCGGCGTATGCAGTTCGACATAGTGGCGGCGGCCGCCGTACTGGGCATCCTGGATGTTCTTGATTACGCCGTAGCCTTTGTCGTTCATCAGCACGATGACCATATCGGCCTCTTCCTGAACCGCCGTGGCCATTTCGCCCAGGTTCAGAATGAAGCCGCCGTCGCCGGCCAGGCAGAAGGTTTTCTTGCCGGGCGCGTTCTGGGCGGCGCCCACGGCCGCGCCGATGCCCATGGCCAAACCCTGGCCGATGCCGCCGCCCAGGGCATGCACGCCCGAAAGGGGCTGGGACAGGTAGAGGTAGCGATTGCCCCAGGTGCTGTTGGACACGGTGACGTCGCGCACCCAGTTGAAGTTCTCGCCCACCGCGGCCTGCAGTGCGCTGACCAGGGCCGAGTAAGGGCCAAGCCCGTCGACCAGGCTGTCCACGGCCGCCTTGCGCGCCGCCTGCAGATCGCCCAGGAACTTGCCGTCCACCGACATCTTGCCTTCCAGCCTGTCGGCCAGGCCTTCCAGCACCAGGCGCGAATCGCCCTGGACGAAGCTTTGGGTTTCGTAGCAACGCCCTTCATTGCCTGGATCGACATCGACGCGATACAGCGGACGGGGCAGTTTGAGCTGGTACTTGAGTGTTTCGTTGCCGCGTAGGCGGGAACCGACCACCAGCATGGCGTCGCAAGTCTGGTAGAAGGCTTCGACCGGCTTGTGCAGATTGAAGGCACCCAGGGTTTGGGGATCGGTTTCGGGCACAATGCCGCGCCCCTGGGTGCTGGTGACCACGCCAAAGCCCATTTTCATGAGGCGGCGCACGGCATCGCCGGCATGGCGGGCGCCGCCGCCCAGCCACAGCATGGGGCGGCGGGCCTTGGACAGGCGCTCTGCCAGGCGGTCCAGCGCCGCGGCCGACGGTTGATAGACAGGCACTTCCAGGGGAGCCAGGTCGTCGGGCATGGCGATAAGCGCGGCCTGGATGTCGATGGGGATCTCCACGCTGACCGGGCCGGTGGGCGCCGTCAGCGCGATCTGCACGGCATGCTTGATGGTGCTGATGGCGGTTTCGGCGCTGCGCACGCGGAAGGCCGCCTTGGAAACGGCGTGCAGCATCGTCAGTTGGTCGGGGGCTTCGTGAATGTAGGACATGCCTTGGTCGAGATACTGGCTTTCGATCTGGCCGGTGATGTGCAGCAAGGGCGTGCCGGCCGTCAAGGCCTCGACCATGGCGCCGGAGGCGTTGCCCGCCGCGGTTCCGGTGCTGGTCAGGCAAACGCCCAGCTTGCCGGTGGTGCGCGCATAGGAATCGGCCATATTGGCGCCGCCTGCTTCGCCCCGCGCGGGCACGAAGCGCACCACGCCGCGTTCGCCGAACGCGTCGAGTATGGGCATGTTATGGATGGAAATCACGCCGAACGCAGTACGCACGCCGCAATTTTCCAGGAATGCGGCTATGGCCGCGCCAACTGTTACTTCAACGTTCTTGTCATGCATGGCGGGATACTCCTCCGGAAACATCAATATGGCTGCCCGTGGTATAGGACGACAACGGGGATGCTAGAAATACGATGGCCGTAGCGGCCTCTTCGGGGCGGCCGAGGCGCCCCAGCTGAATCTTTTTACGCTGCGCCAGATTGGACGACCATTCTTCCCAGCTCTGGTGGCGCTCTTCGCGCGCCTCGTAGCGGCGGCGCCATTGGCCGGAATCGACCAGGCCGATGAGAATTCCGTTGACGCGCACGCCTTTGGCGCTGAATTCGGTAGCCATCGACCTCACCAGGTTCTTGATGCCGGCGCGCGCGGCCGACGTAGCCACCATATGCGGCTCGGGCTGGGCGGCCAGCAGGGAATTGACACAGACGATGGCCGCGTCGGGGCTTTGCTCCAGATCGGGCAAAAAGGCGCGCGTAGGATTGATGATCGAAAAGAACTTGAGCTTGAGCTCGGCTTCCCATTCGGCGTCGGTGGTGTCAGCGAACGTGGAAACCCGGCCTTGCCCCGCGTTGTTGATGAGCATGGAAACCACGCCCAGCTCCTGGCGCACCGCCAGCGCGAACCTCTGCACGTCTTCGGCGCGCAGCACGTCGCAAACCTGCGCATACAGGCTGGCTTGCGGAAATTCGCCCTGCAATTGCGCCTGGGCGGCCTGCAGCTTGGCGGCGTCGCGCCCGCAGAACGCCACGGCGGCGCCCTGCTGCAGCAACAGCCGCACCGTAGCCAGGCCGATGCCGGAGGATCCCCCCGTGACCACGGCTACCTTTCCATTAAGGTCTATCATTGTTTCCTCTCGTGCATTCGTGAAATATCCGGACTGGGCAGCGCCACGACGTGATCCAGCAGCTGGGACAGCTCGCCGGCCGCCGCGCAGGCGATTTTCGAAAGCCTGGCGACCAGGCTGCTGTCGCCGGCGTGCGAACTGGGCAAAGTGATGCCCAGCGCGCTGACCACCGCCCCGCTCTCGCCGCCCCTGACCGGCACGGCCAGGGTTGCGATGCTGGGCTCGAAATAGGCCGATTCCCACACGCACTCCGAGGCCTTGTCGGCCTGGATGCGCCGGTACAATTCGGCGACGGTGGCGGGAGTCTTGGCCGTGGCGGCCTGCAATTGTTCTTCGGGGTAAAGCTCTTGCAGCTGGGCAAACGACAGGTCGCTCAGCAACACCCGACCCAGCAGCGTGGCGTGGGCGGGCAGGCGTGTGCCCAACTGCACGGTATTGGAATAAGGCGACGACACCACGGAACGCACCACGTACACCACGGAACGGCCGTCGCGCACCACCAGGTTGCAGGTGTAGTTGATTTCGTCGCGCAGTTTCTCGAGTATGGGCTTGCCGAGCTCGGCAAGCTCTTTGGAAGCCAGACACTCGAACCCCAGGCGCAGAACGCCCAGGCCCAGGCAATAGTCGCGCCCGCCTGCATCGCGCTCGACAAAACCCAGCCGCTCGAGCGTGGTCAGAAGCCGGAACACGGTGGAGCGCGGAATCCCCAGGCGCCGTGCCAGCTCGGGCGAAGACAGCACCGGCTCGCGCCGGCTGAATTCACACAGAATGCGCAGGCCCCGATCCAGGCCCGGCACGATGTATTTATCCGACGTATCGATTTTAAGGACGTTATCCATGGCGTTAGCCCGCCTCGCTGCCCAGGCGGGCCAGCAGGCCGCTTAATAGATTGGCGACTACGGCCGGCTGCTCCACATAGCAAGCATGGCCGGCATTTTCGATAAGCGCGAACGGCAGCCCGGCGCGCTGCGCGAACGCCGCCGATTGCTCAGGAGTCGTCACGACATCGCGGTCGCCGCAAAACACCTGTGCGCTCCCGGCATCCAGAACATAGCGTTCGATGTCCTCGGAGCACAGCATTTCAACGGCCTGCCGATAACCGGCAGGATTCAGGCGCAAGGCGTTCTGCGTGACGCTTGCGCGCTGGGCGGGGCTGGCGGAAGCGGTCAGCAGCCTGTCGGGCAGCCGCTTCGCGATGGCTTCCAGGCCGTCTTGTTCCAGCGCTTGAAACCGCTTGGCGCGAACCGAATCGGCAAGCGGTTTTTTTTCTTCGGACTGATAGCCCAGCGCCGGGCTCATCAGCACAATGCGTGACGCCAGATGCCCCGTGGCGCTGCCGTAGGCGGCGGCCATCAGGGCGCCCAGCGAATGCCCCACCAGCAGGCAGCTTTCGACGTTCAGGCCGGCCAGCAAGGCCGCCAGTTGCCTGGCGTAATCCAGGGCCGAGGGTACCGGCATCGGCAGAGGCGAAGAATCGGCGTAGCCCGGCGCATTCCAGGCTATGACGCGCGCATGCCGGCCCAGTATGCCGGCGCACTGCGACCAGGATGCCGCGCCCGAGCTGATGCCGTGCAGCAGCACCACCGTTTGCGGGCCGTGGCCGCACTCGCGGTAGCTGATGATGCCGTGCCCGGCTTCGAGCCTGTGCTCTTCGAACACAGGCCCTTCGCCGGCGCAGGCATTTTCAGAGGCTGCTGTTGCGGCTCGGTTCATGTCAGCGCTTGATCTTGGACAAGGGGTGCTCGGGCGGATACGTGGGGATCTGCGGCTTTTTGGCGCCCAGAAGCACACACATCAGGGCGTCTTCCTCGCCGATGTTGATTTCTTCGCGGTAGACGCCGGGAGGCACGGAAACCAGGTCGCGATCGGACAGGATGGTTTCGTAGCGCTGACCGTCTTTTTCGAGGATCAGCTTCATCTTGCCGCGGATGACGAAGAAGACTTCCTCGACGTCGTAGTGGATGTGCGAAGGACCTACGCCGCCGGCCGGGATGACCATGGTCGAGAACGTGAAATGCTCGGAGGGCACCGTGTTGACGTCGCTGGCCACGCCGGTCGCGCCCGTGCCGATGTAGCGCATTTGCGCGCGGCGGTATTTAGGGTCGAAATCGGCCTGGAATTTGAGCGCGTCCCAATCGTACTTGCGCGTGGAATAGCGCGCGACACGGGTTTCCATCCACTCGTTGAAGCTTGCGCCTTCTGGTTGTTCCCAGGAAGGTTTTTCGCTGACTGCTTGCTCGCTCATTAGAATCACCTATAAAGATTAATGCATGACAAAGCCGCCGTTGACGGCCAACACTTGGCCTGTCACGAAACGTGAAAGACCGGACAATAAAAACGTGACGGCGCCGCTGACATCGTCGGGATGCTGGGCCCGCTTGAGGGCGCGCTGGTTTTCGTACAGGTCGTGCCTTTCTTTCGGCACGTATTCGGTGGCCTCGACCAGGGTAAGGCCCGGCGCAACCGCATTGACGGTGATGTTGTCGCCGCCCAGCTCGCGCGCCATGGATCGGGTCATGGACATGATGGCTCCCTTGCTGGCCACGTAGGCCAGCAGGTTGGGCGCGCCCCACATGGGCGTGTCGGAAGCCAGGTTGACGATGCTGCCGCGGCCCGACGCCCGCAGCGCGGCCAGGCAGGCCCGGCTCATGAGCCAGTTGCCACGCACATTGATGCGCATGACCTGGTCCCAGACATCGATATCGAGCTGCTCCATCGATTTGCCGCCCGAGTGAGTCATGGCCGCGTTGTTGACCAGGCCGTCGAGCCCGCCCAGCAAGGAGGCCGCGCGCTCGGCGCACCGGACGACGGAATCGGGATCGCCCTGGTCGAACGCCAGGGCATGGGCGACAAAGCCCTGCCCGGCCAACTGCGCCGCCGCCTGCTCGACCTGATCTTCGAGGATGTCCGCCAGGACGACCTGGCCGCCTGCCTGCACGATGCGGGTTGCGAATTCCAGGCCCAGCCCGCGCGATGCGCCGGTAACCAGCACCTTGCGACCCTGCAGGATCCCGGACGTGGACGATGTAGCCGTTGAGCTCATGAACTACCTTCTCGTTAAATGGTTGTGGTCGTGGCGCGGGGGATGTAATGCAGGCAGCGGCGCTCGGCCCAGACTACGGCTGCATAAGCCACGATGCCGATGACGGTCAGGCCGATGATGGCGACGAACACGCCCGCTGTATTGCCCTGCCCTTCGGCATCGACCAGCAGGAAGCCCAGGCCCATGTTGCCGCCGACCAATTCGCCGACGGTCACGCCGACCACCGCCAGGGTCGCGCCGATGCGCAATCCCGAAAACAGCGCAGGCAGCGACGAGGGGAACTCGACCAGCCTGAAGATTTGCCAGCGCGAGGCATTGAGCGTGCGCACCAGGTTGACCATGTCGGGATCCACGGTGCGGATCGCGGACAGCACGTTGATCATGATGGGGAAGAACACGATGAGGATGGCGACCAGGATCTTGGGATAGACCGTGTAGCCCAGCCACATGACGAACAGAGGTGCGAACGCCACCTTGGGCGCGATCTGCAAAGCCAGGATGTAGGGCGAAAGCACGGACTCGGCGGTGGGCGACAGGCCCAGCAGCACGCCCACGAACAGGCCCATCAGTGCGCCCAGCGCGAAACCGACGATGACCTCCAGGGCGGTGATCCAGAAGTGCTCCATGAAGCCGCCGTTTTGCCACATATGCACGGCCTCGTGCACGGTGGTCGTGAATTTGGGCAGTATGAATTCCGGCGTGCCGAACCAGCCCGGCAGCCACTGCCATGCCGCCAGAAACACGATTAGGACGGCAACGCTGCTTACCGCGGTAACGAATTGATGTTTAGACACGCTGGGTTCTCCTGCTTGGGTCGAGCTTGATTTTTGTTGCGCCGCCTTGCCGGCGGAAGACGCTCCGTCGGCAAGGCCAAGCTCAACAGTGGACGAATCCACACTCATTTATTTTCCAGTTCCGACGAATTGGTTCGTGTACAGTTCGTCAAGCGGAGCCGCCTTGCTGACGATGCCTTCCGACACGTAGAAATCCTGAACCTTGGAAAGGCGATCGGCGTTCATCTCGCCCAATACCTTCTGGTTGGCATACACGTACTTGTTGTACAGATCGAAGACCTGCCTGATGGTGGCTTCCTGTCCTTTGTGCGACGGCACGGCCTTGACGTAGGCGGCGACGGCGGCATCGGGATCCTTCATGATCAAAGCCATGCCTTTGAGCGTTGCAGAGACGATTTTCTGGATGAGCTGAGGATTCTGCTTGATGAGCTCGTCCGAAGCCAGAATGGCCTGCGCCATGCTGTCGAAGCCCTGGGCCGGATCCATGATGTGCACCTTGGCGCCGCCATTACGGGCACTGACCACCCATTCCGGTACGCCGGCCATGGCTTGAGCCTTGCCCGCGGCAAACAACTGCCATACACCTGCCGGGCCCGCTGCCTGGATGTCGGCGTCATTGCGCGTCAATCCGGCTTTCTTCATAGTGCCCAGCAAGGAATAATACGTCGTATCGGTATACGCCATGACGGTAATGGTCTTGCCCTTGAGCTGCGCAGGCTTGTCGATGGGGTCTTTATCGTGGGAGGCGATAAGCGTCAGCGAGCCCGCGCCCAGCAGCGCGACCGATTTCACGGGAATGCCGTTGGCGCGAACGATGACGGGAGTGTCACCGATGGCGCCGCCGATCGGCGCATTGCCCGCGCCAACCTGCTTGGCCACATCCACACCGCCCTTGCCGGTCACGAAGGTGACGTCCAGGCCGGCATCCTTGAAGTAGCCTTCTTCCTGGGCGATGAGCCACGGCGCGAAGGCGGGCAGCGTCTTGGGCGCCGGCAGCAGGTAGGTGATGGGCTCGAGCTTGGCATCCGCGGCCAGAGCCGAGGCCGAAGCCATCGATACGCACGCTCCGAGCATCAGGGCGGTAATCAGTTTTTTCATTGTGCTCTCCAAAGTTAGGGGATTCGCAGTTCGTTGACAGGAGTTCTTCTTGTTGCTTTGTTGCTGTGTTGTTGCTGGTTAATGCAGTACGGCGTCTTCTTCTTTGCCGATTTTCAGCAAGTCCATCAAACGCCCTTGCAAGGGGCCGATTTCCGGCAGCTTGCGGCGTTCGAGAGGGTTCTCGCGCAGAGGCAGATCGATCACGATTTCCTCGATGATGGTGCCGGGCCGCTCGCTCATGACAAGCAGACGATCGGACAACGCAATGCCTTCCACCAGATCATGGGTAATGAAAAGCGCAGTCTTCTTTTTTTCGTACAGCATCTTGGCCAGATCCTGTTGAAGAATCATTTTTGTCTGTGCATCCAGGGCCGAGAAAGGCTCGTCGAGCAGCATGACCTGCGGGTCGACCGCCAGGGTGCGGGCCAGCGCGGCGCGCTGGCGCATGCCGCCGGACAACTGGTAGGGATAGTGTTTTTCGAACCCGCGCAAATGGCACTTGATAAGCAGCTCGTTGGCGATGCGCTTGCGCTCGCTTTTATCGACGCCGGCGATTTCCAGGCCCAGCGCCACGTTGTCTTCGATGGTGCGCCATTGCATGAGCAAATCTTTTTGCAGCATGAAGGCGACTTCGCGCACCGGTTTGGTAACTTCCTGCCCGGCCACGAACACTTTTCCCGAGGTCGGCGCATACAGACCAGAGCCCATGTTGAGCAGCGTGCTCTTGCCACAGCCCGAAGGGCCGATCAACGAGACGACCTCGCCCTTGGCGATGGACAGGGATATATTGGTAACCGCGGCCCGCGGCTCACCAGTCTGTTTGTCGATAAAGGACTTGCCTACATCCCTGAATTCGATCTCAACCATAATGGCCTGGCTCCTTGAGACTATGTGTGTCGATTCTGTCGGCACAAAACACAAGCAGAATGTTTTATATATGAACTGATGTTTTGTGAATTAAACAAACTTTATATCCACACCGGCGATAAGAGAATTAGGGATATCCCTGTGCCCGGCATCGGACATTCCCCCTCTCTCTTTGTAGAATTAGATTCACAAGCCGTGCCAAAGCGAATACGAAAGCTCTAACCTGTTGTTAAATATAAGGTAAATTCCGAGGAGAAAAAAATTACGGGTTTTTACGGATAGATCATGCGAAACGATACGTCTAAACTTGCAAAAAATAAAACGTTGTTTAATATATGGAACAAAACTTATGGGGTCAAATGATAATTCATCATGACGCTCTAGTAAATGTTCCCTCGCCGGATATGCTTCGAGCCGGTGAAGTTTTTCCAGAGCCCATGCATCCATGACGTCACAAGCAGACAAGGTCTTGTTGACCATTTTTCTGAAGCACGATCAGTCCAACAACCTGGACGCCATCCAGTCGCGGCTCAAGGCCAGCGAATGGTGGGACCGCTTTCCTCCGGAAGGCGTGGAGCTCGTGTCGTGGACCGTGGCCATGGGTTTTGGGCAAATCGTCACATTGCGTCTCGCCCCTCACCTGATCCCGCTCGTCAATGTCGAACTCGAGCGTTCCGCCTGGGGCGTCTTCACCACCGAATGTTTTCCCACTTACGATTTCATCCCTGTACGCGAACGCATCAAGGAGCGCGTCAAAAACGGAGGCCAATAAATGCCAGATCTTTACCTGCAACCTCATCAGGCGCGGAAAACCGAGCCGACTGTTTATGAAAACCTGCTCGGAGACACCATCGAACGTGCCTTCAGTTCCGATATCGTCACGCTTGAAGGGCTTGTCGAGTATCTGAACGAGCACGGCCCCCAGCCCCAGGATGCCAAGACCGAGTGGACTGTGGAATCGCTGGGCGCCGAACTCAAGCGCCTGGGCAACGACTAACGGATCAAAGAGGAAATACTCATGAGCACAAACCCCACCGATGCCGAAATCGAACAGGTTCTGGTCAACGGCCTGGACAACCGCTGGTACGCGATCTGTCCTTCCAGCTTTCTTAAAGACACTCCCATCTCCTTGCGCCGCCTGGGCTTCAAGCTCGCGCTGTGGCGCGACAGCGACGGCACGCCCTACGCGCTGGAAGACCACTGCCCGCACCGCGGCGCTCCCCTGTCCGTGGGCATCCCGCTTGGCGATAAAATCGCCTGCGGCTACCACGGCGTGCAGATACGCTGCGACGGCACCGTGCTTTCCGTGCCGGGCAGCCCCGGCTGCAAACTCGAAGGCTCGCGTCCCACGTTGTCCTTTCATCTGAAAGAAGCGCGCGGCGCCATCTTCCTGTACAAGTCGCAGGTCAACATCGACGAACCCCCTCCCCTCATTCTGCCCGAGCAACTCAGCTCCGACGAATACGAAAGCTTCCTGTGCTACGTCGAATGGGGCGCCGACTACCGCTACGTCATCGACAACGTCATGGATCCCATGCACGGCACTTTCCTGCACAAGCAGTCGCACGCCATGTCGGCCGGCGCCCGCTCGGCGGAATTCAAGCTCGAAGACACCGAGCACGGCTTCCTGTTCGCCAAGGCCGGCCAGCGCGACGTCAACTTCGACTGGAGTGAGTTCGCCGATACCAATTATCAGTGGCAGCGCCTGGACATCCCCTACCCGAAAAGCGGCGGGCCTGGCGGCAGCTTCGGCATTGCAGGCAGTTGCACCCCCATCTCGCCTAATGCCTCCGCCGTATTTTTCTGGCGCACCCGCAAGGTCTCGGGCTGGCAGCGCGACGTCTGGCGCTTCCTGTACAAGAACCGCCTGGAAGCCCGCCACTGGGCCGTGCTGGAACAGGATCGCGCCGTGCTGGAAGTCATGGAACCCGACGCCAACCAGCGCGAGCACCTGTACCAGCATGACGTCGGCGTCATGCGGGCCCGCCGCCAGCTGCGCAAGCTGGCCATCGATCAGCTCGCGGGCAAGTAAGGCGGACGCCCATGGCATCTTCCGCCACCGCGCGCCGTATCTGCGCGCCCGGCATGGCCGAGCCGCCCAACGCCACCTGGTCCAACTGCCTGGTGGTGGGCAACGACATCGTCATGTCGGGCGTGACGGCCGGCCTCGAGCCCGATGAAAACGGCTACCCCCTGACCACGCGGGCCCAGGCGCAGCGCATACTGGGACGCATCGTCAGCATGGTGGAAGCCGCGGGGGGAACGGTCGGCGGCATCTACAAGCTTGTCGTCTACCTCACCGACATCAACGACAAAGGCGTGGTCTCGGAAATCCGGCGGGAGTTCTTCAAAGAGCCCTATCCATGCTCCACCCTGGTGGAGATCCGGGCCCTTGCCTTTCCGGCGCTGACCATCGAGATCGACGCCTTCGCGCGGCTCGATTGCGATTTATATCAGTAGGCGGCAATTGCTACTACAATGGCGGCGGTATTGTCCGGCACTGACTTGGGCAATACCGCTTTTTACGTGATGGCCCGCTTGCGGGCCCTTTGATCATCGAAACAGGAAAAGCAGGCATGAGCACCAGGGATACCGAAAAGTATTCCGTACCAGGGCTGGAGCGCGGTTTGCGGATACTTTCCGAATTTTCGCGCCACACCCCCACCCTTACGGCACCCGAACTGGCCAAGCGGCTGGACGTCCCCCGCACCACGGTATTTCGCCTGCTGGTCACTCTTGAGAACCTGGGCTTCGTCGAACGCGCCCGGAACGGGCGCGACTACTCGCTGGGCACCGCCGTGCTGAAGCTGGGGTTCGAATACCTGGCTTCGCTGAGCCTTACCGAACTGAGCCGCCCGCTGCTCGAACGCCTGCGCGATGAAACCAGCTATTCCTCCAACCTGGTCATCCGCGACGGACGCGACATCGTCTACATACAAAAAGTCGCATCCAGTTCGCTGTTCACCAGCTCGGTGCACATCGGCACGCGCCTGCCCGCGCACGCCACCGTGCTGGGCCGCGTGCTGCTAAGCAACCATAGTTTCCAGGAACTCGAGGACCTCTATCCCGAAGAGCAGCTTCAGTCCTACGGGCCGCATACACCGCCCACGGTCAAAGAACTGTACAAGCTGTTGCGCACCGACAAGGAACACGGCTACGTGCTGGAAGAAGGATTCTTCGAGAACAATATTTCCACGATAGCCGCTCCCGTCTATGATGAAAGCGGCCGCGTGGCCGCCGCGCTCGGGCTGACCGTGCCGCATATACACATTCCGCCCGGCGACAAGCAGGCGCTGATCGACAAGGTGCGCGCCACGGCTCACGATCTTTCGCTGTGCCTGAATCACGCTCCGCAAACCAGGGCGGGCTGACGAGCGCCTGGGCCTTGCTGGCCGGGCGGATTCAACAGCCTGCCTTGCCTGGCCGCGCCATCGGCACCGGCCTGTCCACCCATGAATTCGGCTAGCCGGGCTGGCGGCCCGCAATGCAAGCCAGTTCGCCGGCCGCCTGCTTGACGGCCGTCTGCACTTTTTCGGCAAACGCCTCGTCGCGGCTGAATACGTGGTCGGCGCCCACCACGCTCAGGGCGGCCAGCGGCTCGCCCGAGCGGCCCAGGACGGCCGCGGCGCAGGCATTGATGCCCTCCTCGTAGCCTGAAAAACTCCAGGCGCATCCCGCCTGGCGGTCCTGCTCCAGGACGGCCTGCAATTGTGCCAGCGTGGCGGGGGTTTTATCGACGTGCCGAACCAGCTCGACCGCGCCGAACTGCTGCTGCAGATCGTCGGGCGGCAAAGCCGCCAGCATGGCTCTTCCCGGCGCCGTCAGGTAGGCGGGAACGCGGCTGCCGACGCGGATGTTGCTGACCAGGCCGGATGCCGGCATTTCGCGCGCCACATAGACAACGTCGTTGCCGTCCATCAGGACCAGATAGGCCGACAGGCCCAGCTCGCCGCACAAGCGCTCCAGGAAACGGCGGCCGGTTTCCACCAGGTCGCAAGCCCCCAGGCCCGCCGCGGCCATGGTCAGGAAGCCCAACCCGATCCGATGGCCGCCCTGAGGCAGCCGCTCTATGACGCCTTCGTGTTCCAGCGTTGCCAGCAAGCGCATCACGGTGACCCGATTGACGTCGATCAGCCTACCTACCTCGGAGAGATTGGCGGTGCTGCCGCCCTCGGCGATATAGCGCAGCAGCCGCAGGCCCCGCACCACGGGAGAAACCAGTTGGGCGGAGGACTCGGCGGCGGATTCAGCGGAGGACGATTCGGTCATGGGTATTCAAAGACGGGGATTATCGGCGCCGGGGATCGGGGCGATCGGGCCCGCGCCATGCATGATAGCCTCAAACGCAGCCGACCCGCCAGCTTGCGCCCTTCCTTCCGGGCGGACAAGGCCTTGGCGGGCGCCCGGGCCTCGCACAGTCCGGCTGCCCCGGGGCGCACCGATGCGCGATGCACGGACTGCGTGACGCGCTATTGGGCCAGGGGCACGTTCCAGGCGTCGTATTCGTAAACCCAGTCGCCATTGTTGCCGTCCTTGAGCCAGGCGTTGCCGCGCGAACCGATCTGGATGCGGCTGGCGCGCTCGAGCCTGGCGTTTTGGTAGACCGCGAAGGCGGAGGGTTCGTCTTCCAGGCGAGGATCGGCCAGGCAGCGTGCCAGAACCACGGCGTCTTCGATGGCTTGGCCGGCGCCCTGGGCCATGAAGGGCATCATGGGGTGGCAGGCGTCGCCCAGCAACACCATGCGGCCTTTGTGCCAGGTGGGCAGCGGGTCGCGGATGTACAGGGCGGATTTCAGGACGGAGTCGCAGGCGTCGAGCAGTGCCCGGGCCTCGGGGTGGAAGTCTTTATAGATGTCGCGCAGTTCGCTGACTTCGCCGGGTGCGGTCCAGGACTCGAGTTCCCAGCCTTCCTGGGGGGTGGTGGCGAAAATAAAGAGGTCCTTGCCGCGATTGAGCGGGAAGCTGACGATCTGGACGTCGGGATTGGGGCCCCACCATTTGGTGAAGTTGTCCATATTTGGCAGGCCGGCCAGTCTTTCGACGGGCACCACGGCCCGGTAGGCGACGACGCCAGTGAACTGGGGCTGTTCTTTACCGAGCATGGCGGTGCGCACCATGGAGTGGATGCCGTCGGCGCCGACGAGGACGTCGACTTTTTCCTGGCTGCCGTCTTCGAAATGCACGGTGACGCCGTCGCCCTGGTCTTCGACCTGGATAGTGCGTTTGCCGAGCCGGATGGATTCGGCGGGCACGGCAGCCTCGAGGGCGGTCATGAGGTCGGCGCGGTGCATGGTGAGCTGGGGAGCGCCGTAGCGTCTTTCGGCGGCGGCGGAGAGTTCGAGGCGGGAGGTTTCTTCGCCGGTGAAGCCGTCGCGGCTGATGCGGTAGCCGGGGCGTGCGGCGGTTTCGCGCAGGGCGTCGCCGACGCCAAGGCCGTCGAGGGCGCGCACGGCGTTGGGGGTGAGATTGATGTCGGCGCCGACTCGGGCGAATTGTTTGGCCTGTTCGAAGACGAGGACTTGGCGGCCAAGCTTGCGCAAGGCGATGGCGGCGGCCAGGCCGCCGATGCCGGCACCGGATATGCCGATGGTTTTCTCTTTCATGGTGGTGCCTCCGTGGCCTGGTTTGGTGGGTTGCTTATTAGTTCATTTTTGAACGTAGTGTTAATAATTTAACTTATGGTGGTTTGAGCGTCAAGGAGTTTTTTAAGCTTGGCAGATTGTCTTTTGGGAGAGATTCCCTGTTTTCCCGGCTGGCCGGAGTGCAAAATATCTGCAACCGTGATTCGAGACGAGGCGAAGCGCTCGGATTCGGAAAGAGTTATCTCGCATAGTGAGGGTGTCCTTCTTGACACGGGGAACGGGGCCGGACAGGTTGGCGCCCTCCTCGGTGCCGGTTCGGCGCCCCCGCGCCGAACACCGCATCGTCCCGCTCTTCCGCGCCTTCGCGCTCCATTCGCGGGCGCCTCGCTCGGCCCCGAAAGTCGGACGCCAGCCTGTCCGGCCCCGCTCCCCTGCGGTGGGGATTGATGTACGGATGCTGGTTATTGGGAAGTCAACGCAGTTTTGCGTTTTTGTTTATGGCACAGGGATCGCGCTGTGCGTTTTTCGGCTGTTGGATGACGCATCGCCGCGCCTGGGCGCCGGCCGGCCCCTGCGGGCCTGCCTTGCCTTTGGGTTTGCTCGGGTGGGCGTCTGCTCGGGCATTGCACCTTGCCTGCAGGACGTTGCCCTGCCATCAACCACGGAAAAGCCGCCGCGAATAGCTCGTTTCGCAGCGGGGCCAGGCCGTGTCCTACCCGCCCCACCCTACCCCGGCTCAAGCATCGTCGTCGACCGTGGCGACGGCCTGTTTACCGCGGCTGTTGCTGAGGCGTTCGAGGTAGGCGTCGTCGATGTCGCCGGTGACGTAGCGGCCGTTGAAGCAGGAGGACTCGAACTGGGTGATGGAGGGGTTGAGGTCGCGGATGGATTTTTCGAGGTCGCCCAGGTCCTGGTAGACCAGACCGTCTGCGCCGATTTCGCGGGCGACTTCGGCGGTGTCGCGTCCGGTGGCGATGAGTTCGGCCTGGGTGGGCATGTCGATGCCGTAGACGTTGGGGAAGCGCACGGCCGGGGCGGCGGAGGCGAAGAAGACTTTGTTGGCGCCGGCTTCGCGGGCCATGTCTACGATTTGGCGGCTGGTGGTGCCGCGCACGATGGAGTCGTCCACGAGCAGGACGTTCTTGCCGCGGAATTCCATGTCGATGGCGCTGAGTTTCTGGCGCACGGATTTCTTGCGCACGGCCTGGCCAGGCATGATGAAGGTGCGGCCGATGTAGCGGTTCTTGATGAAGCCTTCGCGGTAGTTGAGGCCCAGGTGCGAGGCCAACTGCATGGCGGAGGGCCGTGAGGAATCGGGGATGGGCATGACGACATCGATATCGCCCAGGCGCAGGGTCTTGGCGACGTTGTCGGCCAGGTATTCACCCATGTTGAGGCGGGCGTCGTAGATGGAGACGCCGTCCATGAGGGAATCAGGGCGGGCGAAATACACGTATTCGAATACGCAGGGCGTGAACACGGAGCTTTCGGCGCATTGGCGGCTGGAGACGTTGCCGTCCAGGTCGATGAGCAGGGCCTCGCCGGGCGCGATATCGCGCACGAAGGTGAAGCCGCAGCCGGTAAGCGCGACGGATTCGGAGGCGACCATCCATTCGGTGCCGTTGTCGGTGGCCAGGGAGCCCAGGCACAGTGGCCGGATGCCGTAGGGATCACGGAAGGCCACCATGCCGAAGCCGGCTATCTGGGCGATGACGGCGTACGCGCCCTTGGTGCGGCGGTGCACGGCCGAGACGGCGGCGAACACGGCGTTCTCGTCCAGGGACACGCCGCTGGAGGCCAGTTGCAGTTCGTGGGCGAAGACGTTGAGCAGGACTTCGGAATCGGAATTGGTATTGATATGGCGGCGATCGATGCGGAACAGCTCTTCGCGCAGTTCGCGCCAGTTCGTCAGGTTGCCGTTGTGCACGAAGGTGATGCCGAAAGGCGCGTTGACGTAAAAAGGCTGAGCCTCGTCGACGCTATCGCTGGAGCCGGCCGTGGGATAGCGCACCTGCCCCAGGCCGCTGTTGCCGGGCAAGGCCCGCATGTTGCGGGTGCGGAAGACGTCGCGCACCAGGCCGTGGGCCTTGTACATATTGAAACGCTGTTCGTGCGAGGTGGCGATGCCGGCGGCATCTTGTCCACGGTGCTGAAGCAGCAGCAGGCTATCGTAAATTACCTGGTTGGCGGGGCTGCGCGCGGCGACCCCAACGATTCCACACATTCTATTTTCCTGTTAAAGCAATCAGTACGGCAGCCAGGATGCCAGGGACGGCGGCAGCAGTTGCTTTATCTGCTGCACTCCCTTGACGGCGGCGGGCGACAAACGGGCGTCGGACCACCAGGGCTCCTTGGGTAATTCGGTGTAGCCGGCCAGGGCCACGAGAACCAATACTATCAGCAAGCCCCTCAGCAAACCGAACAGCGCGCCCAGGCCGTGATCTGCCGGCGTCAGCCCGGTTTTCTGGATGAGGGTCGCCAGGGTGATGTTGACGAGTCCGACCAAAAGCAGCACCACAATGAATACCGCCGCATAAGCGGCGGCGGTGCGGAGCAAACCATTTTCAATGAAGGCGGCAAGCCAGATGGAAACTCTTGGCCCCCACCATATGGCGGCCACGAAGGCCGCCATATAGGCGACAAGGGACAGAAGCTCTTTGACCAGCCCGCGCAGCAGGCCCAGGAATGCCGACACACCCAGAATGGCCAGCACAATGTAGTCGAAGCTGGTCACTTGCTGGAGATGAAGCCGTTTTCATAGCCCAGGGCGCGCAAGCGTGTTTGGGCCGCCTGGGCGGCGTCGCGCGTGGGGAATGGGCCGACCCGCAGGCGGTAGGTCGGCTTGCCGCCCGAGGTAGCGGTTTCGACGTAGGCGTTGGTGACGCCGGCTGCCAGCAGTTTTTCGCGGCGGGCCTGTGCGTCTTTGTCGGTGGTGTAGGCGGCGATCTGCAGCACGAAATTGCCATGGGCCGTACTGGCCGAATTTGAATTCGCAGCGGCCTTGGCGGGCTTGCGGCCTTCGAGCAAGGCAATGGCCACCGAACCGTCGTCGGTGCGCTCGGTGGTTTTACGGGGCTCTTTGCGTTCGGCTTCCTTGCGTTCGGGCTCTTTGTGCTCGGCCGTGTTTTTCGGATGGGCAGCCTCGGGCGGCGCGGCGGGCTTGGTGCGCGGCGGCTCGGCCTCGGGCTGCGGCATGTTGAGCACGGGGGCTTCGGGCGTGGGGTTGGCAGGCGCTGCGGATTCGGGCACGGGCAGCTGGGAATCGGTGCTTACCGGAGGAGCCGCGGAGCTGTCGGGCGCGGCAGCCACGTTGGGCGCGGGCACCGGGGGAACGGCGGGAACCACGACCGGGGTGGCCTGGTTTTCGGGCTGCGACGTGTTGACGAGCATGGGCACGATGATGACCGCGGCAACAACCAGCACCAGGGCGCCGATGAGCCGGCGGCGTGCGCGGCTGCGCATGTCTTCGGCCTGCGCTTCGCTGGAGGTGCGTGCGCGGGAGCGCGATTGACCAGCCCCGTTTGCGGACTCTTTACGAGAAAATAACCCCATGCGGTAACCCTTGCTTGCCTGAAGGACGGCCAAAGCCGTCTTGAGAAATATCCATCAGCCTTTGCGCCCGATTTCCTTCAAAATGGGACCCACCGTGGAAAACGAGCCGAATACGAGAATTCTATCATTGTCGGCCGCGTCTTTTTGCGCCTCGGTAAAGGCTTGAACCGGATTCTCAAAACTTGCAACAGTTATGGGGTCTTTGCCTTGCGGCGGAAGCAGGCCGCGGACGATCTCGGCCAGGGCCTCGCCGCTGAGGCCGCGCGGCCCCTGGGTTCCCGCGCAATACCAATGATCGACTCGGGTAAGCAGCTTGGACACCACGCCCTTGACGTCTTTGTCGCTCAGCATGCCCAGCACGGCATAGGTGTAGGGATAAAACCCCATGCCGTCCAGGTTTTGCGCCAGGGCGGCGCTGGCATGCGGATTATGCGCCACGTCGAGCACCAGCGCGGGCTGGCCGGGCACGATTTGCAGGCGGCCCGGCAAGGTCACGTGGGACAGGCCGATGCGAATGGCTTGCTGTGGCACGACCAGGCGATCTTCCAGGGCTTCCAGCGCCGCGAGCACCGCGCTGGCGTTGAGCAGTTGGTTGGCTCCCCTGAGCGCCGGATACGCCAGCCCTGCGCGGCGCCTGTTGCGCCCGCCGTAGCCCCATTGCTGGCGGTCGCCGGAAAAATTGAAGTCCTTGCCGGCCAGCCATAAATCGGCGCCGATCTCGTGGGCGTAGTCGATCAGGGTTTGAGGCGGCAACGGATCGGCGCATATGGCCGGACGCCCCGGGCGATAGATGTGCGCTTTCTCGAAGGCGATTTTTTCGCGTGTATCGCCCAGCCATTCGGCGTGGTCGATATCGATGCTGGTTACCACGGCGCAATCGGCGTCAACGATATTGACGGCGTCCAGCCGGCCGCCCAGCCCGACCTCGAGGATGGCGATGTCCACCTTTTGCTGCTCGAACATGCGCAGCGCCGCCAGGGTCGAGAATTCGAAATAGCTGAGCGATACATCGCCGCGCGCCTGGTCGATGGCGTGGAATTGTTCGACGATCTGCGCATCGCCGGCGATCTCGCCATTGAGGCGGATGCGCTCGTTGTAGTCGATGAGATGCGGCGATGTGTACATGCCCACGCGATAGCCCGCCGCCAGCAGTATGGCCTCGAGCATGGCGCAGGTCGAACCCTTGCCGTTGGTGCCGCCGACCGTGATGGCAATGAAGGGAAATGCCAGGCCCAGCTTGCCGGCAACGGTCCGTATTCGATCGAGCCCCAGGTCGATGGCCTTGGGATGCAGGGTTTCAAGATGGCTCAGCCACTGATCCAGGCTGCAGGATTGATCGAGTTTTGAAAGAGGCATAGTAAGCGGCAGAAAAAAGCGCGGCGTCAAAAGCATGCCGCGCAGGCTTCGGAGGAAGCGAACCGGGCCGCAGCCGACCGAACGGGAGTCATGAGCCGGCGCATTCCGCGCCGGCTTCCGGGCGTTATTTTAGACCCTATCCGCCCCGCCGCCGCCAGACACCTCTGGCGGTTTGGGGTTATTTGCGCCGCGCCGGAGGAATGTCGGTGCAACTGCCTTCGGCCACTTCGGCCGCCATGCCCACCGACTCGCCCAGGGTGGGATGCGGATGGATGGTCTTGCCGATGTCCACCGCGTCGGCGCCCATTTCGATGGCCAGCGCGACTTCGCTGATGAGGTCGCCCGCATGGGTGCCGACGATGCCGCCGCCGACGATGCGATGGGTCTGGGCGTCGAACAGCAGCTTGGTGAAGCCCTCGTCACGGCCGTTGGCAATGGCGCGGCCCGAAGCCGCCCACGGGAACAGCCCCTTCTCGACGGCGATGCCCTCTTTCTTGGCATCGTCTTCGGTCAGGCCCACCCACGCGACTTCCGGATCGGTGTAGGCCACCGAAGGAATGACGCGCGCATCGAAATAGCTTTTCTGGCCGGCGATGACCTCGGCGGCCACGTGCGCTTCGTGCACGGCTTTGTGCGCCAGCATGGGCTGGCCGACGATATCGCCGATGGCGAAGATATGCGGCACATTGGTGCGCATCTGCTTGTCGACGGCGATGAAGCCGCGGTCGCTCACGGCAACCCCCGCTTTCTCGGCGGCCAGTTTCTTGCCATTGGGGCTGCGGCCCACGGCCTGCAGGACCAGGTCGTAGCGCTGCGCTTCCTTGGGCGCGTTCTGGCCCTCAAAGCTGACCCAGATGCCGTCGTCGCGGGCTTCGGCGCCCACCGTCTTGGTCTCGAGCATGATGTGATCGAAACGGCGCGCGTTCATTTTTTGCCAGACCTTGACCAGGTCGCGGTCGGCACCCTGCATCAGCCCGCTGAGCATTTCGACCACGTCGAGCCTGGCGCCCAGCGCCGAATACACCGTACCCATTTCGAGGCCGATGATGCCGCCGCCCACGATCAGCATTTTTTGTGGAACAGATGCCAGCTGCAGCGCGCCTGTGGAATCGACGATGCGGGGATCGTCGGGCAGGAACGGCAGCTTGACCGACTGGCTGCCGGCCGCGATGATGGCCGACTTGAACTGCACGGTCTGCGTTTTGCCGTCGGGCGTCTGGACCGATAAATGATGGGGGTCGGCGAACTGCCCGACCCCCTGCAGGACGGCGACCTTGCGCGCCTTGGCCATGCCCGCCAGCCCGCCGGTAAGCTTGCCGACCACGCTGTCTTTGTAGCCGCGCAAGGCATCCAGGTTGATGGAGGGCGCCCCGAACGAAATGCCGTGGGCGGCAAGAGCCTGGGCTTCCTCGGCCACGGCCGCCGTGTGCAGGAGCGCCTTGGAAGGAATGCAGCCGACGTTCAGGCAGACGCCGCCCAGAGTGGAATAGCGTTCGACCAGCACCACGCTCAAGCCCAGGTCGGCGGCGCGGAACGCGGCCGAATAGCCGCCGGGCCCGGCGCCCAGAACCAGAACGTCGCACTGGGCGTCGGCCGAACCCGAGAACTGCGCGGGCGCGGGCGCCGCGGCCGGAGCGGCGGGGCTTTGCGGCTTGGAAGCCGGAGCGGAGCTTGCCGGCGCGGCGGCGCCTGCCGCGGGCGCAGCGGCCTTGGCGGCGGGCTGCTCGGCCGCCTCGATCTGGACGATGTTGCTGCCTTCGGCGACCTTGTCGCCCAGCTTGACCAGCAAGGCCTTGACCACCCCGCCCTGCTTGGCGGGAATTTCCATGGACGCCTTGTCGGATTCGACCGTGATGAGGCTTTGCTCGGCCTTGATGGTGTCGCCCACGGCAACCAGGATTTCAATGACTTCGACCTCGGCGAAATCGCCGATGTCGGGGACTTGCAATTCAATCGTGCTCATAGGGCTTCCTTATAGCGCAATGCGCCGGAAATCGGCCAACAGAGCCGACAGATAGGCGTTGAAGCGGGCAGCGGAAGCGCCGTCGATGACCCGGTGGTCGTACGACAGCGACAGCGGCAGCATGAGGCGCGGCTGGAAAGCCTGGCCATCCCACACCGGCTGGTGGGCCGAGCGCGAAACCCCAAGAATGGCGACTTCAGGCGCATTGATGATGGGCGTGAACGAGGTGCCGCCGATTCCGCCCAGCGACGAAATGGAGAAGCACCCGCCCTGCATCTGGGACGGCGACAGCTTGCCGTCGCGCGCCTGCTTGGCCAGTTCGGAGGTTTCGGCGGCCAGCTCGAAAATGCCTTTTTTGTCGGCATCGCGAATGACCGGCACCACCAGGCCCGTGGGCGTATCGGCTGCAAACCCGATATGGTAGTACTGCTTGAGCACCAGCTTGTCGCCGTCGAGCGAGGCATTGAACTCGGGGAATTTCTTGAGCGCGGCCACCACGGCCTTGATCAGGAAGGCCAGCATGGTGACCTTGATGCCGGATTTCTGGTTTTCCGTGTTGAGCGTCACGCGCAGGGCTTCCAGGTCGGTGATGTCGGCCTGGTCGTTGTTGGTGACGTGGGGAATCATGACCCAGTTGCGATGCAGATTGGCGCCCGATATTTTCTTGATGCGCGACAGCGGCTTTTCTTGAATAGGGCCGAACTTGGCGAAATCGACCTTGGGCCAATCCAGCACCGACAAACCGCCGCCCGACGCAACCGCGCCGGCGGGCGCGGCGCCGCCGGCCACGACCTGCTTGACGAAACCGCGCACGTCGTCGGCGGAGATGCGGCCGTTCTTGCCGCTGCCGGTGACACGGGCCAGGTCGACGCCCAGCTCGCGCGCGAACTTGCGCACCGAAGGCGAAGCGTGAGCCAGGTTGCGCTTGGGCGCCTCGGCGATTTCAGCGGTGGGCGACGGATGGGAAACCGGCTCGGAAGCCAGCGCACTGGTAGAGGCAGGCGCCGCGGGCGCAGCCTGCGCTGCGGCCTGAGCGGGCGCACTTTGCGCCGGCGCCGGAGCGCTGGCGGGCGCGGAAGCCGGAGCGGCCTGGGCGGCCCCCGTGGCTTCGAGGTCGACGACCGGGGAACCCTGCTTGACCTTGTCACCCACCTTGACCCGGATGGCCTTGACCACGCCGGCGGCCGAGGACGGGATTTCCATGGAGGCTTTGTCGGACTCGACCGTGATGAGGCTTTGCTCGGCCTTGACGATATCGCCCACGGCAACCAGGACCTCGATGACGTCCACTTCGCTGAAGTCGCCGATATCGGGTACTTCGACAGTGACCGGGCCCGAACTCGCGGGGGCGGGGGCGGGGGCCGGGGCCGGGGCTGGCGCCGCAGCGGCCGGAGCCGGCGCGGCGGAGGCGGCTTCCGGCTTGGCGGCCGGGGCCTCGGGCGCCTTGGGGGCCTCTGCCGAAGCGGATTCCGCCTCGAGCTCGAGGATGACCGAACCCTCTTTGACCTTGTCGCCCACCTTGACCTTCAGCGCCTTGACCACCCCAGCGGCCGACGAAGGAATCTCCATGGATGCCTTGTCGGACTCGACCGTGATGAGGCTTTGCTCGGCCTTGACGGCGTCGCCCACGGCGACCAGTATTTCAATGACATCCACTTCGCTAAAGTCGCCAATATCGGGAACTTTAATCTCGACGGTATTGCTCATGTGTCTCCCCTCTTAGGCGTGATGCGGATTCGCTTTATTGACGTCGATATCGTACTTTTTAATGGCTTCGGTCACCTTGGAGGCAGGCACCAGCCCATCGTCGGCCAAGGCGCGCAGCGCGGCAAGCACCACGAAGTGCTTGTTGATCTCGAAGTGCTCGCGCAGCTTGTAGCGGAAATCCGAGCGGCCGAACCCGTCGGTGCCCAGCACCGACAGCCGGCGCCCCTGCGGCACGTACGGGCGGATCTGGTCGCCGAACAGCTTGACGTAGTCGCTGGACACCACGATGGGGCCGGTGGTTTCGGCCAGCTTCTGCGTAATGTAGGGAACCGGCGCCTTGGTGTCTTCGGGATGCAGAAGGCGGTGGCGGTCGCAATCCAGGCCGTCGCGGCGCAATTCGGTGAAGCTGGTCACGCTCCAGACGTCCGAACTGACGCCCCAGTCGGCTTCCAGGAGTTTCTGGGCCTCGAGCACTTCGCGATACAGAATGGTGCCCGAACCCATGAGCTGCACGCGCAGCTTGTCCTTGGGCTTGCCCGTGGACTTGAGCTTGTACATGCCGCGCACGATGCCCTCTTCGTCGCCCTTGGTGAGGCCGGGCTGAGGATAGTTTTCGTTCATCACGGTGATATAGTAGAAAACGTTTTCCTGGTTTTCGATCATGCGCTTGAGGCCGTTCTGGATGATGACGGCCAGCTCGTGCGCAAACGTGGGATCGTAGGACACGCAGTTGGGGATCAACGCCGACTGGATGTGGCTGTGTCCGTCTTCGTGCTGCAGGCCTTCGCCGTTGAGCGTGGTGCGCCCCGCCGTGCCGCCCAGCAGGAAGCCGCGGGCCTGCATGTCGCCGGCCGCCCAGGCTAGGTCGCCGATGCGCTGGAATCCGAACATCGAGTAATAGATGTAGAACGGAATCATGATGCGATTGTTGCTGGAATAGGACGTGGACGCCGCGATCCAGGAACTGAACGCGCCAGCCTCGTTGATGCCCTCCTGCAGCAACTGGCCGTCGGCCGATTCACGGTAATACATGACCTGGTCTTTATCGACCGGCACGTACTTCTGGCCTTCGGGCGCATAGATGCCGATCTGGCGGAACAGGCCTTCCATGCCGAAGGTGCGCGACTCGTCGGCCAGGATGGGAACCACGCGCGGGCTGAGCTGCTTGTCGCGCAGGATTTGATTGAGAATGCGCACGAAAGCCTGCGTGGTGGAAATTTCGCGCCCCTCGGCGGTGGGTTCCAGCACAGCCTTGAATACCTCGAGATCCGGCACGGGAAGATGCTCGTCGGCCTTGGTGCGGCGCTTGGGCAGGTAGCCGCCCAGCGCTTTGCGGCGTTCGTGCAGGTATTTCATTTCGGGCGAGTCTTCGGCCGGCTTGAAGTACGGCAGCTCGTCGATCTTGTCGTCCGGAATGGGGATGTTGAAGCGGTCGCGGAATTCGCGCACCGAATCCATGTCGAGTTTCTTCTGCTGGTGGGTGGGGTTCTTGGCCTGGCCCACATGGCCCATGCCGTAGCCCTTGATGGTCTTGGCCAGGATGACCGTGGGCTGGCCGGTGTGCTTGCTGGCCGCGTCGAACGCCGCATACACCTTGTTGGGATCGTGGCCGCCGCGGTTCAGGCGCCAGATGGCCTCATCGCTCATGCGGCTGACCATTTCGAGCAGCTTGGGGTGCTTGCCGAAGAAGTGCTCGCGCACGAAGGCGCCGTCATGCGCCTTGTAGGCCTGGTATTCGCCGTCGACCGATTCTTCCATGATGCGGCGCAGAATGCCTTCTTTGTCGTGGGCCAGGAGAGGGTCCCAGTAGCCGCCCCAGATCAGCTTGATGACGTTCCAGCCGCTGCCGCGGAAATCGCCTTCGAGTTCCTGGATGATTTTGCCGTTGCCGCGCACCGGGCCGTCGAGCCGCTGCAGATTGCAGTTGATGACGAAGATGAGATTGTCGAGTTTTTCACGCGCAGCAAGGCTGATGGCGCCCAGGGATTCGGGCTCGTCCATTTCGCCGTCGCCGCAGAACACCCAGACCTTGCGGTTGCTGGTGTCGGCGATGCCGCGCGCATGCAGGTACTTGAGGAAACGGGCCTGGTAAATGGCCATGATGGGGCCCAGGCCCATGGAAACCGTGGGGAACTGCCAGAACTCGGGCATGAGCTTGGGGTGCGGATACGACGAAAGCCCCTTGCCGCCGACTTCCTGGCGGAAATTGTCGAGCTGCTCTTCGGTGAGCCGGCCTTCGAGAAAGGCGCGGCCGTACATGCCGGGCGAGGTATGGCCCTGGAAGTAGACGAGGTCGCCGCCGTGCTCGGGCGTTTCGCCGTGCCAGAAGTGATTCTGGCCGCAGCCTATCATGGTGGCCAGCGAAGCGAACGAGGCAATGTGCCCGCCCAGGTCGCCGCCGTCTTCGGGATGGTGGCTGTTGGCCTTGACCACCATGGCCATGGCATTCCAGCGGATGTACGAACGGATGCGCTCTTCGAGCGCCAGGTTGCCCGGATGCGCGGGTTCCAGGCCGGGAGGGATGGTGTTGACGTAGGCCGTGTTCGGCGAGAACGGAATGTGGGCGCCCGAACGGCGCGCCAGGTCGATGAGGCGTTCCAGCAGGAAATGGGCGCGTTCCGGCCCTTCTCGATCCAGGACGGCGGCTAGCGCTTCGAGCCATTCCTGGGTTTCGAGCGCATCTTCGTCAGCCGCGTTCGCCATTGCGGTAACTGGTAGTTGGTCAAGAGAGGACATTCGCTGTCTCCTTTTAGGATATATATCGAAGCAGATCCAACCCCTTTGTAAGAAGGTTGTATCACGTAACTGGCTCGCACTCGCACAACGACAGCGGCGTCCGGTCGAGAACCTACCTCCCAGCCGATGTGGTTAGGGCCATTCTAAGAAAGACCCTAGATTTGGGCAAGCGAAATTTCACTTTATGGTATAAGTTTTTATAATGTGAAAAATTACTTTATGTCTTACAGATTAAAATAAGCCAACCACTCAATTGCGGAATCATGGCCAGTCCAGCGAAAAAGTCCCTCATTCCCACTACGTTCTACGACCAGGCCCGCAACAATCGGCGCGGCCTCTATTGGTTGACGCCGGTCGTCGTGCTGGTTCTGTACCTGTGCGTCATGGGCGTGTTCATCTGGCTGCAAAGGCTGCACAACGACAGCGTCATGTTCGTGAGCATCGACCAGGAGGCCCGCCAGCAGCGCCTGATGATGGTGGTGGTGGCGCTGTCCCTGGTCATCGTCGTAAGCCTGCTTGCATTATGGCGCTACACGCGCTTTCGCACCCGGGCCGAATCGGCCCTCATCGCCGAGACCGGATTCCGGCGCGCCATGGAAAACTCCATGTCCACGGGCATGCGCGTCTTCGACATGCAGGGGCGCATCGCCTACGTCAATCCCGCGTTCTGCCGCATGATAGGCTGGAACGAGGCGGACCTCATCGGCCGCACCACGCCCTTCCCCTATTGGCTGCCCGGCCGCCATGCCCACCACCAGGAAACGCTGGACCTGCTGCTTTCGGGCCGCACGCCCAGCAGCGGCCTGGAAGTCGAGGCGCAGCGGCGCGACGGTTCGCGCTTTACCGCCCGCATGTACGTCTCGCCCCTGCGCGACCCCAGCGGCGAGCAAATCGGCTGGATGACCTCCATGACCGACATCACCGAACCCAAGCGCATCCGCGAAGCCCTCACGGCGGCGCACGAGCGCTTCATGACCGTGCTCGAAGGCCTCGACGACGCCATTTCCGTGGTCGCCGACACCACCGAGGGCCTGGAACTGCTGTTCGCCAACCGCACCTACCGGCGCTTCTTCGGAGCGCAGTCCAGCGGCCACGCCGAGCTGCTGGGCGGGCGCCTGGGACGCTTCACCGACGAAACCGTCGAGGTCTTTTCCAAGTCGGCCCAGCGCTGGTTCGAGGTGCATCATCGCATGCTGGCCTGGACCGACGGGCGGCGCGTGCGGCTGCAAGTGGCGCGCGACATCACCGAGCGCCGCCAGCACGAAGAAGCCTCGCGCGTGCAACAGGAAAAAATCCAGCTCACCAGCCGGCTCACCACCATGGGCGAAATGGCCTCGTCGCTGGCGCACGAACTGAACCAGCCCCTGACCGCCATCAGCAACTACAACATGGGCGCCGTCGCCATGATCAAGGCGGGCAACGCCCAGACCGAGGTCGTGCTGGAAGCGCTCAGCAAGGCGGCCAGCCAGGCCGAGCGGGCCGGAAAAATCATCAGCCGCATCCGCGAGTTCGTCAAGCGCAGCGAGCCTCGCCGGCAGCGCGTCACCGTTACGCGCATCCTGGAAAACGCCATTTCCTTCGCCGACATCGACGCCCGCAAACGCCAGGTCGACATCGAAAAGCACGTGCCCGAGGTCCTGCCCGAAGTCATGGCCGACCCCATTCTTATTGAGCAAGTGCTGTTAAATCTGTTAAAAAACGGCATTGAAGCCATGGAGCAAAGCGAATATCGCATCCTTCACGTAGTCGTCACCGACCAGTCGCCGCTGGTCGAGATCGCGGTCATCGACCGCGGCCACGGCTTGCGCGACCCCGAGCGGCTGTTCGAGCCCTTCTACAGCACCAAGTCGGAGGGGCTGGGCATGGGGCTTAATATTTGCCGCACCATCATCGAGTCCCACCATGGGCGTTTGTGGGCAGCCGCAAACCCGGAAGGCGGTACTATTTTCCGATTCACGCTACCTTGCGCCGCGCCCCTGGCGCCGGATCAACCAACGAATTCCCAGGAGTTGCATGCATGAGCACACCCCATACCTCCAACACCGTTTTCATCGTCGATGACGACGAGGCAGTACGCGATTCGCTGCGATGGCTGCTCGAGGCCAACGGTTACCGGGTGAAAAGCTACGCGGGCGCCGAAGACTTCCTCAACGCCTACGACCCCGAGCAAATCGGCGTGCTGATCGCGGACGTGCGCATGCCCGGCATGAGCGGCCTCGAGCTCCAGGAAGAGCTGCTGGCCCGCCAGGCTCCGCTGCCCATCGTCTTCATCACCGGCCACGGCGACGTGCCCATGGCGGTATCCACCATCAAGAAGGGCGCGGTCGACTTCCTCGAAAAACCGTTCAACGAAACCGACCTGCGCACCATCGTGGCGCGCATGCTCGAGCAAGCGTCCGAGCGCGCCTCGCAGGCCCAGGCGCAAAAGAACCACCAGGCGGTACTGGGCCGCCTGACCTCGCGCGAACAGCAAGTGCTCGAGCGCATCGTGGCCGGTCGCCTGAACAAGCAGATCGCGGGCGACCTGAACATCAGCATCAAGACGGTCGAGGCCCATCGCGCCAACATCATGGAAAAGCTCGAAGTCACCACCGTCGCCGACCTCATGAAAATCGCCCTCACCAAAACCGAGGGGGTGGCATGACGGCACGCATCATCGATGGCAAGGCATTGTCCGACGCCATCAAGGCCGACGTTGCAAAACGCGTTGCAGAACTCAAGAAAAATGGCATTACCCCGGGCCTGGCCGTCGTCCTGGTGGGCGAAGACCCCGCCTCGCAAGTCTATGTGCGCAACAAGGTGGCGGCCTGCGAAAAAGCCGGCCTGCATTCGCGCACGGTCCGCCTGGCGACCGACTCCACCGAAGAGCATCTGCTGGACATCGTGCGCGAACTCAACCGCGACGACACCATACACGGCATCCTCGTGCAACTGCCGCTGCCCGCCCATATGAACTCGGCGCGCGTCATCGAAACCATCGCCGCCGCCAAGGACGTGGATGGCTTCCACATCAGCAACGCCGGCCTGCTGATGACCGGACAACCCCTGTTCAGGCCCTGCACGCCCTACGGCATCATGAAGATGCTCGAATCCGAAAGCGTGGCGCTGCGCGGCGCGGAAGCCGTCGTCGTGGGAGCCAGCAACATCGTGGGCAAGCCCATGGCCATGCTGCTGCTGGCCGCCGGCGCCACCGTGACCCTGTGCAACTCCAAGACCCGAGACCTGGGCGCCCAGACCCGCCGCGCCGACGTGCTGGTCGTGGCCACGGGCAAGCCCGACATGATTACCGGCGACATGATCAAGCCGGGCGCCATCGTCATCG
>Ga0182744_1000397_pt1 | contig 42429 bp, 35 predicted proteins | sample eDN3rd30CKraftMG_FD_128525 | JGI IMG/M metagenome (GOLD analysis project Ga0182744, IMG submission 128525) | Enriched Miracle-Growth compost microbial communities from Emeryville, California, USA - eDNA 3rd pass 30_C Kraft MG (version 2) (version 2) ... | reverse complement strand
CGGATTTCGTCGAAGGTCTGCTGCCCGGCCGAGGTGTAGAGCCGGCGCGAGAAGATGTTCTGGTCGCCGCGATAGTAGCGGTCCCAGAGGGCGGCCACCGCATCATGGTCGACCATGCGGGCGATGTCGTGGGAGATCGCGTCGAGCGAGTCCGCCGGCCGCTGTTGCGCGCGTGCCGGCGTCGGCGGCAGCGGCGCGGCGGAGATGGCGCGCGGCGCCGGCGGAGTCGGCGTTTCGTCACGCGAGGCTCGCGCCAGGAGGTCCGACAGCCAGCCGTTGCGATTGTCGCCTGCTGCCGCTGCCGGGGCACGCTGGACAGCCGGAGGCTGGGGCGCGCGCGGCCGTTGCGCCGGAGGCTGCTGGTCGTCGCGCAGGGCCGGCGGCGCCGGCGGTGTCGGCCGGGGCGGTGTGCTCGGGCGCGGCTGCTCGATGCGGAACGGCTCGGTGCGCGCCGGTTCCGGCGCACGGGCAGGCTCGCGGGCAGGCTCGCGGTGCTCGGCCCGTCGCGGTTCGACGACGTCATAGGCGCGTCCCGACTTGGCGACGATGTCGGTCAGCTCGTTGAGCGCCTTGATCTGCTCGGAGATGATGCGGCGCATGGCCGACGTCTGCTCCGAGGCTTCGCGCGGCAGTTCGAGGGCGCCACGACGCAATTCCTCGCGGGTGGCGTCGAGCTCGCGCTGGATGTCCGTCGTCATCGAGTGCATCTGCGAGGTCGATTCCTTGAACTTCTCGATCGAGCTCGAGAAGATCTGGCTCATCTCGGCGGTGGCCTGATCGTAGGCCGCGCGCAGGGCCGCCGCGGTGCGCTCGCGCTCCTTGCCGGTGGTGTCGCGGACCTTCTCGTACTGGTCGCCGATGAGGTTGGTCACGGCCTGGGTCTCGTCGGAGAGCAGGGTGCCGATCTCTCTGGCGCGGGCCTCGGCCTTCTTGAAGGACTCTTCCACCAGCGCGGTGAAGGACCGGGTGACCGTCTCGAAATCCTCGGTGCGCGAATGGACCATGGTGACGAGGCGGTCGAGCGCCTTCTGACGGGCGTCGAGCGTCTGGTCGAGCTGCACCTGGGTGCGCGCCAGTTCGGAAGCGGTGGTGGACAGTTCGAGATTCTGCCGTTCGAGACTTGCCGCCAGCGAGTCGGCGCTTTCGACCGTCTGCGCCGAGCTGCTGGTCAGGGTCATCACCTGGGTGGAGATGGTGGCGAGCGCGGTCTGGAACTCCCTCACGCGGCTGGTCAGGGCGCTCTCGACATTGCTGAGATTCTGGCCGGCGCTGTTGAGGATGTGATCGAGCGAGCCGTTGGCCTTCGCCAGTGCGTCGAGCACGGCCGACATCTCGCTGCGGATGTTGGAATTGGCGTGGACCAGCGAATTGACCGACTGGCCGGCGCTGGACTCGATGGCCTCGCGCAGCACTGTCGAGGATTGGTCGATGGCGCTGGTGAGTTCCAACTGGCGCGAGCCGAGGCTGTCGATGATGGCGGCGCCGCGCTGGCCGATCGTTTCGCTGACGAGCTCGCCGGCGACGGTGACCTGCCGCGCGACCTCGCTGCCGCGCGATGACAGCAGCTCGATCAGCAGCGGCCCCTTGGTCTCGAACAGCGTATGCAGTTCGCCGCTGCGTTCGGCGAGCATGCCGTGCAGTTCCTGGCTGCGCTCGGCAAGCAGGCCCTTGATGTCGCTGATGCGCGCGGTGAGGCTCTCCTCGATCGCCTTCGGATCGAGGGCGGCGTTGATCTCCTTGGCGCCTTCGGAGACGACGCGCGCCACTTCCAGCGCGTTGCGGCTGAGCGATTCGTTGATCGCCTTGGCGCGGATATCGAGAGTGCTGTCGATCCGTCCGACAAGACCTTCGATGGTGCCGGATACCTGCGTCGTCTTGGCGGTCGCCTTCTCCTCGTAAGCCCTGATCTGGTCGTCGAGGGCGGAGATGATCTGCAAGGTGCGGTTGGTGGCGACTTCGTCGAAGGCACGGGTGCGGTCGTTGAGGCTCTCGGTCAGCTCGCTCAGGCGCATGTGGGCCATGGCGCCGAGGGCTTCCGTTCCCGTCTGCAACTGCAGCACGATGTCGTTCGTCCTCGCCTGGGCGAGATCCTCGAGGCTGCGCGCCGTGGCTTCGATCTTCTCCACGATATCGCGCGTCCGGGTCTCGGCGACGAGTTCGAGGGCGCGGGTGCCGGCGCTGATTTTCTGCACCATGTCGTTGGTGCTGTTTTGGGCGGCCTGTTCCAGGGCGCCGGCGCTGACCTGCAATTGCTCGATCAGGCCGGTGGTGCGCGTATGCGCGACGTCCTCGAGCGAACGGGCGCCGACTTCGATCTGCTGGATCAGATGCGCCGTGCGGGCCTGGGCGATTTCGTCGAGCGAGCGGGTGCCTGCTTCCACATGTTCGACCAGTTGCGCGGTGCGAGCCTGGGCCACTTCGTCGAGCGAGCGTGTGCCCGCTTCCATATGCTCGATCAGTTGGGCGGTGCGGGTCTGCGCGACGTCGTCGAGCGAGCGGGCGCCCGTTTCCATGTGCTGGACCAGTTGGGCGGCGCGAGCCTGGGCGATGTCGTCGAGCGAGCGGGTGCTGGCCTCGATTTTCTCGATCAGTTGGAGCGTGCGGGTCTGAGCGACGTCGTCGAGCGAACGCGTGCCGGCTTCGATCTGCTGGATCAGATGCGCGGTGCGAGCCTGGGCGATGTCGTCGAGCGAACGTGTGCCGGCTTCGATCTGCGCGATTAGGTGCGCGGTGCGGGCCTGGGCCACTTCGTCGAGTGAGCGGGTGCGGGTGTCGATCTGCTCCATCAGTTGCGCGGTGCGGGTCTGGGCAACATCGTCGAGGGAACGGGTGCCGACTTCGATCTGTTCGATCAGTTCCGCGGTGCGGGTCTTCGCCACGCTGTCGAGCGAGCGGGCGCCGATGGAGAGCTGTTCGGCGACGTCGGCGATGCGCTTTTCAGCGATCTGCTGGAAGGCGCGGGTGCCGAGCGCAATCTTCTGCACGGCCTCGGTCGTACGCGTCTCCGCCATGTCGGAAAGCGCCTTGGTGACGGTCTCGATCTTGCTGGCGAGATCGTTGGTGCGCGTTTCGGCAACGTCGGCAAGTTCGCGGGTGCCGCTCTGGATCTGGTTGGCGAGTTCGCCGGTGCGCAGTTCGGCGACATCGGAGAAATTGCGGATGTGATGCTCGAGCGATTGCGCCAGTTCATAGGCGCGGGCGTTAGCGCTGCTGTCGAACTCGCGCACCTTCTCGGCGAGAAGATCGGCGGTTTCGGCGGCGCGTTGCGTCAACTGTTCGGTGAAGGCGCCGGCGTGACCGTTGAACGCGGCTTCGACCGCCAGCAGCTTCTCGTTCACCGCACCGGTGAAACGATCCGAATGGGAGCCGATCTGCGATGCGAGCTCGTTGCCGTGCGACAGCACCATCTGTTCGAAGGCGTTGAGGCGTTCGATCAGCGATTCGTTGATGCGATCGCCATGCATGCCGACAGCGGCGATGGCCTCGGAGGCGGTCACCGTGAAACGGCTATGCAGGTCGCCCGTGTGCGATTCAAGCTGGTCGCGCACCAGCGCCTGATGCTGTTCGAGACGCGTGGCGATCTCATGCCCGGCGTTGTGGAACAATTCGTAGGCGGCCTGGGTGCGCTCGTTGAGCAACTCGTTCATGCGCTCGCCGGTCGTCGCCAATGCCTGTTCGAGGGCCGAGCCGTGAACGCTCACGGTCTCGTCCATGCGGCTGGCGGTGGATTCCAGCGTGGCGATCAGATGTTCGCCGCGCGAGGAAATCTTCTCGCTGATGTTGGTGCCGGTCTCCTCGATCTGCTGCGCAACTTCCTTGCCGCGAATGGCGATATCGAACACCAGCGCCTCGCCGGTCGACTTCAACTGCTGGTCGACGCCGTTGAGATGATCCGTCAGCGAGCCGGCGAGATGCTGCGTGGTCTCGTTGAACTGGCGGGCGAACTGATCGCTGGTTTCGGTCAGATGCGAGAGCACGTTGGTTGAGTGTTCGCCGATCCGGTTGACGATCGATTCGCCGATCGTATTGATCGAATTCGTCACCTGGTCGGACGAATAGGTCAGGCGGCTGGTGACGCCGTCGCCGGTCTCGGTGAGGCGCGCGACAATGTTGTCGCCGTAGCCGCTGATCTGGTCGACGACGGATTGGGCAACGGAGGCAAGCGATGCCGAGATCTGATCGGACGAATCCGTCAGGCGGCGGGACACGCCCTCGCCGGTCTCGGACAGGCTGTTGACGATATTGGAGCCGTGGCTGCCGATCCGTTCGACGATATTCTCGCTCAGGGACTCCATCGACGTGGTGATCTGATCTGACGCCGAGGTCAGCTTATGGGTCACGCTGTCGCCTGTGTAGGACAGGCTGGCGACGATGTTGGCGCCGTGGGTGCCGATGGTTTCGACGATGTTGTCGCCGAGCGACGACAACGATGTCGTGATCTGATCGGACGCGGCAGTGAACCGTTCCGTGACGCTGTCGCCCGTTTCCGACAGGCTGGACACGATGTTGGCGCCGTGGCTGCCGATGGTCTCGCTGAGCTCCGTCAGCGATGTCGAGATCTGGTTGGACGCAGCGGTGAACTTTTCGGTGACGCTGTCACCGGTTTCGGCCAGGCTGGCGACGATGTTGGCGCCGTGGCTGCCGATGCTCTCGCCGAGTGTCGACAGGGAGGTCGAAATCTGATCGGACGCCGAGGTGAACTTGTACGTCACGCTGTCGCCGGTCTCGGTCAGGCTGGCGACGATGTTGGCGCCATGGCTGCCGATCGTCGTGACGATGTTTTCTCCCAGCGAAGACAGAGACGTGGTGATCTGATCGGACGCTGTGGTCAGCCGGTGATAGACGTCGTCGCCGGTGCGTCCGAGCGTGAGGTTGATTTCCTCGGCCTTGGCGCCGAGCGAATTGGTGACGCGCGAGCCTGCCTCGTTCACCGCATCGGCAATCTGCGTGCCGGCGGAATCGAGTTCCTTCGACATGCTTTCATGGGCGGTGGTGATGGCGACGCGGACCCGTTCCGCATTGCCGACGATGGCTTCGCGTTCGGAGGCGAGTTCGTCGACGAGCGAGCGGATGCGGCGTTCATTGTCGGTGTAGGAGCGTTCGAGGTTGGACACCTCGGAGCGCATGACGGTTTCGAGTTCGCTGGCGCGCGCCAGGGCGCGCTCGATGCCGTCACCCATGGAGGCGACTTCGCGGCGGATCGCCTGCGACAAGGTCACCACGTTTTCGGTGGCGAAGGTTTCCGGCTGGGCCAGCCGCATGACCACCTGCGACATGGCATTGGCGGTCAGGCGCATTTCCTGGGCGCGGCGGACAAGGATGCCGGCAATCACAAAGAAGAGGATCGGGCCGAACGTCGCCAGGGCGAAAATCGCGCCATGGGCATTGGACATGGTCGACAATTCACCGGCCTTGGACAGTGAATAAAGATAAACGGCGGCGCCGATGAGCCAGATCAGCGAGCCGACGAGCGCCAGGGTGAATGGCGTGCGGCTGGGGCGGGCCTGAAGCGACTGGAGAATCTGGCCGACCGACTGGCGGTCGTCATTGGCGGGCGCGCGCTGGGCCGGCTGCGGATCGGACGTGCGGGAGGCGGGGGCGCGGGCAGCGACAGCCGGCTCGGCCGCCGGGGCGTCCAGGGAAGGGATGTTCAGTTCGTTGTCGCCGATCGACGGCATTCGCGCCGGATGGTCAAGGTTAAAGGCCGGGCTGTCGGAGATTGCCTCTGGCTTGGCCGTTTCCAGTTTCGGAGCGTTGGCCTGGTCCTTGGACGCCGCCTGGGCGTTTTTCGTCTCGCCGTTAACCGGTGGAGCGCTGGAATCGGTGTTGGGATCGGAATTCAAGTCGCCGAGGTTCAGGGCTTGTTCGATCGCCGAAAGTGCCGCTTCGGCGGGATCCTGAGCCTTAGGTTTCGTGGCCATCTGTATGCCTCTCGCTTCGCATTTTTCGACTTTTCAGTCGATTGCACGCGCAGGTCCCACAGGGGCCTCGGAACTCTACGCATACGCATTAACCAATTAGTAATGTACAGCGGCGGCGCGCGGATTGAAACCAGTCCCCCCGGTGAATGCCAAACAGCGTTAACGCGACCTTTACCATCTTAACTAACACTGAAATTCAGTGCTTTAGATTCCGTGGCTATGGATCAGACTGGAGCATTCTGCTGCTTGCGGGCTGCCGATAAGCCGGGTTTCAGTAAATGGACAAGACAATGAATAATTCGGCGTTACGCCGTGCCGATATTGAAATCATGCCTAACGAATCGGGCATAGGGACAGATCGGCCGATCGACCTCGTTCATCTTTCCCGCCAGACTCTCGGCGATCGGGGGCTCGAAATCGAACTGCTGCAGCTGTTCGACCGTCAGGCCGCGCAGATTGCCGCACGGCTGGCGTCCGATATCGGCGGCTCCGACCGGCGCTGGCGCCACGATCTTTCGCACACGCTGAAGGGATCGGCCCAGGCCATCGGCGCCGGCCAGGTGGCCAATGCGGCGCAACATTATGAAAATGTGCTGGCTTCGACCCGCGATGACAGCCAGATCGCGGCCGCGCGGGACGCCCTGATCACAGCCGTCGATGTCGCGCGCGAGGCGATCAGGACGCTGCTGACGGATTCCTGATCTACGGCAGCGGCCAAATAAAGAGAATTATACTGCAGCGTTGTTGGCGATCAGGTCTCGCCAAATCCGCTGAGATTGTTTAGGAAGCCGCGCCGGTCCTCCGGCGCTTTATTTTTTCCAGTTACAGGCGCGCGGTTCATGCCCAACATCACCTTCAACGACAGCGACGGCAAATCCCAGACCATCGACGCCGAAATCGGCTCCACGGTGATGGAGACAGCGATCCGTAACAATATCCCGGGCATCGATGCGGAATGCGGCGGCGCCTGCGCCTGCGCCACCTGCCACGTCTATGTCGACGATGCCTGGATCGCGAAACTGCCGAAGCCTGAGCAGATGGAAGAAGATATGCTCGATTTCGCCTATGACGTGCGGCCCGGCTCGCGGCTGTCCTGCCAGATCAAGGTGACGGCGGACCTCGACGGCCTGGTGGTCTCGACCCCGGAAAAGCAGGGCTAAGGCGCATCGATATTCACGTGAGGCCGGCCTGCAAATGCCGGCTTTTCGTTGCATCAATTAAACATATTATTTCTGTATTTAAATTTGCTTTACAAAATTATTCCGTTGAAATAGGTCATGCGCCAGCATGAGGCAGCTTCGGCAACCTTCCTGCGTTTTCGGCTTGAGAAGCCGTTGGGCTTCATGCCAATGACCGGGCCAACAAGATGGCCGGCGCAACGCAGGCACTAAGGCAGGCACTAAGGCAGGCACTAAGGATTGAGTGTGATGAGCGAAGTGATCAAGACCGACGCAGTGATTGTTGGCGCGGGCCCGGTGGGTCTGTTCGCGGTGTTCGAGCTCGGTCTGCTCGATATCAAATGCCATCTCATCGACATTCTCGGCAAGCCGGGCGGACAGTGCGCCGAGCTTTATCCGGAGAAGCCGATCTATGACATCCCGGGTTTTCCCATGGTCACCGGCCAGGGCCTGGTCGACAACCTCATGCAGCAGATCGAGCCGTTCGGCCCGCAGTTCCATTTCAATGAAATGGTCGAGGCCGTCGAGCAGATCGGCACGCCGGAAGCGCCGCTGTTTCGCATCACCACCAGCGGCGGCCAGGTTTTCGAAGCGAAGGTGCTGATCATCGCGGCGGGCGGCGGATCGTTCCAGCCGAAGAAGCCGCCGATCGCCGGCATCGACGACTATGAAGGCAAGTCGATCCATTACGCCGTGCGCAAGATGGAGGCCATGCGCGGCAAGCGCATTCTCATTGTCGGCGGCGGCGACTCGGCGCTCGACTGGACGCTCAACCTGCATCCCGTCGCCGATCGCATCATCCTGCTGCACCGCCGCGACGATTTCCGCGCCGCGCCGCATTCGGTCAACGGCATGCGCGACCTTGTCGCCGCCGGCAAGATGGACCTGATGATCGGCCAGGTGATGGGCCTGAAGGGCGAGAACGGCGTGCTCACCCATGCGGTGGTGCGCGGCGCCGACAATGTCACCCACGAGGTCGAGGCCGATGTGATGATGCCGTTCTTCGGCCTCACCATGAAGCTCGGCCCGATCGCGCAATGGGGCATTCACCTGCACGAAAATCTCATTCCCGTCGGAACCGAGACGTTCGAGACCAATGTGCATGGCATCTTCGCTATCGGCGACATCAACACCTATCCGGGTAAGCTGAAGCTCATTCTCTCGGGCTTCCACGAAGTCGCGCTCGCCGCGCAGAAGGCGCATCGCTACGTCTATCCCGACAAGAAGCTGACGTTCCAGTACACGACGTCCTCGACCAACCTGCAGAAGAAGCTGGGCGTGGCGTAAGTCGCAGGGCTTCTGGATCCCCGCTCACCGCTATGCGGTGTCCGGGATGACAGGCATCACTCAGGCTTGATGCCTGCCGCGGCGGCAACCCTCTGCCACTGGGCGATCTCGACCTCAAGCTGTTTGCTCAATTCGTCGGGCGTGCTCAGGGAATTGAGGATGGCGAGTTCGGCGAGCTTTGTCTTGTAGTCCGGCGAGGCATCGATCTTCTTCAGAGCGGAAACGATCTGGTCGGTAATGGCCGCCGGCAGGCCCGGCGGCCCGAACACGCCGTACCAGATGTCGATGACCGATTTGGGATAGCCGAGTTCAACAAGGGTCTTCACCTGCGGAAACATCGACAGGTGTTTCGCACCGGTGCCGGCCACAGCCTTCATCTTGCCTTCTTTGATCAGGCCGCCGGCGCTCGTCTCCGTGCCGTAGTAGAAGTCGATGTGGCTCGAAGACAGATCCATCATGGCGGGCGCGGCGCCGCGATAGGGCACGTGCTTCATTTTGATGCCCGCTTCCGAACAGAGCATCTCCGTGCCGAAGTGCTGCGGCGTGCCATGCCCCGGCGTGCCGTAGCTGTACTTGCCAGGATTTTCCCTTGCCAGCTTGATGAAGCCGTCGAGCGTATCGGCCGGAAAGTCGGGACGCAGCACGATCACCATCGGCTGGCTGGCGACGCGCGCGATCGACTTCAGGTCCTTGCGCGGATCGAGCTTGAGATTGGCGGTGATGGCCGGCTTCACCGTCAGCGAGATCGAGCCCATCAGCAAGGTATGGCCATCGGGATCGGCACGCGACACCGCCTCAAAGCCGATGTCGCCGCCAGCGCCGGGCCGGTTCTCGACGATGCACGGCTTGCCGAAGATCGTCTGGAATTCGTTGGCGTAGAGGCGCGCCAGCACATCGTTGACGCCGCCGGGCGCATTGGGATTGATGATGCGGATGGTCTGCGACGGAAATGTCTGCGCGCTTGCGAGCGTCGCGCCTGCAAGGCTTGAAGCAAGCCCGAGCGAGAACGTTCTCCGATCGATTGCGATGCGATCCAATGCCATATGTCCCTCCCCAATGCTGTTCTTGCCTGTGCTGCTTCTTGAATGCGTCGTGCTTTCCCTTCAGACGATCATGCGCTCGCGCAACGAGGCGATTTCGTCAGCAGATACGCCGAACTCCTTGAGAATCGTGTCGGTGTGCTCGCCGACTTCGGGCGGCGGCTTAGGCGCTGTATCGCGGCTGCCGTCGATGGAGATCGGCCGGCGCGGCGCTTTCAGCCTGCCGTGCCTCGGATGATCGATCTCGTAGAAAACGTCGAGATGACGGATTTGCGGATCGTCCTCGAGGTCCTGCAATTCATTCTCCGGCGCGAAGGGAACGACGGCTTCCTCCAGCCGCCGGACCCATTCGTCCCGGTCGCGCGTTGCGAAGACCTGGCTGAGACGGTCCGCGATCTCTTCGTATTGGGCGATCCGGCGTTCGCGCGTCGGGTAGTCGTCGATCCATTCGGGATGATCGACGGCGCGGCAAAGCTGAAAGAAGAATTTGTCGAGCATGGACGCATGCAGGCCGATGCGGCGGCCGTCGCGGCAGGTGAGATTGTAGGCTTGCGACGTCGCCGCGCGCTCGTAGACGGGGATCGGTTCGCGGCGTGCGAACCAAGAGGCGATCGGCTCCACCGCCAGGCCGATCATCGATTCGATGAGATTGACTTCGACATGGCGGCCCTGGCCGGTGCGGTCGCGATCATGCAGCGCACCGAGGATGCCGATGGCGGCGTAATAGCTGGTGATCGGGTCGGCGATGGCGGGGCCGGCGACGCGCGGATCGTCGCCACGGCGATGGCGGCTCATCCAGCCTGACAGCGCCTGGCCGACATTGTCGAACGCCGGGCGGTTGGCATAGGGACCGTCGCGGCCAAAGCCGGTGATCGAGCAATAGATCAGGCGCGGATTGACCTCGCGCAGATCGTTCCACGTGGCTTTCAGCTTTTCCATGACGCCGGGACGCGAATTGCTGATGACGACATCGCAATTGCGCACGAGCCGCAGCAGCACGTCGCGGCCCGCGGGCGTCGCATAGTCGAGGGTGATCGAACGCTTGTGCCGGTTGTGCGCCTGGAACTGCGGGCTGTAGAGGCCGCCGCCGGCGGCACGGAACTTGTCGCCCTTGCCCGGCCACTCGACCTTGATGACATCGGCGCCGAGCTCGGCCAGCAGCATGGCCGCGAAGGGCCCGGTGATGAAGCTGCCCAGATCGAGAATGCGGATGTCCTGCAGAACATTCATGTCAAGACTCGCACATCAATGGACCTTCAGGCCCATCAGGCCCGACAGGAGGTTGCGTTGCATCTGCGAGGTGCCGGCGGCGATGGTGCAGCTGCGTGAATCGCGGAAGTGGCGCTGCATGTCGTATTCCATGTTGTAGCCGGCGCCGCCGAACACCTGCATGCCGCAGTTCGCCGCCTTCACATAGGTTTCGGATGCGAACAGCTTGGCGATGGTGATGAGGCGCAAGGCGTCGGGATCGTTCTGCTCCATGGCCCAGGCCGCGCGCCAGACCATGGTGCGCGCCACCTCGATCTCTGTCTGCAGGTCGGCCAGCATGTGGGCGATGACCTGGTTGGTGCCGATCGCGCGGCCGAACTGCTTGCGCTCCTTGGCGTAGTCGAGCGCCAACTCGAAGGCGGAGCGGGCGCCGCCGCAATAGCCGGCCGCGGCCGTGACACGCTCGATCTGCAGGCCGGAGAGCATGCATTGCCAGCCGTGTCCCGCCCGGCCGATGAGATTTTCGGCCGGCACGCGGACGTTGTCGAAGAAGATCTCGTAAGTGCCGACGCAGCGCCGGCCGAGCATGTCGAGCTTGCGCAGGGTGATGCCGGGAAGATCATTGGGCACGAGGAAGAGTGACAGCGCGGAGCGATGATGTTCGTTCGGATCGGTGCGCACATAGAGGCTGATGACATTGTTGCGCGCGCCGGCGCCCGACGCCCAGACCTTCTGGCCGTTGATGATCCAGTCCGCGCCGTCGCGCACGGCGTTGCAGCGCATGGCGCCGATGTCCGAGCCGGCATCGGGCTCTGACATGGAGATCGACATCTTTATCTCGCCGGCGAGCAGCGGCGCAATCCAGCGCTGCTTCTGCGCCTCCGTGCCGTGCCTGACGACATTGAGCCCGCAGAAGACGCTGGCGCCGAAGGCGCTGAAGAAATCATAGCTCTTGGCGGCGAGTTCTTCAGCGACAAGCACGAGGTCGATACCGTCGCCGGACAGGCCGCCGAACGCTTCCGGGAACGGCAGCCTGAGCAGGCCCATTTCCACCCATTGGGCATAGAGGTCTTCAGGATAGGTGTCTTCGCGGTCGAGGCGGCGGATATAGTCAGGCGTGGCGTGACGATCCATCATCCGCCGCGTGCTGTCGCGCAGGATGATCTGCTCTTCCGTCAGTGCGAAGTCCATGGCACGCGCTCACTCGCCGGGGGCTTGCGATCGCACATCTTCATGGCCACCGAGGCCGGGCTTGTAGAGGCCCTTCATGAAATCGCCGATGCCGCTCTCGACCCAGGCGCCCTTCTGCAACAGGTAGAGCTCGTTCTCCTTGGCGGCGCTGTAGTTGATGGCGGCTTCCCAGCCCATGTCGAGGGAATGGCGATAGGCGTCCTTGGTGGCGCGTAGCGCGTCGGCGTCCTTGCCGGCGATCTCGCGCGCCAGATCCATGACTTCCTTTTCGAGATTGGCGAGCGGCACGGAATAGTTGACGAAGCCGATCTCGGCGGCCTTCTTGCCGTCGAAGCGGCGGCCGGTCATGCCGTAGAGCAGCGCATCGCGCGGGCGGAACAGATTGGCCAATGATTTGGAGACCTGTCCGCCGGGGAAAAGCCCGAAGTTGATTTCAGACAGGCCGAACTGCGCCTCGTCGGCGGCGATGGCGAGATCGCAGCACTCGACGTTGGGAAAGGCGCCGCCGAAGCAATAGCCGTTGATCATGGCGATCGTCGGCTTCGGATAGAAGCGCAGGGTGCGGCCGCGCCATTCCTGCAGCAGCCGGAACACGCGGTCGTATTCCTTCGGCTTCTTGCCCTTCAGCTCATAAAAAAACTGCTTGAGGTCCATGCCGGCGCAGAAGGCGTCACCCGCGCCGGTCAACACCAGCACTTTGACATCGTCCTCGTAGCGCAGGTCTTCCAGCACCTGCGCCATGTCCTGCACCAGTTGCGGGTTCATCGCGTTCTTGGCCTGGGGACGGTTCATGATGACCTTGGCGATCTTGTCCTTCACTTCGACCAGCACTGTTTCGTAGCGCACCGTTTCGCTCCCTCGCATGCAAAGGGCCGGTCAGAGCCGGCTTGTGGCGAAAACGTATGTCCATAATTTGGGCATGTCAAACCAATATTTGGACATGTGGTCTTTCCAGCCGTCATGGGCTCGTGTAGGCAGAGGTATCGGAATCGTGAAAGGCGTGAGCAGTGAAGGCATCGCAGACGCGCACATCGGCGGCAGCACCCGCAGGCGGTGAGACCGTGCGCGCCGGCGCAGCCAATTCAACCGCGGACAAGGCGCTCGATATCCTGCTGCTGTTCAGCCTGGAGCGGCCGGTGTGGACGATGCAGGAGATCGCCGATCATTTCGACATGCCGCGCACCACCACCTATCGCTATATCGCCAGCCTGAAGGCACGTGCGCTGCTCGTCGAAGACCAATCGGGAAGCTGGCATCTCGGACCGGTGTTGTTTCCGCTGGCGCGCGCGGCCAAGGCCTCCTATTCGATCCTGAGCGTGGCGGCGCCGTTCCTGCAACAGTTGAACGACGCTTTCGGCGAAGCCGTCACGCTTTATGAACGCAGGGGCTTTGAATCGATCGCGCTGGAACGGCTTGAAACGCATCATCGCGTAAAACTGCTTTACAGCCGCGGCAACATGCTGCCCTGGCCGGGCGCTGCTAGCGCCAAAGTGCTTCTCGCCTTTGCGCCGGCGTCGGTCCAGGATGAGTTGTTCGCGCAGATGACGCCGACAAAATATACGCCGCAGACGATCGCCAGCGTGAAGGAACTGAAACTCGCGCTCCGCAAGATCGTGCAGGATGGATATGCCTATTCCGATCAGGAGCGCGACGAGGGTATCCGCGCCATTGCCGCGCCCATCTTCGAGCGCGCCGAGGCGCCCTATTGCGTGACGACCAGCGGGCCATCGTTCCGGATGACGGACGATAAACTGCCGAAGATGATCAAGGCGGTCCGCGAGACCGCCACGGCGATCTCCTCGGCCCTGAAGCAGCTTGATTATTAGCGCGCTCACGAAGCTGTTCACTGCAATTGTGACGGCTTTTGCCGCCAAAATGGATGGCTTTCGGGGCCTGCATCCCTAAAATCAGCGCATGGTCGATTTCACTGTTCCGTCCTGGCTGCCGTTCGCTGATCGCACCGGGCGTGTGCCTCTCATCAAGCTTGGCGCCTTCGCGCTGTGCATTGCTCCGGCCGTGTGGATGGCCGTGCAATGGCAGGCGGGCTGGCTGTCGCCGCAGCCCGTCACCGACATCCTGCGCCAGACCGGCGACTGGGCGATGCGGATTCTTGTTCTTACACTGGCGATCACACCGCTGCGCTTCACCGCGCACTGGAACCGCCTCTATTCGATCCGCCGCATGCTCGGCGTCACCGCGCTCACCTATTCGGTGGTGCATGTGATCTTCTGGTTCTGGCAGCAGGACTTCGCCTGGTGGCCGATCGCAATGGAGATCGTGCTGCGCACCTATCTGTCGATCGGTCTGGCGGCGACGCTGATCATGATCGTGCTCGGCATCACCTCGAACGACTGGGGCGTGCGCAAGCTGGGGTCCGTCGGCTGGAACAATCTGCACTGGTGGGTTTATCCCGCCGCCATCGCCAGCCTTGTGCATTATTTCATGCTGATCCGCCTCAATGCCTATGAGCCGGTGCTGATGGCGGGGCTGCTGGCGCTGTCAGCCGGCTTCCGTTTCCTGCGCAAGCGCGATCATTCCTTCCCGCCGCGCAGCCTGCTTGGCCTTGCAGTGCTTGCCGGCATCGCCACGGCGCTGATCGAGGCCGGCTATTACGCCTACTCGACCGGCGTCGACGTGCATCGTCTGCTCGAAGCCAATTTCGACTTCACCTATGAGATCAGACCATCATGGTATGTGCTCAGCGCCGGTGTGCTGCTGGCGCTGATGCGCTGGTGGCGCAAGCCGGCGGTGGCGGCGAAGCGCAGCGCGCGTGCCGATACGCTTAAGACGCCTTCTCCTGCTTCCCGCTGAACAGGAATGGCGCGACATCGGCAATGCCGGGCGGGTCCTCGACCGCGAACGGCATCGGCCGGCAGACCGCCATGGCGGAGAGGCCGACGCGCGCCGTCAGCATGCCGTTGAGCACGCCTTCGCCGAGTCGCGCCGAGAGCTTCGCCGCAAGCCCATGGCCCAGCAATTGCTGCACGAGGGAGTCGCCGACCGCCATGCCGCCGGTGACGGCGAGATGCGAGCCGACGGATTTCATGATGCGCAGGAAGCCGAGCAGGCCCGGCCTGCCGCCGTAGATTTCCGCCGTGCGGCGCACGAGGCGGATGGCCTGGGCCGCGACGAACAGCACGTCGATGACGGCGCGCGGCGAGATGGCGGTGACGACGGACACGCGCTTCGCCGCATTGGCGATCTCGCGTTGCACCTGGGCGTCGAGTGGATGCACGAGGGCGCGTTCGGCGATGTCGATGAGGTCGCGGCCATCGACGATCTCGCGCGCCGCCTGGGTGACGCGGGCGCGTCCCTGCGCCGTCTCCGGCCGCTTGGCATAGAGCGAGGTGAGAACGGCCATCTGCGCGCGGGCGGCATCGCGATCGTCCCTGGAGCGCGCATCGGTGAGGGCCGCATGCAGTTTGGCAATGTGGCGCTGACGCAGAATGCCGGCGATCTCGCGACCGCACAGGACGAGCAGGGCGATGATGACAAGCGCGAGCAGTGCAACGCCGATCCAGCCCAGAGCCAGCGAGCGCGTGAACAGATCCTCGAGCAGGCGGTTGAACCAGAGGCCGAGCGCCAAAGTCACCAGGCCGCTTAAGGCCGAAAACAACACGCCGCTCCACGACATCAGCCTGCGGGCAACGATGCCATGGCGTTGCGCATATTCCACAGCCTCGTTGGCGCCTTCCGGCGCCTCCGCTTCCTGTGCATAGACATCGGGTTGCTCTTCGATGTCGGTGCGGGGTGTCGCGGCGGCCCCATCCGCATCGAGACGGAAGGCGCGCGGGCGGCGGACGGGGGCGGGAGTATCGCTCATGGCGTTAGAGGTGAGGGTCGCTGCGCTTGCAGTCAAGAGCGTGGGCGTGTCTGTCGGCCGCCATTTGCCCTCATGGTGCAAACTGACCTAAAATTGACGGCGGTCCATAAGAGGCCTGAAGAATCAGGGAGGGAAAGATGAAAAGAATGTTCTGGCCGCGCGTTGCCGCATCAGGTCTTGCGATTTTGGGTTTCTTCGCGGCTTTGGAGACGGCTGCCGCACAGGATAAGCCGCTCGACAAGCTCAAGATCGCGGTGGGCGGTCAGCGCGGTGTCGGCGAGACGTTTCCTGCCGAAATGGGCCAGAAGGCGGGCATCTTCAAAAAGCACGGCCTCGATCTCGAAGTCCTCTATACGGAAGGCACCGGCGAGACCCTGCAGGCGGTGATTTCGGGCGCAGCGCAGGTCGGCGTCGGCACCGGCTTCGCCGGCACTTTGGGGCCGATTTCGAAAGGCGCGCCGGTGCGCATCATCGGCGGCTCGTTCACCGGGGGCAGCCAGCTCTACTGGTATGTGAAAGCCAATTCGTCGATCAAATCGGTGAAGGACGCGGAAAACCGCACGGTGGCTTATTCGACGGCCGGTTCGTCGGCCTATGCCTCGGTCATGGCGCTGCAGAAATACAGCGGCGTCACTTTCAAGATGACGGCGACAGGCTCGACCCCCAGCACATTCGCCGCGGTCATGAGCGGGCAGGTCGATGTCGGCTGGGCGGGCGCGCCGTTCGGTCTCGATGCCTTGCAGAAGGGGGACATCCGTCTGGTGTGGAAAGCGTCCGCCGCGCCCGACATGGACAAGCAGACCATCCGCGTCATCATCGCCCGCGCCGACAATCTGAAAGCCAGCCCCGACGTCTATGCGCGTTTCATTCGCGCCTATAAGGAAACCCAGGACTGGGTGGCCAAGACGCCCGAAGGCCTCAAGGCTTATACGGAATGGTCCGGCCTCTCGTCGGAAGCTGCCGCCAAAACGGCGCTGACGGAATTCCTGCCATCGAATGCGATCGACCCCTATCGCATCGCCGGCGTCGACGAGGTCATGGATGACGCGGTGCGCATGAAGTTCCTGCCCGAGCGCATGAGCGCGGCGCAACTCAAGGACGCCATCCAGATACCCGCGCGGTGACCGGCACGAAAAAGCCCCGGCCTTTCGACCGGGGCTCGTCATGAAAGGCTTTGCGCCTCAGTAGCGGGCCAGCACCGGAGCGGAGCTGGTGCTGCCGAAGCGGTAGTTGAGGCCGGCGCGGACGACGACGAAGTCGTTCTTCCTGCGGGCGGTGTTCGCCAGGAACAGCGTGTTGGCAACGGGATCGTAGACGCCGCCGACGCTGTTGGAGTTGCCGCGGTTCAAGCCGACATACATGGCTTCGAGCTTGGCGCTCCAGGCATTGTTGAAGGCATATTCGACACCGCCGCCGACCGCGTAGCCGACGCGCGAGTTGCTGCCGCCATAGGCGAGACCGGCCGTACCGTAAATGAGGGTGCGGTCGATGGCGTAACCCAGACGGGCGCGGACGGTGCCGAAGTACTTCTGGCTGCCCGAACCGTTGTTGGTCACGACCGTCGCGCCGTTGCCGATGGCCGCGCCGGGAACGCCGACGAAGGAGTAGCCGGCAGGAATGGCGAACTGGCCACCGCCGCGGTTCATGTCGGCATATTGAATGTCGGTTTCGAGACCCGCAACCAGGGAGCCGAACTGCCAGTTATAGCCAATCTGAGCGCCGCCGACGAAGCCGCTGCGGTTGTTGTCGCCGCCCGGCACGAAGAGCGTGCCGTCCGTGCCGGCGGAGTTGACGACCGAGCCGGCCGGCAGGAAGTAGGTATTGCTTCCGCTGTTATTGCTGGCGAAACCGGCGCCCGCGTTCAGACCAATATAAAAGCCGGACCAGGTGAAAACCGGCACCGCGTAGACGGGGGCCGGGGCCGGCGCCGCCTCGCGTCGCGGCAGATCGGCCGCAAAGGCCGTGGTGGTCATCAGGGTGGCGCCGAGCGCGGCCAAACGGATGCTATGCTTCATATGCTAATCCTCCAGCTTCACCCGCAACGCAACGCGGCGAGCTCACTCCGCTACAACTGGCGGCACCCCAAAAGGCTCCCTCTTTCGCGGCAAAAAAGAGACGTGTTGTTTTTTGGCCACGAACGTTTTTTGGTGAAGAAAAAGGCTTTTCTTGCAGGAGGTTGCCGGGTTCGGCGAAGCCCGATACTGCGGCGAAACGGTGACCGCCAGAATGTTTTGGCTGAAAATATCCTAAATTATTTCCTCTCAGAGGGAACTCTAGCAACCCATCCCACGTGGATGTTGGGCTGCGGGGCCGGCATTTTCTCCCGCACGCAGCGAGCGAAGGGCTGACCTCGTGCCCGCTTCCATCGCCGGTCTTTGGTGCGGCAGGTTCCTTGATCTGCCGCAACGCACAAATTGAATACAAGAGAGATGAAAAGCTCGTGCAATGTGGTGAAGCGAACGGCGCTTCCCGTGTCATCTATTCGGAGATCTCGAATGAAAAAGATGAGGGCCGCCATATTTGCAGAGCCGGGACGGATCGTCCTCGACGAAAAGCCTGTTCCCGAAATTGGTCCGCTTGACGCCCTCGTGCGCATCACGACGACGACGATTTGCGGGACTGATATTCACATCCTGAAAGGCGAGTATCCCGTCGAGCGAGGATTGACGATCGGGCATGAGCCGGTTGGCGTCATCGAAAAGCTCGGTTCCGCCGTGAAGGGCTATCGCGAGGGTCAGCGCGTCATCGCTGGAGCCATCACGCCGAGCGGCCAGAGCAATGCATGTCTGTGCGGCTGCCTCAGTCAGGATGGTGCGGGTACGAAACACGGCTTCAAGCCAGCTGGCGGATGGAAGTTCGGCAATACGATCGACGGTTCGCAGGCCGAATTTCTTTGCGTGCCCGATGCGACGGCGAATCTGGCGCCCGTGCCGGAGAAACTTACCGATGAGCAGGTGCTGATGTGCCCCGACATCATGTCGACGGGCTTTTCGGGCGCGGAGAGTGGACGTATCCGCATCGGCGACACCGTCGTGGTCTTTGCCTTGGGGCCGATCGGGCTATGCGCGGTGGCCGGGGCCAAGCTTTCCGGGGCGACAACGATTATAGGGGTCGACGCGGTGCCCGAGCGCATGAAGGTCGCGCGCGCGTTGGGTGCCGATCATTGTATCGACTTCACCAAAGCCGATCCCGTGGACGAGATCATGAGGCTGACCGACGACCGTGGCGTCGACGTCGCCATCGAGGCGCTTGGCACGCAGGCGACGTTCGCGAATTGCCTCAAGGTGTTGCGCCCGGGTGGAATCTTGTCGAGCCTCGGCGTCTATTCCTCCGACCTCAGCATTCCATTGGGCCCCTTCGGCGCGGGGCTGGCCGACAAGAGCATCGTCACCACGCTTTGTCCGGGCGGCAAGGAACGGATGCGCCGATTGATGGCCGTGATTTCTTCGGGCCGCATCGACCTGAAGCCTCTGGTGACGCACCGCTTCAAACTGGACGACATCGAAGCCGCCTACGATCTTTTCAGCCACCAGTGCGATGGCGTGCTCAAGGTCGCGATTACGCCGTGAGGGCTGCCGCCGGAATCGGCATAGCTAAGCGTTGAAATATTGTTGTACGTATTCATTCCGTATGGTATAAGGGGCCAATTTTTGGAGGTTCCATGCCCCGCGCTCTTGCCGACAACGGCCGCGTCGAACTGCGGCTCCGCCCGGAGGATAAGGCGAAACTCACGCGCGCCGCAGCACTCAAGCGCCTCGATCTGACCGGCTACATACTTGGCAACGTGCTGCCAAAGGCCGAGGCCGATATTGCCGAAGCCGAGAGAGTGACGCTGTCCGAGCGCGATTCCCTGCGCGTACTCGCGCTGCTGGAAAATCCGCCGCCGGCTCCCGACCGTCTCGTGCGCGTTGCAAAAGCCGGCTTCAAGCTGCCGTGAGTGCGATCGTCTGGGAAGAGGCGCCGATCGCCAGGCGACACGACCGCGCCGCGTTTGATTGCGGCGACACCGACCTCAATCTCTATCTGCAAAAATTCGCGCGCCAGAACCACGAAAGCGGCGGCGCCAAATGCTTCGTCGCCGCGCCTGCCGATGAGCCGGCGCGCGTTCTCGGCTTCTACACGCTAAGCCCCGCTTCGCTCGACTATGCCCGGACACCCGCGCTCGCAAAGAAAAATCTCGGTCGCTATGACGTCCCCGTCTTCCGGCTCGGGCGTCTCGCCGTCGACAGGGTTGTTCACGGCCGAGGCCTCGGCGGCGCTCTCCTGTTGCGCGCCGCGCATCGCTGCATCCGTGTCGCCGATGATGTCGGCGGCGTGGCATTGCTGGTCGATGCCAAGAATGAACGTGCCGCGCAATGGTATCAAAGCTACGGGGCTCTCGCGCTGGAGGATGCGCCGCTCTCGCTCGTGCTGCCGCTCGCCATTGCTGCAGACGCAATTAGGCGCGGTGGCTAAGCATATAGCTCCAGGGATCGAGGATGCATCGATCAAATCATCTTGTCGCCAAGCAGGAATCCCGGTGCCCCTGAACGTGACCTTGAAAATTGGGCGTCCTATGATATTCTGGTCAGTATGGCTAGAAATTTGAAATCATCCAAACCGCCCCGGCAACCCGGCCACTGGCTGCTGCAGGACGCCAAGGCGCGATTCAGCGAGCTGGTGCGGCGTGTCCGCAGTGAAGGCCCGCAGCATGTGACCGTTCACGGTCGCGATGAAGTGGTCGTTGTCTCCGCCGAAGAATTCCGCCGGCTCAAGGGCGAGCGTCGCGGTGATGCGCTCATCGCCGCCCTGCAGGCCTCGCCCTATCGCGATATAGACATCGAACCCCAACGTGCCCCGGCTCCGGTGCGTGGGGTCGATCTGTGACGGACTGGCTGCTCGACACCAACATTCTCTCCGAGCTGCGCCGACCGAAACCCGAACCCAAAGTGGTTGCCTTCATCGCCGCGCAGCCGCTCGACCGGCTCTACGTCAGCGCCGTGACGTTCGCCGAAATCAGGTTCGGCATCGAGCTTGTCGCCGATGCCGGCCGCCGCGCCGAGCTGAGCGACTGGCTCGCGCATAAAGTGCGGCCGATGTTTGATGGGCGTGTCCTGGCGATCAGCGAGGACATCATGTTCAAGTGGCGGCTTCTGGTCGAGGATGGCCGCAAGGCGCGGCATACATTCTCGCAACCGGATCTGATCATCGCGGCGACAGCGCTGCATCATGGTTTGACCGTCGTCACGCGCGATGTGAGCGACTACCAACGTGCTCGTGCACCGGTGTTCAATCCGTGGGTCGATCCGCTACCGGCGCTTCTCGATTAAATCATCTTGTCGCCGAGCAAAAACTCCAGCGCCCGGTCCATGCGGATGTGGGGCAGCGGCGCCGGCTTGCCGTCAACGGCTGGGCCGATTAGCGGCGGGCGGAATCTCGCGAAGCGCCAGTCGGCGTCGGCCTCGGGCTGGGCCAGTCCGTCGCCGCGGAAGACGCGCTTGGGGTCGGCCGGCAGTTCGCCGGGAAAGATCGCGGCTTCTGTTTGCCCGTCGAACACTTCGCCGTCGACCGTCTCGCCGCGCATGGGAATGCCGACGATGGCCTGCAGGTTCTCGCCGTTGTGGCGCACGGCCGCCTCGCGCGTGGCGCGCACGGCGGCGAGTGCGATGATGTCGACCTTGGCGCCGACCGCCTCGGCGCGCTTGATGGCGCGCTCGACCAGGAGATCGAGGATCGCCTCCAGCCGGTCGTGGCTGGTGTGATGCAGATGATCGGCCTTGGTGGCGGCGAACAGGATGCGGTCGATGCGCGGGCGGAAGATCGTCGACAGCAACGACGAGCGGCCGGCGCGGAACGCCGTCATCACATCGGTCATGGCGGTCTCGAGATCGCGCACGGCGGCGGGACCTGAGTTCAAGGCCGACAGCGTATCGACGAGTACGATCTGGCGGTCGAGGCGGGCGAAGTGATCGCGGAAGAACGGCCGCACTACATGGGATTTATAGGCCTCGTAGCGGCGCTCCATCATGGCGGCGAGCGAGCCCGAAGCGATGACCGTGCTTTCGGTGACCGGCAGCGGCGCGAAGGTCAGCGCGGGCGAGCCTTCCATGTCGCCCGGCAGCAGAAAACGCCCCGGCGGCAGGGTCGAGAGCGCATAACGATCGTCGCGGCAGGCGCGCAGGTAGGCGGTGAAAAGCTCGGCCGCCTTGCGCGCCGTGTCTTCGCTGGCCTTGGCTTGCGGATCGAGGGAACCGAGAAAGCCACGCCACTCGGCGGCGAGATGGGCGCGGCCCGCGGTGGCGCTGGCCTCCAGGGTCTCGCGCGACCATTGCTTGTAGTCTTTCGCGAGCAGCGGCAGGTCGAGCAGCCATTCGCCCGGATAATCGACGATGTCGAGCGCCAGCGACGCCGGCCCCTTGCGCCAGCCCTCGCGGCGCTCGAATTCGAGCACGATACGCAGTTCCGAAATGCGCCTGGTCGATTGCGGCCAGATGCGCGCGTCCGGGCCTTTGTCGCCGCCGGTGAGATCGGCCAGATGATCCTCATAGGCGAAGCGCGGCACGGCATCGTCCGGCTGCGGATCGAGGAAGGCGCGGGTCAGCCGGCCTTCCGCATGGACGCGAAAGACCGGGAAGCTGCGCTGGCCCGAGGACGCGGTCTCGCTTGCCAGGCGCTGCAGATGATGCACCAGGGCGGTGATGAACACGGTCTTGCCTGAGCGCGACAGGCCGGTGACGCCCAGCCGCAGGCCCGAGCCGGTGACATAATCGGCGACGCTCCAGGCGGCGATGCGGGCCTCGTTGGCAAGATTGGAAAGCAGACTCAAATCGCGAGGTTCCAAATGGGGACGGGTGGTATGTAAGCGCGATCGCTCAGAATTCCCAACCGCCTAGTCCGTCTTCGGACTGGGCTTCAGGTCTGGCGCCGGCCCCGGTTTGACGTCCGCTTTGACATCGACCTTTGGTTCCGGTTTGGGGGCGGTGGCGAGCAGATCGACGGCGCGGCTCACCAGGCTGGTCTCGACACGGAAGGGACCGATCTCGACCGAGGCCATGTTCAGCATGGCGCGGGTCAGATTGGCCGTCGGCAGGCCTTGCTCGTCGAACAGTTTCAAGTCCGCCGTGTCGTTGGCGGCTACGCCCTCGATGATCTTGCCGGCGTAATTGCGGATGCGGGCCATGTCGCCGGCGCAGGAGAACATCGGCACCGCCGGTTCGGGCTTGCCGATCGACGCCGGCAGTTCGAGGGAAGCGAGGCGCACGGGAGCCAGCGCAATAGGGGCCGGCGCAATGCGTTCGCCCATGCCGATGGCGATCGAGGGCGCGCGGAGCATCGGCGTGGCGCGGTCCGGCACGCGCGAGCGCACGACGGCAACCCGGCCGCCGCGTCTGGCGCCGCCGGGCCGGTGCGAGGCGAGCCAGCGGGCGCGCAAGGTGCCGCCGATGCCGCGCACGGCCAGGCTGTCGGCCTTGGAGCGGGCGGGTGGAAGGGGCTTGGCGCCGGGCTTGCGACCCGAGACGGCGCGGCTGACAACAGGGCGGCCGCATTCCGCCGGCGCCCAGCGCGAGACGATGGCCATCGCGCTCTTGCGGCCGAAATCGATGTAATACCGGCGCAGCAATTGGGCGGCGACCGTGGCGCCCTCGTCGGCGGAGGAAAACGCCACATGGCCCTCATTGTCGGTGGCGATCTCGCCGTTCCAGCGGGCGCTCTTGATGCACCAGTAATTGTTGAGACGGATGCAGCGCGGCAGATTGGCAGGCGGGGCCGCGCCGGTGATGAAGCCGACGCGGCGCTCGGGCAGGCCCTCGAGATGCAGCGCCGCCTGCAGGCGCCAGTTGCTGACGGCGCGCTCCACTGGCTGGTACAGGACCGGGGCGGGCCATTTTTCCACGGCGCCGGTACTGATGATGACGGCTAGAAGCTCGGCAAGCATAGTCGCGTCCCGATTCCTGCGTTCCGATTCCTGACGTCCAGTCTACTCGTCTTCGCCGTCCGTATCGGACCGAAGTGACTTTGCAGTTACGAAATGCATAAGCCGGCCCTTCGCATCGGCGATATCGAGCCATTGCAGCGTGTTGAATTCGATGACCGCCAGCGCGGCGGTGGCGAAATTCTCGAGCAGGCCGGCGATCTGCGTTTCATCGCCGACGGAGCTCAAGGAGTGCGCCAGTTCGGCAATGCCGGGATTGTGCGCGATGACCAGCAGCCGGTTGACCTCCGGCGGGGTTTCCAGGATGGCGCGGAGCAGGGTCAGGCTGTCGGCAAGATAGAGCTGGTTCTCCATCGTCGCGGCGACCTTGGTCCGCAGTTCGACCGCGGCGATGTCATAGGTCTGCCGGGTGCGCAGACTGTCGGACACCAGGACGAGGTCCGGTGTCAGTTTGTGTTCGCGCAGATAGCGCCCGATCAAAGCCGAATCGGTCATGCCGCGTTTGGTCAAAGCCCGGCCATGGTCGCCGTCGGGCGAGGAACGTTCGGTCTTGGCGTGGCGTAACAGAAGAAGCTGCAACATCGGTTTCGCTACCGCTCCCGCCGGTTGAGAAAGACAAGACGTTCGAACAGATGCACGTCCTGCTCGTTCTTGATGAGGGCGCCGTGCAACGGTGGAATGGTTTTCTTCGGATCGCGCTCGCGCAGGGTCTCGGCGGTGACGTCCTCGTTGAGCAGAAGTTTCAGCCAGTCGAGCAGTTCCGACGTCGACGGCTTTTTCTTCAGGCCGGGCACGTCGCGCACCTCGAAGAAAATGCGCAGCGCCTCTTCGACCAGGCGCTTCTTGATGCCAGGAAAATGCACGTCGACGATCTGCTGCATCGTCTCGTGGTCGGGAAAGCGAATGTAGTGGAAGAAGCAGCGGCGCAGAAATGCGTCCGGCAGCTCCTTCTCGTTGTTGGAGGTGATGACGACGATCGGCCGTTTGCTGGCGCGGACCGTCTCGCCGGTCTCGTAGACATGGAATTCCATGCGGTCGAGTTCGAGCAGCAGATCGTTGGGAAATTCGATATCGGCCTTGTCGATCTCGTCGATCAGCAGGACCGGCCGCCGCGGATGGGCGAAAGCCTCCCACAGCTTGCCGCGCTTGATGTAATTGCCGATGTCGGAGACGCGGGCGTCGCCCAATTGGCTGTCGCGCAGGCGCGAGACGGCGTCATATTCGTAAAGGCCCTGCTGGGCCTTGGTGGTGGATTTGATGTGCCAGGTGAGCAGCGGCGCATCGACCGCTCTGGCGATCTCTTCCGCCAGAACGGTCTTGCCGGTGCCGGGCTCGCCCTTAACGAGGAGCGGACGCTCGAGAACGATCGCCGCGTTGACGGCGACTTTCAGATCGTCAGTGGCAATATAGTCTTTCGTGCCTTCAAAGCGCATGCGCGGTTCCAGTTTCCTTCATTCTGTCTGGCGTCCGCGCATAGCGATGCGGCGTTCGCGAAAATCAGCGTCAAGCTCGCTTTATAAGCGATATAACCACCAGAATGATGGCAGCACCTATGGCGGCATTGATAATGGCGCCGATCACACCGCCGCCGATGTAGAGGCCTAGCTTTGGCAGAATCCATCCGGCGACGAAAGCACCGAGAATCCCTAAGACAATATTGCCTATGAGGCCGAAGCCGCCGCCAGCGACGATCACGCCGGCCAGCCAGCCGGCAACAGCACCAATGAGCAGCGTCGCAAGAATGCCATAACCATCCATGGAAATATCTCCCCGCGCCGCGAAATCCCGGTCCGGCGCACATGCATGGACCGAAGCGGCTTATAAAAACTAGTGCGACCGATGGCGGATGGCGAGTGGTTTGTTGAGATTTATCTGTGCGCCGCAATATGACGAGCTCATGAAGCGCAAATCCGCCCTCCGGCCCGGCATCGGCGGGGTTCCATGATCTGCGTCAATTGATATATGGAAAGATCAGACGCATCCGCAACACGATCGAAGCCGCGCGGGCGGCCGGGAGAGGAAACCAGATGGCATCGCAGATCCAGCGCGTGGACGTTCACCACCACGTGCTTCCGGAGTTCTACAAGGACGTGCAGCGCGCGGCCGGCATCACAGGCAGCGCCTATCAGGCGTTCCCGGAATGGTCGGTCGACAAATCATTGGCGCTGATGGACAGCCTGCGTATCGGCACCAGCATCGTCTCGTTCACGTCGCCGGGAATTTTCTTTGGTGATATCGCCCAGACGCGCGAGCTGGCCCGTCGTTTTAACGACTTTCTCGCCGAAACCGTCGCGGCGCGGCCGGATCGGTTCGGCGCCTTCGCGTTTCTGCCGCTGCCGGACGTCGAGGCTTCGATCGCCGAGATCGGACGCATCTATGATGAGCTGCATCTCGATGGCGTCTGCCTTTTGACCAGCGTCGACGAGCGCTATATCGGCCATCCGGATTTCTGGCCGGTCTATGAGGAATTGAACCGGCGCAAGGCGGTGGTGTTCATCCATCCGTGCTATCCGCCGGGCACCGAGGCGCGCGGCTGGGACATTCCGCGCATGCTGATCGATTATCCGTTCGAGACGACGCGGGTCGCCACCAATCTCATCTTCAACGGCGTCACGGAAAAACTGCCGGACATCAAGTTCATCCTGTCGCATGCGGGCGGCACCCTGCCGATGCTGGCCCACCGCATCTCGATCTTCGACAAGAAGACCAAGCAGCAGGGCAATTATCCCAAGGGCGCGCTGCACTACATCGCGAAGTTCTACTATGACACGGCGCTGAGCGGCCATCCGGCGGCGCTCAATGCGCTGACCTCCTTCGTGCCGACGTCGCAGATCCTGTTCGGGACGGATTATCCCTATGTGTCGGAGGATATTGCGGCGTCGGAGACGGCGGGGTTCGACGCCTATTACGGTTTCGACGACGAGCAGCGGCTCAGCGTCGAACGCGGTGCGGCGGAGATCCTATTCCCGCGGCTGAAGAAGCTGGGGTGAGGTTGTTGGGAGTATAGGCTGTCAGGCCGCAACCAGCCAACCGCGTCATACCCGCGCTTGTCGCGGGTACCCACGCGGTAACACTGCCGCCTTGTTGAAGAACTGGACGGCACACCTTTCTGAAAGTGACAGGCACACCACGGCGTGGGTGCCCGCAACAAGTGCCGGCATGACGGCGAGCAGCACGGAAGGCTGCCGCCTAATGACTCCGGCTGCATATCGTGTAGAATCTACCTATGTTCCTTACCTTCTTCACAGCCTTGAAGGATGCGCAGGTGCCCGTCACCCTGCGTGAATATCTTGTGCTGATGGAAGCGCTCGATAAGGACATCGCCAACAAGTCGGTCGACGATTTCTACTATCTGTCGCGGGCTTTGCTGGTGAAGGACGAGCGCAATCTCGATCGCTTCGACCGGGTGTTCGGTACCGTCTTCAAAGGGCTCGAAAGCCTGCTCGAGGCGATGGAGAAATCAGCCATCCCGGAAGACTGGCTGAAGAAGCTGGCGGAGAAGTATCTCACCGACGACGAGAAGAAAGAGATCGAGGCCATGGGCTGGGACAAGCTCATGGAAACTCTGCGCGAACGGCTGCGCGAGCAGAAGGGCCGCCACCAGGGCGGCAATAAATGGATCGGCACCGCCGGCACCTCGCCCTTTGGGGCCTACGGCTACAATCCCGAAGGCGTGCGCATCGGCCAGGACACGAATCGCAATTTCCGCGCCGTGAAAGTGTGGGACAAGCGTGAGTTCAAGGATCTTGACGGCGATGTCGAGCTCGGCACACGCAACATCAAGATCGCGCTGCGGCGGTTGCGCAAATTCGCCCGTACCGGCGCGCCTGAGGAACTCGATCTCGACGGCACCATCCGCGAGACAGCCCATCGCGGCTGGCTCGATGTGCAGATGCGGCCGGAGCGGCGTAATGCGGTGAAGGTGCTGCTGTTCTTCGATATCGGCGGCTCGATGGACTGGCACATCAAGCAGGTCGAGGAGCTATTCTCCGCTGCGCGCACCGAGTTCAAGCACATGGAGCATTTCTACTTTCACAACTGCCTCTATGAAGGCGTGTGGAAGCAAAACGCGCGCCGCTATGCCGATCGCACGCCGACATGGGACGTGCTGCACACCTACGGCAACGACTACAAGGTGATCTTTGTCGGCGATGCGGCGATGTCCCCTTACGAGATCACCATGCCTGGCGGCTCGGTCGAGCATAACAACCCCGAAGCGGGCGCGGTGTGGATGGAGCGCGTGACGCGCACCTATCCGCATGCGGTCTGGCTCAACCCGGTGCCGGAACACCAGTGGCATTACACGCAATCGATCGGCCTGCTGAAGACCCTGATGGAAGGCCGTATGTTCCCGCTGACGATCGCGGGGCTGGAAGGGGCGATGCGGGAACTGGTGCGCTGAGGCACCGGGTATTCGTCTGCCATAGCGCTGCGTTTCAGGGCGGATTGAGGCCGTATCGACGAGTGGAAAGTTCTGATAGCCTGATGGTGGCCTGAATGGATCGCGGCCAGCCATCGATCGCAAAGGGAAGATGGCCGATCGGGAGAATGCGCGCATGAGCGGCAAGGATCGGATGAGCGGACGTTTGATCGCGGCGGCGCGGGCTTTGGCCAGCGTCAGCCAGGCCGATTTCGCGGCAGCCGCGGGACTGCCGGTGGAGACCGTGCGCGAGATGGAGGCCAACGGCAGCGCCTGGCTGCATTCCGAACAGGATGTCGAGGCCGTGATCCGTGCCTTCCAGCATTTCGGCGTGATCGCGATCGACGAATCCGACGGCATGGGCGCCGGGGTCAGATTGAAATTCACGCGCCAGGATGTGAAGCGGCTGGCGCGTCTGGAAGGCGAAGGCGGGATTGTCGGCGCTGACGACGCGCCGTAACCGTGCAGAGGTCTCCCGGCAGCGGTTGAGCCGCTGGCGAATCAGCCGACGGCATCACCAGAGCTTTGTCGGTTCGCGTCGGCCGCCCTGACGGTTGGACATCGGTCAGCGATATTACCGCGAAGCTGGCGATCAGGGCGCCAGCGCTGCTGCGATCGCGTCCAGCGCTTCATCCGCCTTCGCGCCATCGGGGCCGCCGGCCTGGGCCATGTCGGGCCTGCCGCCGCCGCCCTTGCCGCCGAGTTTCTCGGACGCCAGGCGGACGAGATCGACCGCGTTGACCTTGCCGGCGAGATCCTTGGTGACGGCGACGACGACGCCGGCCTTGCCGTCGGCGGCCACGCCGACGATGGCGACGACGCCGGAGCCGACCGTCTGCTTGGCCTCGTCGGCGAGCGACTTGAGATCCTTCATTTCGACGCCGCTGATGGCGCGGGCATAGAGTTTGGTGCCGTTGATGTCGCGCACCGCATTGTCGCCGCCTGTCGATCCGCCGCCGCCCATGGCGAGCTTCTTGCGGGCATCGGTGAGTTCGCGCTCGAGTTTGCGGCGCTCGTCGATGAGGGTCGTCAGGCGCGCCGGCGCATCGGTTGCCGGGGCTTTCAGCAATTGCGCGATTTCGCGCAGGCGCCGTGCTTCGTCATTCAGATGATGGCGGGCGCCGTCTGCGGTCTTGGCTTCGACTCTGCGGACGCCGGCGGCGACCGCGCCTTCCGAGACGATGGTGATGAGGCCGATATCGCCGGTGCGCTGGACATGGGTGCCGCCGCACAGTTCAACCGAGAAGGTGCGGCTTTTATTGTCGCCAGTTGCATTGTCGCCGCCTTCATTGGTGCCCATGGAGACGACGCGCACCTCGTCGCCGTATTTCTCGCCGAAGAGGGCGCGGGCGCCGGACGCGATGGCGTCTTCGACGCCGAGAATGCGCGTCACCACCGGTTCGTTCTGCAGGACGATGGCGTTGGCGATGTCCTCGATCTCGGCCAGCTCGGCGTCGGTGATGGGCTTGGGATGGGAGAAATCGAAGCGCAGGCGGGCGTCTTCGACGAGCGAGCCCTTCTGGGCGATGTGATCGCCAAGCACCTGGCGCAATGCTTCATGCAGCAGATGGGTGGCGGAATGGTTGGCGCGGATGGCGGTGCGCCGCGCATGATCGACGGCGAGTTCGACCGCCATGCCCGGCTGGAGGGTGCCTTCGTGGATTTCGACGTCGTGGATGAAGAGATCGCCGAGCTTCTTTTGCGTGTCATGCACGGTGGCGCGCAGGCCGGCCGCGGTCATGATGCCGGTATCGCCGGTCTGGCCGCCTGATTCGCCATAGAACGGCGTCTGGTTGAGGACGACGAGGCCACGCTGGCCCGTCGGCAGTTCAGTCACTTCTTTGCCGCCGCTGACAATGGCGCTGACGATGCCTTCGGCGACTTCCGTCTCGTAGCCGAGGAATTCAGTGGCGTCGGCCTTATCCTTGATTGCGAACCAGACGGTTTCGGTGGCGGCTTCGCCGGAGCCGGACCAGGCCTTGCGCGCTTCGGCGCGCTGGCGCTCCATCGCCGCATTGAAGCCGTCGGTGTCGACGCCGATGCCACGGGCGCGCAAGGCGTCCTGGGTCAGGTCGAGCGGGAAGCCATACGTGTCGTAGAGCTTGAAGGCGGTTTCGCCCGGCAGGCTGGCGCCGGGCACGAGCGTGCGGCTTTCGTCATCAAGGATGGTCAGGCCGCGCGCGAGCGTGGTGCGGAAGCGGGTTTCTTCCGTCCGCAGGGTTTCGGTGATCAACGCTTCGGCGCGCACGAGTTCGGGGTAGGCGCGGCCCATCTCGCGAACGAGCGCGGGCACGAGGCGCCACATCAGCGGTTCCTTGGCGCCGAGCAATTGGGCATGGCGCATGGCGCGGCGCATGATGCGGCGTAGGACGTAGCCGCGACCTTCGTTCGAGGGCGTGACGCCGTCGGCGACGAGGAAGCAGGAGGCGCGCAGATGATCGGCGATGACCCGGTGGCTCGCCTGCTGCGGGCCGTCGGCATCGACGCCGGTGGCTTCGGCGCAGGCGCGAATCAGGGCGCGGAACAGGTCGATGTCGAAATTCGAGTGCACGCCCTGCAGGATGCCGGCGATGCGCTCCAGGCCCATGCCGGTGTCGATCGAGGGATGCGGCAGCGGCATGCGGTTGCCGGGCGCGATCTGCTCGTATTGCATGAACACGAGGTTCCAGAATTCCAGGAAGCGGTCGCCGTCTTCGTCGGGGGAGCCGGGCGGGCCGCCCTGGACGTCGGGGCCCTGGTCGTAGAAGATTTCCGAACAGGGGCCGCAGGGGCCGGTGTCGCCCATGGCCCAGAAATTATCGGCGGTGGGGATGCGGATGATGCGGTCGTCGGAGAAGCCGGCGATCTTCTTCCACAGGTTAAAGGCCTCGTCATCGGTGTGATAGACGGTGACCAGCAGGCGGTCGCGCGGCAGGCCGAATTCGGTGGTGATCAGCTTCCAGGCCAGCTCGATGGCATTTTCCTTGAAATAATCGCCAAAGGAAAAATTGCCGAGCATTTCGAAGAAGGTGTTGTGGCGGGCGGTGTAGCCGACATTGTCGAGATCGTTGTGCTTGCCGCCGGCGCGCACGACCTTCTGGGCCGTGGTGGCGCGCTTGTAGGGCCGCTTCTCGACGCCGGTGAACAGGTTCTTGAACTGAACCATACCGGCATTGGTGAACATCAGGGTCGGGTCGTTGCGCGGCACCAGCGGGGAGGACGGGACGATTTCGTGACCGTTCTTGGAGAAGTAGTCGAGAAAGGTCGACCGGATTTCGTTGACGCCGCTCATTCTGGGGAACTCGAACCTTGTGTCAGGCAATGATGCCAGGTGGTGAACGCGAGCCGCACCTCATGCAGGTGTCATACCGGTCCGGCCGTGGGCCGAGCGCGCTTGCATGATGTGCGGCTAGTCCGGGGAACGGAACGCCCGCGCCGGAAACCGCAATCGTTCTAGCCTGCTTTCCCGACAAAGGAAAATAATTGGCGCTGCCTCGGAAAATAGCCTGGGTTGAGGGGCAAGGCGGCTGGCAATGGAAGGGCAGCTCGGCGGCGTTTGCCAGCGGGAGCGCAGATTATGGGCGCTGGAGGAACAGCGCCAGGACGGGAGCATGCCGGTAAAACGCACCGGCTACGCGCTCCCGTCCCGCGTGTCAGACGAGAAGGGCGGGATGGCCTGTAGAGGGGACCTTTCCACAAAACCTGATCAGGAATGCCGCGGCGGCACCGCATGGCATTCCCGTTGCCGCTCCTTTACGCCTGCATTCTTGCAAGCCTGGTTGGCGTATTATTCGCCGTCGTCGTCGCCGGGGGCATCGTCGAGAATACGCTCGGCGATCAGGCCGGAATTCTCGCGGATGGCCTGTTCGATGCTGGCGGCGACCTCGGGGTTTTCCTTGAGGAAATTCTTGGCGTTTTCGCGGCCCTGGCCGAGACGCTGGGAGTCATAGGAGAACCAGGCGCCGGATTTCTCGACCACCCCGGCCTTGACGCCGAGATCGATCAGTTCGCCGACCTTGGAGATGCCTTCGCCGTACATGATGTCGAATTCGACCTGTTTGAACGGTGGCGCCACCTTGTTCTTGACGACCTTGACCCGGGTCTGGTTGCCGGTCACCTCGTCGCGGTCCTTGATGGCGCCGATGCGGCGGATGTCGAGGCGCACGGAGGCATAGAATTTCAGGGCATTGCCGCCGGTGGTGGTCTCCGGGCTGCCGTACATGACGCCGATCTTCATGCGGATCTGGTTGATGAAGATGACCATGGTCTTGGACCGGGAGATCGAGCCGGTCAGCTTGCGCAGGGCCTGGCTCATCAGACGGGCCTGCAGGCCAGGCTGGACGTCGCCCATCTCGCCCTCGATTTCGGCGCGCGGCGTCAGCGCCGCCACCGAATCGACGACCAGAACGTCGATGGCGCCGGAGCGCACCAGCGTATCGGTGATTTCCAGCGCCTGCTCGCCGGTGTCGGGCTGGGAGATCAGGAGATCGTCAAGCTGCACGCCGAGCTTGCGGGCATAGACGGGATCGAGCGCATGTTCGGCGTCGACGAAGGCGCAGACGCCGCCGCTTTTCTGGGCCTCGGCGATGACGTGCAGGGTCAAGGTGGTCTTGCCGGAGGATTCCGGGCCATAAATCTCGACGACGCGGCCGCGCGGCAGGCCGCCGACGCCAAGCGCGATATCGAGGCCGAGCGAGCCGGTCGGCACCGTCTCGACTTCCATGGCCTGTTGGTTCTTGCCCATCCGCATGATCGAGCCTTTGCCGAAGGCCCGTTCGATCTGGGAGAGAGCGGCGTCGAGCGCCTTGGTTTTGTCCACGGACGTACCTTCCACGAGGCGGAGATTGGCTTGGCTCAAGGGTAAACTCCTTCTGGCATGGCGTCGGCGGGCAGCGCAATGGCTTCATCGAGATCGCCTGTGGAGGGGAGTGTACGTGGTTTGTTCTCGTTCGCAAGTTCTTTTTTTGTTCTTGCCGAGATATCGGCCGGTTGGCCGTTTCGGCGGAATACGAACGATTTGTAAGCAATGGTCTGGTTAAAGCTGTTCCCATGGACCGCGCCGGGTTCCATATTGGCCACGCCGGAAGGTCCATAGTCCGAAACAGGAGGAACAATGAGAAAATCCCTCAGCGCGGCGATCTGCTCGCTAGCCCTGGTCTACGTCTCCAGCCATGCGGTTCAGGCGGCGCCCTTTGTCGCCCAGCCTTCCCTTATCGAACAGCAGGCGGCACCGCTGATCGAGCAGGTTCAATTGCGCCACGGACTTGGCGGCAGGCCGGGCGGCGGCGGCATCAGGCCAGGCCGCCCCGGTGGCGGTTTCCGTCCGCCAGGTGGCGGCTTCCGTCCGCCGGGTGGTGGTTTCAGGCCTCCGGGTGGCGGGTTCCGTCCGCCAGTGGTCAGGCCTCCGGTCGTTCGTCCGCCGGTCGGTTATTACCGCCCCTGGAGAGGCCGGTACTGGCGGCCTGGTGTCGGCTGGGCGGTCGGCAGCATCGTCGCGATCGGCGCTCTCAGCGCTGCGGCCGCGGCAGCCTATGCGCCGCCGCCGCCGGGCCCGGGACTGTGCTGGTACTATACCGACCCGTCGTTCCGGGTTGGATACTGGGCAGCCTGCCGGTAAAGGCTTCAGCACTGTCACCAGAAGGGCGAAAGCCCTTCTGGTCATTCCGTGACGCCGACAGGCTCACTCGATCTTGAGGCCGCGCTCCGCGATCAGCTTGCCCCAGATCGCCGTTTCCGAGCGGATATAGTCGGCCATGACCTGCGGCGAACCACCGAGAATTTCGACACCGACATCTTCCAGCGGCTTGCGCGTCGCCGGATTCTGCAGCGCCGCGTTGAGAACGCCCGAGAGCTTGTCGATGGTGGCTTTCGGCGTTCCTGCCGCCGCGGCGACGCCCTGCCAGGCGTAAATCTCGACGCCGGATTGTCCCAGTTCAAGGAAGGTGGGCACATCGGGCAGGCTCGCCAGCCGCTTGCCGGAGAAGACGGCGAGCGGCCGCAGCTTGCCGGACGTGATATGCGGCATGCCGGCGACCGTATCGATCACCATGGCGGGCACGTGGCCGCTCAGCACATCCTGCACCGCGGGCGCGACGCCGCGATAGGGCACATGCACCGCCTTGATCCCTGAGCGCGCCATCAGCATTTCCATCGCCAGATGATGCGGGCTGCCGGTGCCGGGCGAGGCGAATTTCACCGCTTCGGGATTGGCCTTGGCGGCTGAGGCAAGATCGCTGAAGGTTTTGTAGGGCGCGTCCGGCGCCGCCACCAGGATCAGCGGGAAACGGGCCAGGAGGCCGACGGGCGCGAGTTCATCGACCTTGTAGGAGAGTTTCGAGAACAGGAACGGGTTGAACACAAAGGTGCCGTTGTCGCCGCTGATGATGGTCGTGCCATCGGGCGCGCTGCGGGCGGTGTCCTGTGCCGCGATGGCGGTCGCCGCGCCCGGCTTGTTCTCGATGACGACGGGATGCCCGGTGAGCGTCGACATCTGCTGGCCGACGCCACGGGCGACCACGTCGGTGCCGCCGCCGGCCGGATAGGGCACGAGCCAGCGGATCGCCTTGAAGTCCTGTGATTGGGCGGATGACGGTGCGGGCAGGAAGGCGGCCATGAAACACAGAGCCGCGGCGAGCGCGGCGATGGGACGGCGAAGTCTTGCGATAGGCATGAAAAATTCTCCCTGCAGCCATAATGGCACGCGTGGCAGAAGACTAGCGTTCCGGGTGAGGTTCGCGAGCCCAGCCATTAGTCTTACAAGCGCGTTGCGATCCCCATATAACTGCGATCGGGAAAGAGTGTTCAACACGGAGACAGCGATGTGCCGAAACATCAGGACCCTGCATAATTTCGAGCCGCCGGCGACGGAAGACGAGATCCACGCGTCGGCGCTGCAGTTCGTGCGCAAGCTCTCCGGTTTCAATAAGCCATCCCGCGACAATGCGGAGGCGTTCGATCAGGCGGTGGCGGACGTGTCGGACGCTGCAAGACGCCTGCTGCATTCGCTGCATGCGCATGCCCCGCCGCGTGACCGCGAGATCGAAGCGGAGAAGGCGCGCGAGCGGTCGCGGGCGAGGTTCGGCTAATTGATAGCTCTCACTCGGGCCCACCCTCATCCGACCCTCGCGATGCGAGGGCCACCTTCTCCCGTTAAAGAAACGGGAGAAGGATTCCGCGCGGCCCTTCGCCCGCTTCAGCGGGAGAAGGTGGCCCTTACGCAGCAAGGGTCGGATGAGGGTGCCTACAGCCCAAACGTCGCGCCGCCGTTGACGTTGACGATCTCGCCCCAGACATAGCGGGCTTCGTCGGTGAGCAGGAAGGCGGCGACGTTGGCGATGTCGTCGGCCTTGCCCATGCGGCCGGCCAGTGCGCGTTCGCCGACCTTACGTATGGCGTCCTGCGAATAATGCGCGGTCATCGAGGTCTCGGTCGAGCCGGGGCTGACGGCGTTGACCCTGATCTTCTCCGGCGCAAGCGAGCGCGACAGGCCGCGCACGAGGCCGATGATGGCCGCCTTCGAGGACACATAGGCGGTGCCGCCGCGGCCCTCGCCGCCGACGCCGGATGACGAGATGGAGCCTGAGCAGGCGAGCACGATGACGCCGCGGCCGCTTTCCTCCAGGGGGTTGTCGCACATGGCCTGCGCGACGGCCTGCGCCATCAGGAAAGAGCCGGTGACGTTGATCGACAGGGTGCGGTTGAATTCCGCCGCGTCGAGTTCGCGCCATGTCTTGGTCGAGTGCACGGCCGCCATGTGGATGAGGCCGTCGACCCTGCTGAATTTTGCAACCGTCTGGCGCACCGCGTTCTCGCAGCTGGCAGCATCGGCGACGTCGGTCTTGTGTGCGATGAAGCGCTGCATCGCGCTGGCGTCAATATCCGCCGTGACAATGGTGTCGATATCGCAGCCGCAGACGTTCCAGCCTTTCTCAAGCAGGACACGGACGCTGGCGGCGCCGATCCCGCTGGCGGCTCCGGTGACGATGGCGGTTTTCGGCGCGCTTGCGTGCGGCATGTCGTTTCCTCCCGATGCAGGCCACTGGCTGGCTCATGCGTTGTTGTGTGTGGAGGCAGACTAGAGCTTTTTCGGTTCTGATGGAATCAGAACCGAGCTCTAGGTTTTTGTTTTGACGCATTTCTTCACGCGAACCGGCAGCCACTTCGCTCGAAAATGCTCTAACGAAATTATCAGCGCGCTTTCAAGCTAGCGCCGAGGCGTGACTTCGCGGAAGCCGGTGTAATCTTCAGGCGTCGCTCGCTGGACGTCGCTGAAACCCGAGGTGGCCGCGCGTGGGGCCTCGATGGTGCCGACGGGATTGCGATCCATCTCGGGCTGCGGTGGCACGCTCACTCTTTGTGCAGCCCTCGCCGTTCCGCGTGGTTGGGCTGGTGTCTGCCTGGCGGTTTGCGTGCGCTGCTCGGGCACGACCGCGGGCATGATCCTGATGGTTGCCGCCGTGCGCATCGGCAAAAGGCCGCCACCTGGGCGAAACAACCAGCCGGCCAGGATGCCGCTGCAGATCGCGCCATAGACCAGACAGATCGGCGGCACGCCGAGGAAACGCTTTCGGCGCAGCGGCGGTCGACGACGCACTTCCTGCAGCAGGATCGGCACTGTGAGCTCCTTACGTTGGAGGAGCGTCGCATTTTATGGTGAACAAACGGTTTCAATCGGCCGCCCTCATCCGACCCTTGCCTGCCTTCGCCGAAGCGGAGACAAGCTCCGCTTGGCTCCGCGCAGGCAGGCTGCGCAAGGGCGACCTTCTCCCGTGGAACGGAAGAAGGCTTAGAGCGCTTATGGCGCCGCTGGCCCCATCGCTGCTTTCGCGGTTTCGATGAGCTGTTTCAGCGGGAAGGGCTTCGGCAGGAAGCCGAATTCCTCGCCGGCGGGCAGGTTGCGCGCGAAGGCGTCTTCGGCATGGCCCGACATGAAGACGATCTTCGCCGTGATGCCGCGCTTGCGCAATTCGCCCAGCATGGTCGGACCGTCCATCACCGGCATGACGACGTCGGAGATGATCAGGTCGATCTTGCCGTTGATCGTCTCGACGACCTCTAGCGCTTCCTCGCCGTTGCCGGCCTGGTGCACCGTATAGCCGCGCGAGGCGAGGGCCCGCGAGGCGAAGGCACGCACCGCCTCCTCGTCCTCGACGAGGAGGATGATGCCCTGGCCGGTGGCGTCAGCCGCGGGCGTCGCGGCCTTGGGTTCATCCTTGCGCGCCGCTTCTTCCTCTGGCGCGAGAATATGGCGCGGCAGGTAGATGCGGAACAGCGCGCCTTTGCCGGGTTCCGATTCACAAGAGATATAGCCGCCCGTCTGCTTGACGATGCCATAGACCGTCGACAGGCCGAGGCCGGTGCCCTTGCCGACCTCCTTGGTCGTGAAGAACGGCTCGAACATCTTCTCCCGCACGTCGGCGGGAATACCATGGCCGGTGTCCTGCACTTCGATGACGACATAGTCGGCAGGCACGAAGCCCGGTTCCGAGACATTGGCGCATTCCGCCGCCGTGACATTCTTGGTCGACAGCGTGATCTTGCCGCCATTGGGCATGGCGTCTCGCGCGTTGACGACGAGATTGACCAGCACCTGCTCGAACTGGTTGATGTCGGCCTTGACGAACCACAGGTCGCGGCCGTGGCGCACGTCGATCTCAACCTTCTCGCCGACGAGGCGGCGCAGCAGCATCTGCAGGTCCGACAACGCGTCGCCCAGTTGCAGTACCTGCGGACGCAGGGTCTGGCGGCGCGAGAACGCCAGCAGCTGCCGCACGAGGCCGGCGGCGCGATTGGCGTTCTGCTTGATCTGCATGATGTCCTGGAAGGACGGATCGGTCGGCCGGTGGCGCGCCAGCAGCAGGTCGGAAAAGCCGATGATGGCGGTCAGCACGTTGTTGAAGTCGTGCGCCACGCCGCCGGCGAGCTGGCCGATGGCCTGCATCTTCTGCGCCTGGGCGAAGCTTTCCTGCAGGGTGCGCTGTTCGGTGGTGTCGAGCGCGAAGACGAGCGCGCTGGCGTCATGGCGAGTGTCTTGGCCATTGTCTTGGCCGGCATCTTCGCCGGGCGAGACATAGAACCTGGCCGAGCGCGGCGCCTCGCCGTTGAGCGCGGTATCGATGGGCATGATGTCGGTGCGATGGGCGATGGCGTCGGCAATGGCTGAGCGCAGCGCTTCGTGATCGCGGTCGGCAACGCCGCTGAAAATATTGCGGCCGCGGCTGCCGGCATCGGTGAAGGCGTCGGGCATCATGCGGGCAAAGCCGGCATTGGCGCTCATGATCGATCCGCTGCGGTCGACGGTGGCGATGGCCATGGGCGTCTGGTTGAAGAAGCGGGCGAAACGCACTTCGGCGGCGCGCAGGTTCTCGGCCGGCTCTTCGCCCGGCGCGCGGTTGATGACGAGCGTGCGCGATGGGCCGGCCGTCCTGTCCTGGGCGAAGGCGACGCGATGGATGAGGCGCACGGGCAGGCTCTGGCCGTTGCGGCGCTTGAAATCGACGTCGAAGGTCTCGGTGCGCACTTCGCTGGCGCGCCCGGCGATGGCGGCGATCAGGTGGGCGCCGTCGCCGGCGACGAGATCGGACAGTTTGAGACCGCCGGAGCCGTATTGGGCGAGATCGTAATCGAGCCAGCCCGCCAGGGTGGCGTTCATATAGCTGACCTTGCCGTCCGGATCGGCTGAGAAGAAGCCGGCCGGCGCATGGTCGAGGAAATCGATCGCGTGCTGCAGTTCCTGAAAGACGTTTTCGTGCCGGGCGCGTTCGCGCGTGACGTCGGTGACGCTCCACAAGGTGGCACGCTTGTGGCCGAAGCGTTCGACCGGGCGCACGCGAATGCGATACCAGCCGACGGGGCCGTCGCCATTGAGGGGCGGCGACAGGCGCAGTTCCTCGGAGCCGCGTTTGCCTTCGCGCGCCGCCTGGGCGAGGCGATAGATCGCCTCGGACACGTCTGGCGTGCCGGAAAACAGCCGCTCGACGGTGCGCAGATCGGCCGGATCGGTGGCGCCCGACAGGGCCATATAGGCCTCGTTGGCGTAAAGCACGCGGGTATCGCCCTCGGTGACCAGCAGGCCTTCCGCGCCGCTGTCGGCGATCAGCTTGGTGATGTCGTTCTTGGCCGCCTGTCCGGACAGTTGCAGGAAGCCGACAGCGAAGGCGAACAGGCCGACCACCCCGACAATGGCGAGCAGGGCCAGAAGGCCGATGGTCAGGCGTCCGGCATCCTCGGGGCTGAGAAAGGAAAACGACGCCGCGGCGCCGACCAGCACCAGCGCCAGCGCCAGCACCATGCCCGGGCTGCCGGTGCGCTCGGTCCGATCGAGGACCGTGGGAGCCGATCCGGTTTGACTCGATCCCGGGCTCGATGATCCTTGGCTCAACTGAGTCATAATGGCTCGTTTGGTGGTCGCATGCCGCAGTCGCGCAGCTTCAGTACTACCGCTTCGTGATCACCTTGCGGAGAATCGCTGGAAATGCGGCGAATGGAGGGTTATTGCAATAAATCGAATCGAAAACACCTGTAATTTGCAAAGATATGTTCACGCTGTCGCCACCACAACAGGGCTGCAATCCCGCATCGTGGTTAACCATCTCTTAACGTCGCGCAAATCCAATTGCGCAGACATGTTAAGGTATATCAAATATAGCGTTGAACGGATGAGGCGGAGTGTAAGCGTAGATGCAGTTCCTGACCAATCTCTTGGGCGAGGGCAAGCCACAACTGCTGCAGTGGATCGTGGCCATTGCCGCCGCGCTCGTCGTGCTTCTCATTCTCGTGTTGCTGTACCGGGTTGTCTTCGGCCGGCGGGTCCGTGGCGGCGGCGCCGGGCGGGCGCGTCAGCCAAGGCTGGGCGTCGTCGATGCCTACGATCTCGACCGCCAGCGCCAACTTGTCCTTGTGCGACGGGACAATGTCGAACATCTGATCATGATCGGCGGGCCCAATGACGTCCTGATCGAATCCGAGATTTCGCGGGTTCAGCCGGGCGAAGCAAGGCAGATCAAGGAGCAGATCGCGGCCGGGGGCGAAGCGGCCCTCGAACAGCCGAGCGCGCCGCTCATCGCCATCGCCGCGCAACAAGCACCGGTTGCGCCGGTCGCCCCGCTGGCGCCGTCTGTCGTCGTCGCCGCGCCGCAACCAGCACCAGTCGCCGCGCCAGCGCCCGCAGTCGCGCCTGCTCCGGTCAGGGCGCCGCAGCCGGCCGCCCCGCCGCCGGCCCGGCCGGCGCCGGCCGCTCCGCCGGTGACGCGCGCACCGCCGCCGCCTGCTCCTCCCCGTCCGCCGCTCGCAGGCGTGACCCGCGCGCCGCCCCCTGTCGCCCCGCAACCGCCGCGGGCCGAGCCGGACGTCAAGCCCGAGGTCAAGCCGGCCCCCGCCGCACCGCCGGTGCCGCCGCCGCGCCCGTCGCTGTTCAAGACCTCCGGGCCGTCGATGTCCTCGACCTCGTTTTCGAGCAAGCCCGCGGATGCCAGACCCACCGACGCCAAGCCTGTCGAAGTGAAGCCTGTCGAAGTGAAGCCTGCAGATTCAAGACCCGCCGATCCAAGACCTACCGATCCAAGACCTGCGCCCGCGCCGGTCAGGCCCTCGGAGGTCAAGCCCGCAGAGGTCAAGCCCACTGCGCCAGTGGCAAAGCCGGCGCCTACACCTGCGTCCGAACCGGCGTCAGATCCGCTCGATGCGCTGGAAGAGGAAATGGCCAAACTACTCGGCCGCCCCTCCGACAAGTAGCGCCGACAAACAGAACAACAAAAAACGGCCCGCCATAGCGTTTTCCGATCCTTCGGATCGGAAAGACGCGTCTGGTTTATTTAAAGAGCGCATTTTCTTCACGGGAACCGGCGTCCACTTCGCTTGAAAATGCGCTGAACGGGTCGTTTTGCGTTCCAGAAGCCGCGAAATCAGTCGTCGCGATAGACTTTCTCGCGCTTTTCGTGGCGTTCCTGCGCTTCGATCGACAGGGTTGCGATCGGCCGGGCGTCGAGACGCTTCAGCGAAATCGGTTCACCGGTCTCTTCGCAATAGCCGTAGGTGCCTTCGTCGAGGCGGGTCAGCGCCGCGTCGATCTTGGCGATCAGCTTGCGCTGCCGGTCTCTCGCGCGCAGTTCGATCGCCCGGTCGGTTTCGGACGATGCGCGGTCGGCGATGTCGGGATGGTTTTCGCTTTCGGTCTGAAGAGTCGCCAGTGTTTCCCGGGCTTCTTTGCGAATCTCTTCCTTCCAGGCGTGCAGCTTGCGGCGAAAATATTCGCGCTGCCGCTCGTTCATGAACGTTTCGTCTTCGCTCGGTTTATAGTCGCCGTCGATAATGTCCGCTGCAGCCATGCGTCACACTTCTCCCGCTCAAGTGGCCGGCCTTATAGCGAAACGGCCGGCCATTAACAATGCAAGACATGAGCAGGACGCCCGGTATACCGAATTGATAACAGGCGCATCACAGATGCGCCTGTTGATTTGCTTCCAGTTTCGTCAGGCGGACAGTCGAGACCGTCCTTAAGCGGTCATGGCCTTCTTCAGGTTTTCGTCGATCTTGTCGAGGAAACCGGTCGTCGAGAGCCACTTCTGGTCGGCGCTGACGAGAATGGCCAAGTCCTTGGTCATAAAGCCGGATTCGACCGTGTCGACGCAGACCTTCTCGAGTGTTTCGGCGAATTTGTGCAGCGCGTCATTGTTGTCGAGCTTGGCACGATGCATCAGGCCGCGGGTCCAGGCAAAAATCGACGCCATGGAGTTGGTCGAGGTTTCCTTGCCCTGCTGGTGCTGGCGGTAGTGGCGGGTGACGGTGCCGTGGGCGGCTTCCGCCTCGACGGTCATGCCGTCGGGGGTCGTCAGCACCGAGGTCATCAGGCCGAGCGAGCCGTAGCCCTGGGCGACCGTGTCGGACTGGACGTCGCCGTCGTAGTTCTTACAGGCCCAGACATAACCACCCGACCACTTGAGCGAGGCGGCGACCATGTCGTCGATCAGACGGTGCTCGTAGGTGAGGCCGGCGGCCTTGAACTTCGCGGCGAATTCGTTGTCGAAGACTTCCTGGAACAGATCCTTGAAACGGCCGTCGTAGACCTTGAGGATGGTGTTCTTGGTCGACAGGTAGACCGGATACTTGCGCACCAGGCCATAGTTGAGCGAAGCGCGGGCGAAATCACGGATCGAATCGTCGAGGTTGTACATCGACATGGCGACGCCGGCGCCGGGGAACTTGAAGACTTCCTTCTCGATGACGGTGCCGTCATCGCCCTCGAACTTGATCGTCAGGCGGCCCTTGCCGGGCACCTTCATGTCGGTGGCGCGATACTGGTCGCCGTAGGCGTGACGGCCGACGATGATCGGCTGGGTCCAGCCGGGTACCAGGCGCGGGATGTTCTTGCAGATGATCGGCTCGCGGAAGATGGTGCCGCCGAGGATGTTGCGGATGGTGCCGTTGGGCGACTTCCACATGTCGTGGAGATTGAATTCCTTCACGCGGGCT
>Ga0182744_1000392_pt1 | contig 42902 bp, 41 predicted proteins | sample eDN3rd30CKraftMG_FD_128525 | JGI IMG/M metagenome (GOLD analysis project Ga0182744, IMG submission 128525) | Enriched Miracle-Growth compost microbial communities from Emeryville, California, USA - eDNA 3rd pass 30_C Kraft MG (version 2) (version 2) ... | reverse complement strand
GCGCCGGCCTTTGCATCGCTCTTCGCGGCGGCATCGGTAGTAATAGAGACAGACGCGGCGGTCGATGCCGACAGGCTTCCGTCGACGACATGGGCTTTCAGCCGGCCGGCGAGCGCCTGCTTATTCCAGCGCGAGCCTTCCGCGAATTCCACCGCGAGCTGCGCGGACCTCAGCCTGCTGCGGTCCTCCAGCAGCACATCGAATTCGGATGCCATGCTGAGCACGGCGTCGGGTATGGAAGGGCCGACCAATTGGCCCAGGTTCAGCCGCTCCGTGCGCAGCGTTCCCGTCAGGCGGTCTCGTGTTGGTCCTGTCGCGGAGTCGGCGGCCGCGGTGTCGCCTGGCGCAGGGACGCCCGCCGCAGGGTCGCCCGCCGCAGGATGGCCTGCCCCGGGATCGCCCGCCGCAGGATGGCCTGCCCCCCCTCCCATCTTCCATTCTAGTTTGGCGTCCAGCGAAGAACCATCCGCAAGGTGCAAGGCGGCCACCATGTCCTTCAAGGGCAAGCTTCCCCGCGGCGTCAAGTTGGCGTCGGCGTCCACGCTCATGCCCTGGCCGTCGCCTCTTACGGTGACCCGCAAGGCGTTCAGGTCGCCGCTGACCCGGGTTTCCATGTCCAGCGTGCAGGGCTGCGCCAATGGCTCATCGACTGCACTGTCCAGCTTCCCGGCTGCAACGGCCCCGCCCTTGGACTCCCGGACGTCCTTTTGTCCACTGGCGTTCTTGGGCTCCAGGGCGCCCTTTTGCTCTGCAGCGCTCTTCCGCTCTGTAGCGGCCTGCTGGTTCTCGCCCTGCGCCCCTTCTCCGGGCGCCCGCTTCCGGGAGTCCGGCTGCGCCGGCTCCAGCTTCGCGGAAGCCGGACGGGCAGCCGGCAATGTAGCAAGGTAATTCCGGGCGCATAGCGGCGAGTCGGCCGTCGTCCCGCTGGCTTGCGTGCTCAATCGAAGCTCTAACGGCCAGGGATCGCGCAAGCTGGCCAGCGCCAGCTCGCCCGAAAAAGCCGCCTTCGCCTGCTCATGCTCCACGTTCAGGCTCTGAAGCACCAACTGCCCGCCGGCTTCATGCAAGTAAACCGCCGTGGACAAATTCCTTACATCGACCGGCAGCGCCTCGCCATTGTGCTCCATCCACAGTCGCCCCACCGCCAGCCGGTCGAGCGCGACCCGGACCGGCAGCGCCGGCATCTCGAAAGGTTCTTCCTCTTCGCCGCTTTCCTGATCCTCGATGCTGACCCGGACGCTATCGGCCGACAAATCGTTGACATGCAGGCGCGCATCCAGCAACTCCCGCCAATTCGCCTGCAGGTGCAGCCCATTGAGCTCAATGGAAACGCCCGGCATGGCCATGGAGAATTCCCCCACGCTGACGCCGCGCCAGATCGTCCCCCTGATACCGCTGACCTGCCCGTCCAATTGCCCGGCCGCCGTCACCAGCGCCCAGCGCGTGCCCGCCTGCGTGCCCAAAGCCCAGAACAGAAAGCCGCAGCTTACCGCCAACAACAGCACCACTATGGGTCCGACCCATATGAATATCCGGCGCAGCCAGCGCAATACCATGCTCAAAACGCAATACCCAAAGAAAAGTGCAGGCGCAGGCGCTTGTCGCGCTGGCCATAAGCCAGGTCCACATAGAACGGGCCCGCGGGTGTGCGCACCGCAAGGCCCACGCCATAGCCCAGCCGGATGTCCATGCCGCCGAAGGACTCGGCCGCATCGCCCGCGTCAACGAAGAAGTTCATCCCCAGTTGCTCGGTGATGTAATGAGTGTATTCCGCGCTGACGACCGCCAGGGCGGGCGCGCCGATGACGGCGTCGCCGCGGTGCAGGCCTATGCTCTGGTAGCGATAGCCGCGTATGGACCGCGCACCGCCCGTGCGGTAGCCGAAGTCCTGCGGCAGCCTGTCCGTCTTCGACCATACCTTGCCCACTTCCCCTCGCACCGTGAACACATCGCGCCGCCCCACGGGCCACCACTGCTGCGCGCGCAGGCTGGAGCGGTAGAAGCGCTCGCCTTTGTCCAGGGTGACGCCGGCCCCCAGCCCGAAGTCCACCAGATTGCCTTCGCGCGGGTCGTATTTTTTGTCGACATCGCGGCGCAGCCACTGCCAGGTGGCGACCAGGGTCGGCACTTCGAAACCGGGCGCCCCGCTGATGCGCGTCTTGTCGTGCGCCGCGGTCAGCCCCCACTGGGTTTCATATTCCACCCGGCTGTCGCCCGCCGCCTTGCGTTCCTGGCGGCGCTTCCAACCCAGCCCCACCCTGCGATTGTCCAGCCCTTCGATATCGGAATGCTCGTACAGGATGCCGACGCTATCCTTGTAGCCGCTGCGCGTAGGCGGCAGATAGACATCGAGAAAGGCGCGCTGGCGATCCTTGTCTATGCCCGCGCCGGTTTCCACCCACACCGGCTGGCCGAACACCACGTTCTGCCGGTACAGGCCCTCGACGCGCAAGCCATGGTCGCTGTCCACGCCCAGGGATGTCGTCACCCGCCGCGCCGGCGCTTCGGACACCTGCACCCGCATCGGCAGCTCCACCTCGCCATTGGGCAGCACTTTCTGCGCCGATTCGTCGCGGTTCAAGGTGACGAACGCCCCGCGGAAAAAACCCGTGGACTGCAGCGCCTGCTGCCACTCGTCCAGCAGATCCTGATCGTAAGGGTCGCCCGGCGTGTATTGCACATAGCGATGTATCAGGCTGGCGGGCACACGTTTCAGGCCCACCAGGGTCACCTCGCCCATCCTGACGCGCGGCCCGCTATCGACCTCCACGAACAGATCCGCCTTGGCGTTTTCCGCGTCCACCGTCGCCTGGGTATTCGACAGGCGCGCAAAATAGAAATCCTTGCGGCTGACATTGTCCAGCAGGTCCGCCTTGGCGTTACGCCAGGACTCGTTGATGAAGGGCATGCCCTTGTCCAGCGGCCAATCCTGCTTCAATGCCTGCACGCGTCCGGTGAATTCAGGCTGCGCGATCTGGCCCTTGAAATTAAGGGACACATCATCCACGGCGGTCAATTCTCCCGGCCGAATGGTGATGTCCCAGGTCTCCCCGCCGATATCCTCGCCGACCCCCAGGGTCACCTTGGGCGTATAGTAGCCTTGGGTTTCCAGCGCCGAAACCGTCGCATCATAGGCCCGGCGGCGCAAACGCGAGACCTCGCCGCCGTCCTGGTCCTCGGCCAGCCGGGTAATGGCCTCGACCGCGCCATTGATGGCCTGCAGCGCGGCCGGCGGCACGCCGCCCGGGTCGATGATGACCTCGGGCCGAGCCGCCCAGGCGTCCAGCGCCACGCCCCAAGCCAGCACGAAGCATACGGCGCCCCCGCGCATCGAGCTCGGGCCTGTCAATTTAAACCTTGCGCGCCACGACGGTGGGCATCTTGGCGGCCGTATCGCGCGGCAGCGACGCCACATTGACGGCGATGCGCCGCGCGATGTCCAGATAAGTCTGGGCCGCCTGGCTGTTAGGCTCGGAGATGACGGTGGGGTGGCCCGAATCGGTGCGTTCGCGGATGCTGAGCTGCAGCGGCAGCGCGCCCAGCCAGGGCAGGTTGAATTCGGCCGCCATGTTGCGCCCCCCATGCTCGCCGAAAATCGGCTCGGCGTGGCCGCAGTTCGTGCAGATGTGCACCGACATGTTTTCCACGATGCCCAGGACGGGCACGTTGACTTTTTCGAACATGCGCAGGCCCTTGCGCGCATCGGCCAGGGCCAGATCCTGCGGCGTCGTCACAATGATGGCGCCCGTCAGCGGCACCTTCTGCGCCAGCGTCAGGGCGATGTCGCCCGTGCCGGGAGGCATGTCGACGATCAGGTAATCCAGGTCATTCCAGTTGGTCTGGTTCAGCAACTGCACCAGCGCCTGCGTCACCATGGGCCCACGCCAGATCGCGGGCGCGTCCTGGTCGATGAGAAAGCCGATGGAATTGGCCTGCAGGCCATGCCCCACCAAGGGCTCCATGGACTTGCCGTCCAGGCTTTTGGGTTTGCCGGACAGACCCAGCATGATGGGCACGCTGGGCCCGTAGATGTCGGCGTCCAGCAGGCCGACGCGCGCGCCCTGGACGCTGAGGCCCAAAGCGAGATTGACCGCCGTGGTGCTCTTGCCCACCCCGCCCTTGCCGGAGGCCACGGCGACGATATTGCGTATGTTGGGCATGGGTTTCAGGCCCGGCTGCACGGCGTGGCTGGCGATGCGCGTATCCAGGCGCAGCGATTTCACGGCCAGGCCCAAGGCGTCCAGAGCGGTTTCAATACGTTTCCGTAATTCAGGCTCCCCATTGTGCAAAGGGTAGCCCACAGGTACAGTGATATCTACATCCCTTCCGTTCAGCTTGATTTCGCAGTCCTTGGCCGTTACGGCAAGCTTTTTCTTGGTGTTGGGGTCGGTTACTTGGGACAACGCCCCCAGGATTTGCTCGGCGGTTACGCTCATGTCAGTGGCCTTACTTGAAAATTTTCACGCTCAAGCCTCAAGAATAGCGGATTGAGGGAATTTTTTTACCCCCACGGGGTCTACAAAGTACGATGAATACATTTAATCAAATTATCCGCGGCGTCATTTTCCTGATCCTTGCCCTTTGCGGCATGGCGATGGCGTTCATTTTCATGATTTCCACCGCCATCGCGGTCGCCATTCTTTATGTCGTGGCGCGCATCAAAGGGCGTCCTTTCGGCGTAAAAGCTTATTGGGAAGAACGCCGCCGTCCCTCGGCCGAAAAAAACATTTTTCGCAACAAGGATGTAACGGATATAGAAATGCGGGAAATCCCCTAAGGCCTGTGCCGCGTATCATACGCAGGCGCCCGCCGCCCGGGCAGGGCGATACACCAAACTTAACAATTCATCACGAATCCACACCGGCGGCGCGCCGGATGTGGATGCTCGCCGCGCCGCCCGGCTGCAGTGCCGCGGCCGCCAAGGCCCGGTTACCCTGACGGCCGCCTTCCGGCCCTGGCGGGCCGCCACTCCATCAGCCTTCCTGCACGACGCCCAGGAAAGCCCTAAAATCGTGGATTGCCCGCCGCGGGGCGGCCCGTGTTCCAACTTTTCCCATTCAAGCACATGTCGCGCACGATTTTTGTCACCACCGCCTTGCCTTATGCCAACGGATCCTTCCACATCGGCCATATCATGGAATACATCCAGGCCGACATCTGGGTCAGGTCCATGCGCATGTCGGGGCATACGGTGCATTTCGTCGGCGCGGACGACGCCCACGGCGCGCCCATCATGCTCAAGGCGGAAAGCGAGGGCATCAGCCCGCAGGCGCTGGTCGCGCGCTACGCGAGTGAGCGCCCGCAATATTTGAATGGCTTCCACATCGCTTTCGACCACTGGCATTCCACGGACTCCGCCGAGAACGTGGCGCTGTCCCAGGATATCTACCGCCGTCTGAAGGCGGCGGGTTTCATCGAAACGCGGACCATCGAGCAGTTCTATGATCCGGTCAAAGGCATGTTCCTGCCCGACCGCTATATCAAGGGCGAGTGCCCGCGCTGCCACGCCAAGGACCAGTACGGCGATTCCTGCGAGTCCTGTGGCGCCGTTTATTCACCGACCGAGCTCATCGAACCCTATTCGACGCTGACCAAGGCCAGGCCGGTGCTGAAATCGTCCGAGCACTTCTTCTTCAAGCTGTCGGACCCGCGCTGCGTGGAATTCCTGCAGGAATGGACCACCGGCAGCAATGCCAGCGGCGCCAAGCGCCTGCAGCCGGAAGTTCTCGCCAAGACGCGCGAATGGCTGGGCGCCGGCGCCGACGGCGGGGAAGCCAATCTGGCCGACTGGGACATTTCCCGCGACGAACCCTACTTCGGCATCCCCATTCCCGATGCGCCCGGCAAATACTTTTATGTATGGCTGGACGCCCCGGTCGGCTATCTGGCCTCCCTGAAGGCCTATTGCGACAAGCAAGGCATGGATTTCGACGCCCTGCTGGCGCCCGGCGGCAGCACCGAGCAGGTGCACTTCATCGGCAAGGACATCGTGTACTTCCATGCGCTGTTCTGGCCCGCGATGCTGAAATTCTCGGGCCGCAAGACGCCGGATGCCCTCCATGTGCACGGCTTCATCACGGTCAGCGGCGAAAAAATGTCCAAGAGCCGCGGCACCGGCATCTCGCCGCTGCGCTATCTGGAAATCGGCATGAATGCCGAATGGCTGCGCTATTACATCGCCGCCAAGCTGAATTCCCATGTCGAAGATCTGGATTTCAACCCCGAGGACTTCATCGCGCGCGTCAACAGCGACCTTATCGGCAAATACGTCAACATCGCCAGCCGCGCGGCCAATTTCATCAGCAAGCACTTCGACGGCAAGCTCGCCTACCTGGGAGATACCGAGGCCTTGCAAGAGCAGCTTGCGCAAGTGGCTGAAAAAGTGCGCGCCGACTTCGAACTGCGCGAATACGGCCGCGCCATCCGCGGCATCATGGCCCATGCCGACCACATCAACCAGGCTTTCGACGCGGCCCAGCCCTGGGTAATGGCCAAAGGCATAGCCAGCGCCGGCGAAGAACAAAAGGCGGCGCTGCAGAATGTCTGCTCGCGCGCTTTGGCGGGCTTCAAGGCCCTGTCCGTCATGCTCGCGCCGGTCCTGCCCGCCCTGGCGGCCCGTGTAGCGCAGGAACTGTTCGGCGCAGCGCAAGGCTATATGTGGGCCGATGCCGCCCGGCTGCCGACCGAGGTAGCGCCTTTCAAGCACCTGATGCAGCGCGTGGATCCCAAAATGCTGGACGAGCTGTTCGAGCCGCCCGCCGAAGTCCCGCCCGCGCCCGGCGGCTGCCCCATTGCCGAAACCATAGACATCAAGGACTTCGCCAAGGTGGACTTGCGCATCGCCCGCATCGTCGCCTGCGAAGAAGTGGAGGGCTCCGACAAATTGCTGCGGCTGATCCTGGATCTGGACGAAGGACGCCACCGCCAGGTGTTTTCCGGCATCAAATCCAGCTACAAACCCGCCGACCTCGTCGGCAAGCTCACCGTGCTGGTCGCCAACCTGGCCCCGCGCAAAATGCGTTTCGGCATATCCGAAGGCATGGTGCTATCCGCCAGCCACAACGACGCCAGCGTGGATCCGGGCCTCTATGTCCTGGAACCCTGGCCGGGCGCCCGGCCAGGCATGCGCATCGGCTAGCCGCCCGCCATGGACGGACCGCAGGACTACGGCATTCCCTCCCCCGGCGGGCGCCAGCAGGCGGCCTACCGCAGCACCATGGTCAGTGTCGCCGTCAACATTTTATTGACGGCGATACAGTTGTTCATAGGGCTGTTTGCCCATTCGCAGGCGCTGGTCGCCGACGCCATCCATTCCTTGTCCGACCTGGTTTCCGACGGTGTCGTCCTGTTCGCCAATAAGCACAGCCGCAAAGCGCCCGACGCCGACCATCCCTACGGCCATCGGCGCTTCGAAACCGCCGCGTCGCTGATCATCGGCGCGCTGCTGCTGGCGGTCGGCCTGGGCATGCTATGGAGCAGCTTCACCAAGCTTCAGAATCCCGCAGCCATCCCGGAAGTGCACCGCGCGGCCTTGTTCGCCGCCGTGCTCGCGCTCGTGGCCAAGGAACTGCTCTTCCGCTATCTGCTGCATGTCGCCGAGCGCGTGCGCTCGTCCATGCTGGTCGCCAATGCCTGGCACGCCCGTTCGGACGCCGCCTCGTCATTCGTCGTGGCGCTGGGCATAATCGGCAATCTCGTCGGCTTCCATCTTGCCGACCCGCTGGCGGCGCTGGTGGTCGGCCTGATGATCGTGCGCATGGGGTGGAAGTTCTTCCTCGCCTCGTTCAATGTCTTGATGGACTCGGCGGTCGACGGCGAAACCGAAGCCCGCATCCGCGGCCATTTATTGTCCACTCCCGGCGTGATGGGCATACACGGGCTCAAAACCCGCAAGCTGGGCGACATGATATGGGTGGAAGTCGATATAGAAATGGACGGCGAGCTGACGGTCGCCCAGGGCCACGCCATCGCCGTCGAAGCGCGCAGGCGCGTCATGCAGAACGAAGCCGTGCTTGACGTCACCACCCATTTCGATCCCGTGCGGGTGGCCCGCCCCGCGGCTACCCCGGGGTCCAATTCGACCGCGCCCTGAAAGCCCGGGCGCCCTGCCCGCCGGCTGGGGCGCAAACGCCTCGGACGCGGCGCCGAAACCTGCGCCTACGCGGGGCGGCGACGGCATCGGCATTGGCGCTGGCATGGGGGTACGGCACACGATGCCAAGGCGCCGTCCATGCTCTACACTATGGATTCCGGCGCTGCATCCCCGAACGATGAAACTCAAATCCAATCGCCTTCGATCCATCGTGCTGGGCTGCGTCCTCGCCGCCTGCTCCGTCATACTCATCACCTGTTGCCTGAGCGGCACGCGGGCCGCCACCCGGCTGATCCATACCGAGCCTTCCGACTTCGCCCCCGTCCTGGTGTTCGAAGAGTACGGCCAGCGCTGCATGAACTTCAACACCATCGAAGACAACGGGCGGCAGACCTGCTTCGACCTGGAAGAGCCCGACAAGATGGTGTTCGCCTATACGCGCATGATGACCAGCGCGCTGTTCATGAAGCCCGATCCCGCGAACATCCTGATCGTCGGCCTGGGCGGCGCGACCATGCAGCGCGCGCTGCGGAAGATACTGCCCGAAACCACCATAGACAGCGTTGAAATCGACCCCGCCGTCGCACGCGTCGCCGAACGCTACTTCGGCTACAAGCAGGGGCCGCGGCAACGCCTGTTCATCGAAGACGGCCGCGCCTTCGTGGAACGCGCCCGGCGCGAAGGCCGGCAGTACGACATGGTGATGCTCGATGCCTTCGACGTCGACTATATCCCGCCCCACCTGCTTACCCGCCAGTTCCTGGAAGAGGTGCGCGCCATACTCTCGCCGGACGGCGTGCTGGTGGCGAACACCTTTACCCGCAGCCGCATGTACGATCAGGAATCGGCCACCTACGCGGCCGTATTCGGCGGCTTCTTCAACTTGCGGGCAGGCAACCGCGTGATCATCGCCAGCAGGAAGCCGCTGCCCGATCACGCCCACCTGGCAAGCAACGCCACGGCGTTGGCCGATACGCTGGCGCCCTTCGGAATAGATGTGGAGCGCGAACTTCAGCGTTTTTCAAGGGCTCGCGACTGGAACGAAAACGCCGCTGTCCTGGTCGACTGAATGGTGACACACCGGATGCCCGCACCCTATGCTTACGCCTTCGCGCCGGCCCATGCTTGGCGACAATAAAACATCCCTTTCACACTCACCTGCGATAACTTCATGCATGCCGACATTACGGACCTGCGGCCCTTGTTTTTGAACGATATTCCCATGATGGACGTCCGCGCGCCGGTCGAATTCCATAAGGGCGCATTTCCGAATACCGTCAACCTTCCCCTGATGGACGACGAAGAGCGCCGCCGGGTCGGCACCTGCTACAAGCAGCATGGGCCCGAGAAAGCGCTGGCGCTGGGGCATCGCCTGGTTTCCGGCGAGATCAAGGCGCGGCGGCTGGCGGCCTGGACGGAGTTCGCCCGCGCGCACCCCGAAGGCTGCCTGTATTGTTTCCGCGGCGGGCAGCGGTCCGGCATCGTGCAGCAATGGCTCTCGACGGAAAGCGGCATTCATTACCCCCGGGTGGCGGGCGGCTACAAAGCCATGCGCGCCTTCTTGATCGACGCGCTGGAAATGGCCGCCACCCAATGCAGCTATACGATACTGGGCGGCCTGACGGGCAGCGGCAAGACCGAGGTGCTGGTCCGCCTGCCTCAGGGCGTGGACCTCGAAGGCCTGGCCAATCATCGCGGCTCCAGCTTCGGCAAGCGCCTTACGCCACAGCCGCCCCAGATCGATTTCGAAAACGCCCTGGCGATACGCCTGCTGCGCATGCGGCACCAAGGCATGGACCATTTCGTACTGGAGGACGAAGGCCGTTTCATCGGCAGCCTCTCGCTGCCCCTGGCCCTGCTCCAGCGGATCCAACACAACCGGCTCGTATGGCTGGACGAACCATTCGAAGCGCGCGTCACGCGTATCCTCGACGACTATGTCGTCGACCTGTATGCGGCGCTGTGCGGGCACCTGGACAAGGACCAGGCCTGGGCCGCGCTGTCGGACCGCCTGCAACAAAGCCTGGCTGGCATCGCCAGGCGGCTGGGCATGGAACGCTTTCAGCGGCTGTCGGCCCTGATGCGGGATGCGCTCGCCCACCATCAACGCCATGGCGACCCCAGCCGCCACCGGGACTGGATCGCCGCCTTGCTCGCTGAATACTACGACCCGATGTATGCATCCCAACGCCACGCCCGCGAGCGGCGCCTGGTTTTCCGCGGCGGCCGCGCAGAGGTCCTGGAGTATCTATCGGCAAGCACGCTGGCGGCGTAGCCCCCGCGGTTCCGCAGGGGGCTAGCTACCGATAGCCCATGCCCATCACGTAATCGCGCAGCAGATCTTCTTCGTATTCCGCTTCTTTCAGCAGCAGTTGCAGCGCATCGTTGGCATACAGCACCCCCATGGGCCGCGATTGCGCATCGCTGATCGGCACCTGCTTCAGCGCCCTGCTCTTCATCACGTCCCAGACGCTGCGCAGGTGATCCTCCGGCCGGCACTTCACAATGTCCCGCGTCATGATATCGGCCACGCCCTCGGTGCAGCTACAGCCGGTGCAGTGGCTGATCTGCCTGACGATGTCCGATTTGGTCAAGACACCGGACATGGCGCCATCCCGATCGCAGGCCACCACCAAATGCGTGTCCGGCAAGCTCAACAGCCTGGCCGCCTCGATCACCGGCGCGGCAACGTCAAGGGTCACCAGCCGTCTCCGGGCAATAGGAAGTGTCGCGCTGATTAGCATGATGGCTCCTGTTCGTCGAGGGCGCCTGAATCACAAACAGCACCCTGCTTTCGCCGGTAAACGAGCACATGAAACCGAACCCGCCGGCTGGCGCCGGACCGACCGTATCCAGACTAAGCTTCAGGATAGCACCGCCCATAGGCGCAGCACCATACTCCCATTGTGGGAATAGGGATATCTCGCCATGCCCGCCGCCACCTCAAACACACCTTGACCTTCCCACAATGGCAAGGTTTAAAGTATCGTCTAAGTGATACTAAAGTCGGGAAACAACCATGGGCGTGTCATATACAAAAGGCGGTCGCGCCGGTGCGGCGGCGATCAGCTTGCCGGTCGAGGGCATGACCTGCGCTTCCTGCGTCGGGCGGGTGGAAGCGGCGTTGTCCAAAGTGCCGGGGGTGGGTAGCGTAGCCGTCAACCTCGCCACCGAGCGGGCGGATATCCTGCCGGCCGGGCCGGTCGACCGCGCGGCGCTGGTCCGGGCCATCGAAAACGCGGGCTACGACGTGCCCGCGGCTACGGTTGAACTGGCGGTCGAGGGCATGACCTGCGCTTCCTGCGTCGGGCGCGTCGAGCGCGCGCTCAAGGCTGTGCCGGGCGTGTCGGAGGCGGCGGTGAATCTGGCGACGGAACGGGCCACGGTGCGCGGGCACGCGGACCCGGCCGCGCTGGTGGCAGCCATCGACAATGCGGGATACGGCGCCAAAGTCATCGACGCCCTCGCCGAAGGCGGCGACGATGACGCCGCCGCCAAGCGGGAAGCGGAACGCGCCGCCCTGAAGCGCGACCTGATCGTGGCGGCTGTGCTGGCGCTGCCGGTATTCATACTGGAAATGGGATCGCATATGGTGCCAGGCATGCATGAACTGATCATGCACACCATCGGCATGCAATGGAGCTGGATCCTGCAATTTGCGCTGACCACGCTGGTGCTTGCCATCCCGGGCCGGCGTTTTTATACCAAGGGCTTCCCGGCGCTGTTCCGGCTGGCGCCCGATATGAACTCCCTGGTGGCGGTCGGCACGCTGGCCGCTTACGCCTATTCCATCGTCGCGACTTTTGCGCCGAATCTGCTGCCGGCGGGCACGGCGAATGTATATTATGAAGCCGCCGCGGTGATCGTGGCCTTGATTCTGTTGGGCCGCTATCTGGAAGCGCGCGCCAAGGGCCGGACTTCGGAAGCCATCAAGCGGCTGATCGGCCTGCAGGCCAGGGTCGCGCATGTGTCGCGCGACGGCCGGGTCGTCGATCTTCCCATTCACGAGGTCGTCGCCGGCGATATCGTCGAAGTGCGGCCGGGCGAGCGGATACCGGTCGATGGCGAGCTCATCGACGGGCTAAGCTATGTCGACGAATCCATGATCACCGGCGAACCCATCCCGGTAGAAAAATCCGCAGGCAGCCCTGTGATCGGCGGCACCATCAACCAAACGGGCGCCTTCACCCTGCGGGCCACCGCCGTAGGCGGGCAAACCGTGCTGGCGCAGATCATACGCCTGGTCGAGCAGGCCCAGAGTTCCAAGCTGCCCATCCAGGCGGTGGTGGACAAGGTCACGATGTGGTTCGTCCCGGCGGTGATGGCGGCGGCGGCGCTGACTTTCATCGTCTGGCTGGCCTTCGGCCCATCGCCCGCGCTGACCTTCGCCCTGGTCAACGCAGTGGCTGTGCTCATCATCGCCTGCCCCTGCGCCATGGGCCTGGCTACCCCCACCTCCATCATGGTCGGTACCGGCCGCGGCGCTGAATTAGGGATATTGTTCCGCAAGGGCGAGGCCTTGCAGTTATTGAAGGACGCCAAGGCCGTGGCGGTGGACAAGACCGGAACGCTGACCGAAGGCCGGCCGGCCTTGACCGATCTGGAACTCGCGGAAGGGTTCGATCGGGCGCAGGTGCTCGCTTACATCGCCGCGGTGGAATCCCGTTCCGAGCATCCCATCGCACGCGCCATCGTCGACGCCGCCGCACAGGAAGGCGTGGTTCAGCCGGCGCTGGACGACTTCGAATCGGTAACGGGAATGGGCGTGCGCGCCAGCGCGGGCGGCGTGCGCGTGGAAGTCGGCGCGGACCGCTATATGCGTGAACTGGGCCTGGATGTCGGCATCTTCGCCGCGACGGCCGAACGGCTGGGCAAGGAAGGCAAATCGCCCTTGTATGCGGCGATCGGCGGGCGCCTTGCGGCCATCGTCGCCGTCGCCGACCCCATCAAGCCGACCACCCCCGACGCCATCGCCGCCCTGCATCGATTGGGCCTGAAGGTCGTGATGATCACCGGCGACAATCAGGTCACCGCGAAAGCGATCGCCGCCCGGCTGGGTATCGATGAAGTCGTGGCTGAAGTCCTGCCCGCCGGTAAAGTCGATGCGCTGCGGCGGCTCAAGGCCGAGCATGGCCGCATCGCTTTCGTCGGCGACGGCATCAACGATGCGCCGGCGCTGGCCGAAGCCGACGTAGGGCTGGCCATCGGCACCGGCACCGACATCGCGATGGAGGCGGCCGACGTCGTGCTGATGTCCGGCAATCTGCAAGGGGTGCCCAACGCCATCGCCCTGTCGCGAGAAACCCTGGGCAACATACGGCAGAATCTGTTCTGGGCTTTCGCCTACAACACGGCTTTGATTCCCTTGGCGGCCGGGGTTTTGTATCCCAGCCACGGCTTGCTGCTCTCGCCCATCTTCGCGGCCGGCGCCATGGCGCTGTCCAGCGTGTTCGTAGTGGGCAATGCGCTACGGCTGCGGCGCTTCCAGCCGCCCATGGCGGCGGACCCCGCCCATTGAGGAGAGGAAATCATGAATATCGGAGAAGCGTCCAAGGCATCCGGCGTCTCGGCCAAGATGATCCGCTATTACGAGCAGACCGGCCTGGTCCCGCCCGCCGAGCGCAGCTCGTCCGGCTATCGCTCTTATTCGCAGGCGGACGTGCACAGGCTGCGCTTCATCCGGCGCGCGCGCGACCTGGGTTTTGCCGTCGCCGAAATCGGCGACCTGCTGGACTTATGGAAGGACAGCGCGCGGCAAAGCGCCGATGTGAAGCGCCTGGCGCAGGCGCACATCGATGAGCTGTACCGGAAAATCAACGGCTTGAAGCAAATGGCCGACACGCTGCAGACCTTGATCGATTGCTGCGCCGGCGACGAGCGCCCCGACTGCCCTATCCTGGCAAAGCTGGAGCAGTAAGGGCGGCTCGACAGCTAAGGCTTATGCGGCGCGCGGCGGAAAGCCCGCGGCGCGCAGCGCCGCTTCAAGCTGTTCGCGGCTCGCCGACGAGATGACTTTTACGCTGCGGGTCGGCGGGTCGGCCATGACAGTCGCATTGGGATCGACCGATTGAATCGCCTTGGTGACACCGCGCGCGCAGCCGCCGCAAGTCATGTCCTCGATATGGAACTGCATGAGAATCTCCTTGAATTGATAGCCAGGACAGTGTGAAGCTTGCCACTGTTGGAAGGTCAAGGCAATTCTTCACGTTCATCCTCTATTCATTCAAGCCTGCCCTCGGCGCTCATGCAGACTTTTCCGCCATTGTCGGTAACCCAGGCGGCAAAGCGTTTATCCTCGGTCGTATCAAGGCGTGTGTTCAGGAGGAAGGGATGGAGATCGAATACGGGGTTCACCGCTTTGAAAGAGAACGCCCGTATGCGGCGATCCGGGAAGCTATGTGCGACAAAATCCAATAATAAAGTAGCGAGCAACGGGCCATGCACCACCAGGCCCGGATAGCCTTCAGTTTGCGTTGCGTACGAGCGGTCATAATGAATGCGGTGCGAATTGAAAGTCAGCGCGGAATAACGGAACAGCAAGATCTCGTCGGCTACGATTTCCCTGGAATATTCCGGCTCCGGTAAAGGCCGCTTTTCAGTATCCCGCCGCGCCGCAGGGGCGGAGGAACCGCCTTGCAAGGATTCCGCCGCCGGCTTTTCTTCCAGCCCGCGAAACACCATGGTATGCCGTTCGGTCAGAGCCGCGCCGCGCGGACTCGTCAGCGTGTGCACTGTCTCGACGAAAACCAGATCTCCGGAGCGGCCTTGCTTGAGCGCCACATCGGCGACCTCCGATACTCTGCAGACCTTGTCGCCCACATATAAATCACCATGGAACTGCAGCGCGCTGGAGGCCCACATCCTTCTGGGCAAATCGACAGGCGGCAACAGAGCCGATTCCCGCGGCATGCCGTCAACCCGAAGCGCGGCCCGGTCCGGGGCGGACTTGCCGTATAGCCAGTGCCACAATGGCGGCAGAACGGGCTTCTCGGCGTCCATCATTCCGGTTCGCCCCAATGTCGCGGCCATGCCGGCGAATGGCTCCTCTGTAATCCGGCCATTCCAGCTTGCGGTTTTTCCTATCCATTGCCGTAAATGCTGGATATCTATCTTTTTCGCGCCCATGAGCTTGCCCCGCGTAGCCTATGCTAAAAATGCACCAGAGTGCGCCCGGAGGTCTTGCCCGCCAAATGGCGCTCGGCATAGTCCAGCAAATCGCCGATGCGGATTTCATGGATGTGAGGCTGGAGCAACGAAAAATCGGGACGCCAGTCTGTAGCCAGCCGCCGCCATAGCCGTTCACGAACCGGCCAGGGCGCATTCGCCACGATGCCGAACATGTCGACGCCGCGCAGGATGAAGGGCAGCACATTGGTCTCGAACCCGTTCCCGGACGCATTGCCGACCGAAGCCAGCGCGCCCCCGTCCTGGAGGGAGCGCAGCAGCCAGGAAAGCGTACGGCCCGACACATTATCGATGGCCGCGGCGAAACGCGCTTGCTCCAGCAGGCGCGACTCGTCCGCCAGCCCCTTGGCGTCTATGACTTCCGACGCCCCAAGAGCCCTGAGCGCCGCTTCTTCCCCCATTCGTCTGGTCAAAGCCGCCACCCGATAGCCGGCCCGCGACAATATCAGTATCGAAAGCACGCCCACGGCCCCTGTCGCGCCGCTGACGGCGACAACCCCCGATCCGGGTTCGATGCCCAGTTGCTGAAAGCGGTCCAGCACCAGCGCCGCCGTGAAACCGGGCACCCCGATCATGGCGGCCTGCAATGGGCTCAAGCCGTCGGGCAGCGCCATGACATGCGCCGCGGGCGCCCGCACGTATTCGGCAAATGCGCCATCGAAGGCTATTCCGGTCTGGAAGCCATGCACCATAACCGGCTGGCCCGGAGAAAACGCATCGGAGCGGGAATCGGCGACCTCCCCCACCAGTTCGACGCCTGCGATCCGCGGGTAGCTGGCTATGACTTTCGCCTTGCCTTTTATGGCCAGGCAGTCTTTATAGTTGACGCCGGCATACCGGTTCTTGATCACGACCTCGCCGGCGGATAAATCGTCCAGGGCCAAGGGGAGCAATTCAGAAACCACGCGTTTGTCGATATAGTCCGAACGCAGGGCAAGAAATTTATCGGGCAGGGCGGATGGGCTCATGATGCCTCCAATCAGACGGCGCCGGCTCGGCGCAAAGACAGGATTTCCTCCCTGGAAAACCCGAGTTCTTCATAGACTTCGTCATTGTGCTCGCCGACATCCGGGCCGGATCGGGGCGGCTCGACGCTGCGGCCGATGACGCGCGGAACAATACAAGGCGCCGGCAGGCTGCCGTAGTCCCGATCGGGCAGCCGGATTATGGCTGCGCGCGCGCGAAAGTGGGGATCCTCGACAATGTCCTCGATGGTATATACCTTGCTGAAGGGCACGCCCGCGGATTCGAGCCGTTCCCGAATGGCCTCGTAGGGATGGCATTCAAACCACCCGCGCAGTTCCGCGTCGAGAGCGGCCATGTTTTCGACCCGGGCCGGGTTGGAACTGAAACGGGGGTCCGTTACCCATTCCGGCCTGTTTATGCAGCGGCACAGCCGGGCGAAGATCGCGTCCGATGATGCGACCAGCGAGATATACACCCCGTCTTCGCTCCTGTACATGTCCGAAGGCGCGGTATAGCCCGCGCTATTGCCTGCATGCCCGCGGACTTGCTGAAGCTGCTCGTATTCGACGGGCAAGGGGTCGAGAAAGCGGAACAAGGCTTCCGTGGCCGAAAGGTCGATCTCGGCGCCCATTTCATGCGGGCCGGAGCGCAGCCTCGCTATTTCCGCCGCAATCGAGAATGCGCCGAACAAGCCGGCGACCGCATCGCCTATCGGGAAATTCGAATGCAAGGGCGGGCCGTCGACGGGCCCCGTCAGGTTGGTGAAGCCGCTCATCGCTTCGAATATCCGGGCGTAGCCCGGCCTGGCCTTATAAGGCCCCGATTGGCCGAAACCGGTCAGGCGCAAAATGATCAGCCTTGGATGCGCCGCGAACAGCGTAGCGGCATCCAGGCCCCATCGGTCCATGGTGCCGGTGCGGAAATTTTCCACCAGCACGTCGAATTGCGGCAGCATGCGCAAGAAAGCCGCCCGGCCTTCTTTGACGCGGACGTCGAGCGTGATGCCTCGTTTCCCCCTGTTCGCGGTCTTCCACCACAAGGGCTTGCCGTCCTTGATAGGCTGCAGGCCGCGCAGCGCATCGCCGCCGTTGGGCAATTCCAGCTTGATGACATCGGCGCCCTGATCGGCGCACAGGGTGGCGCCGAAGGGCGCCGCCACTACGGTCGCCATATCCAGGATCCGGACTCCCGCCAATGCTCCAGCCACAGTTTTGTTTCCCACTCCATGCTCCGTTTGCATTTGGGTTTCGGACAATTGGGGACTTTATAGATTCGCGCGGCATATTTACAAGCACTGTTCCGCTAAGCGAAACATAATGCGGATATGCGGCACGATCCGTTGACACGGCCCTCGCCGCTGATCATCATGAATCAGGCGCTCCGGAGAAATCTCGACCATGCCAATGAACGAACACATAGCCGAACAGCTTCATGCCACCGACCGCCAATTCGCCGTCAGTCTGGCGCGCGGCATGGCGATTCTCAGGGCCTTTACAGCCGACCAGCCCATTTTGGGGAACCGGGAAATCTGCGACCGCACAGGCCTGGCGAAAGCCACCGTATCGCGATTGACCTACACACTGACGCTGCTCGGCTACCTCAGCCATGTGAAGGGCCTGCAAAAGTACCGGCTGGGCCCGAGCGTGCTTTCTCTGGGCTATCCCTTTCTCGCCAGCTTGACCATACGCCTGGTCATCCGTCCCATCATGGAACAACTGGCGCAGGATACCGGCTGCACCATCAATTTGGGGATGCTGGACCGGACTCGCGTGGTGTTCGTAGAAACCTGCCGATTGGACGAAAGCAATATCTACAGGCCGGATATCGGAAGCACCAGGCCCTTGTTGACCACCTCCGTCGGCCGAGCCCTTTTACTCAGCAGCGAACCCAAAGAAAGGGAATTCCTGCTGAACAGGATCAGGCTCGAAGACCCTCTTGAATACAAGCGCGCTCTTCCCCTTTGGCAGGCGGAAGTCAAAGAGTTTCCGCGCCGGGGCTTTTGCCATTCCAAGGGTGATTGGAGAAAGGAGATACATGGGATCGCCGCCCCGATACGGCGGTCGGCCCCGGAGGAGCGCATCGCGCTCAACTGCACGCTTACGGATACCGAAGCGGGCAGCGATCTGCTCGTCAAAACCGTGGCGCCGCGCCTATTGAAAGCCGTGCGCCAGATCGAACACGCAGCCGGCCTTATCTGAAACCGTCATCAGTGAAAAGACGCGCATGAGGCCGGACAGCTGCGTGCGCTGGGAAATAAATAATTTCATACCAATGGAGAGACAAACATGTTCAAGTTCAACAAAGCGCTGGCCGGGCTGTTCATAGCTACGGCGGGAATTTTCGGCATGCAGCAGGCGGCGATGGCCGCCTACCCCGACAAGCCGATAAAAATCATCGTGCCCTTCACGGCCGGAGGCGTGGTGGACCAGACCGCCCGCATCATCGGGGAAAAGCTGTCGCAAAAATATGCGCAGCCGGTCATCGTGGATAACAAAGCGGGAGCTAGCGGCGCGATCGGTACGGAACTCGCCATGGCGGCTGCTCCGGATGGCTACACGCTGCTGTGCGTCAGCCCTGGGCATGCCATCCTGCCTTCGCTGATGAAAAGCGCCAAGTGGAATCCGAATTCCGACTTCCGCGGCATATACGGCTTTGGAGAAATACCCAACGTCATCGTCGTTCCCTCGTCCCTGCCGGTCAAGACGATAGGCGACTTGATATCCCTTGCGCGAAGCCGAGCGGGCAACCCCTTGACCTTGGCGTCGCCCGGCGTCGGCACATCCGTGCACCTGGCGGGAGTAATGCTGGCCCAGCAGGCCAAGATCAATTTGACGCATGTGCCCTATCGCGGTCAGCCGGACGCCATAGCGGATTTGATCGCGGGGCGCGTGGATTTGATGCCGCTATCCAGCTCATTGGCCAAAGCCCACATCGACACCGGGAAGCTGCGGGCGCTAGCCGTGACGACATCTTATGAATCGGCGCTGGTGCCGGGCGTTCCGCCTCTGGCGCAGGCCGCCAACTTGCCGGACTATCAAGCCAGCACATGGTTTGGCTTTGTGACTCAAGCCAAGGTGCCCGACGCCATTGTTACGCAGCTTTCCAAGGACATCGCCGAAATCCTGGCAATGCCCGATGTCAAACAGAAGTTCGCCGCCCTGGGCATGGAGCTGACACCCCGCGACCCTGCGCAGTTCGATCGTTTCGTCGCCCAGGAATACGAAAAATGGAAGACCGTCATCAACGAAGGCAAACTGCAAATAGACTGAAGCGCAACAGCTCGATAAGCAATGGCTCTGAGATCAGCGGCCGATCAACCAAGGTAAAGCAATGTCCAGATTATTCGGCGACCACTACTTGAACAAACTCACTGCCGACGAGCAGAAGCTCATCGCCAGGCTACGATCCCTCTGTGATTCCGACATAGGGCCGAACGCCGCAAAGGTCGGCGGCGAAGATGTCTTCGCCTGGGACACCTTCCGCCTCCTGGCCGACAACGGCATCATCGCCTCCGCTTTCCCGCGCGCCTATGGCGGCGCAGGCTCGCGGCAAGCAGTGAGAATACGCATCATTGAAGAGCTGGGCAGGGTGTGCAGCGCCGCGGCCTCCATGGTTACCGGAGCCGACTTGTCGGCGCGGGCGATCGTCGCCGGTGCGTCGGACGAATTGCAGGCATCGCTGGTGCCCCGGCTTGCGAGCGGAGACATACAGGCCGCATTCGGCCTTACCGAACCGGGAGCGGGATCCGACGTCCGCTCGTTGAAGACCACCATGGAGCGTGCGGGCGACGACTACATCATCAACGGCGAAAAAAAATTCATCACGCGCGCGGGAACGGCGGACTGGCTGGTGATCGTAGGGCGCGCCACCGACGACCGTTCGAAATTCATTGCCATGCTCGTACCCCGCGACACGGAAGGCGTAACCATAAGCCCTACCACTGGAAAGCTGGGGTGGTATGGGGTGCCTATCGCCTCGATCCATCTGGAAAATGCAAGGGTGCCGGCCAGCCATCGCCTCGGCCAGGAAGGCGACGGATTCAGCCTGGCGCAGGACGCGCTCGTCAGGGCCCGCATCGGCCATGCCGCCATGGCGCTGGGCCGGGCCATAGGCGCGGTGGAAATCGCCGCCGCCTATGCATGCGACCGCGACCTCTTCGGCAAACCCTTGGGCGGCCATCAAGGCGTGCAATGGATGTTCGCCGAGATGGCCACTCAAATCGAGGCGGCCCGGGCCCTCGTTGCGCTGGCCGCCGAAAAATACGACGACAACGACCCCGACGGCCCCATATACGCGTCAATGGCCAAGCTGCATGCAACAGACCTCGGAATGAAAGTAGTGACCGACGCCCTGCAGTTGACCGGAGGGCGCGGCTACCTGAAAGACTTCCCGCTCGAACGCTTCTTCCGCGATGCCAAGCTGAACCAGATCGGCGAAGGGTCCAGCGAAGTGCACAAGACGCTCATCGGGCGCGATTTGATCCGGCGCACGCCCGGGGCGGAGCGCAATCCCTGCCTGAATCAGGGGCCGGTCACGGACTATTGACTCGGGGAGCTATCGCCTCTGCCCAATACCGTGGCTGTACACCAGTTTGGCTCCGAGCCAGCCGCCGACAACGAGGGAAGCAAAACCGCAAGCATCGAGCAACAGGGCCACGGCATCAGGTGCCAAGGGGTGAAAATCGTCCAAGCCCAAGACCAGGCGAGTGCCGAACAGCGCCAATGCCACGAGCATTGCGCCCATGTGCGCGTAGGCATCGCGCATCGCCTCGCCATCCGGCACGCGGGCGAGCTCCACCAGGCCTGCAACCATCGCGGCGACCGCCATGACGCAACCCACGGCCAGAAGACCGGCGGACCAGCGCCAGGCGGCTTCACCGAACCACAGGCCTGCGAAATCGGCCGCCGTCGCCAGCGACCAACAGGCGATCGGAAAATGCACCGCAGCCGGATGCAGCGGATGACGGCTCATCAAAGCACCACACTAAGCAAGGTAAGAAAGCCTATGACCGCCACTGCGGCGTGGACAATGACGACGGCCTTTGGAGGCAGCTTCTTACGCACATGGAAGGAAGCCAGAAAAAAGCCGCCCAATGCCGCCAGCAAAAGCAAGACGAAGCCGATCGGGATCTGCGCGGACGCGGGCCCCTGGATCAGCAACACAATCAATAGAATCAAGCCAATGGCGCCCAGCACGGCGTGCAGCAACGACAGCAGCCAGGGAGCGAACCTATTGCGCAACACATGGCTGGCCAATATCACGCCGCCGAGGGCGGCTATCGCAAAGACTACTAAGGCGTAGTTGATCATCTCATTTCTCCTGTGCACTTGATGGGTTGCGGCGCTTATGCAGGCAGGCGCGCAATGGGCACCCTGCGGCAGCGCGCAGAGATTGCTCAATCGACACGGGTGTCTTTCAAGATATCGCCCACCTCGGGAAAAGCCGCCAATGCAGCGGGCGGCAGCGACGCATCGGTCTCGGCATAAGGCCGCGGGGCCGTGTCTGCATGGCCCACTACGATGCGGCCGACCATGCCCGCCTGCTCGTGGGGAATGCAGTAATAGTCATAGACGCCGGGTATGTCGAATACCATCGCAAAGGAGTCATTGGGCATCAGATAATCCGAATTCCAGGATTTGGCTCCTTCCGGAATGCGCCGAGGCTTGCCGTTAGCGGGATGGTAAGCCGTTGACGTATGGACATTGCCCGCATCGCGATTGACCCACCGGACAGCCTGCCCCGGCCGGATCAGCAAGCCGCGCGGACGGAACCATACATGGGAACCAGTCGGGGTGCCGGACAAGGCGATTTCGATCTCGTCCGCCGCATCGGCGCGGCGCATCAAGGCGGCCGACAGCAGCAGGCCCCCACCCGCCGACAATAATAAGCGCCGGCGGGGATCATAAGCACGGGTTCTCATTTGGCGACGCGGCTTTCCTGCTTGGCCGGCACATTCCAGAGCACAACGTGAATATGCGGCTCGGCAACACCGGGGTGGCCCGCGTTGTACATGACATCGACGTGATCGACAGATCCCGCAGGCACCTTCAGGTCGTTCAGATTCATATCCGGCTTCATCAGGGATAGCGGAATCATGTAGGTGGTGCTTACCAGCTTGCCATCGTGGTCATATCCGAGGAAGGGGCCTGCGGGCAAGGTGGCGGGGTCGACAAACAATTGTCCCAGGCCGGGAACGAAGTCCGGCAGCTTGACCAGCGAGCTGACCGCTTTGTAAGGGGCGGCGGGAGGAGCTTTGAGCGCGGAAGACTCCGCCGCCAAGGCGCCCGGCGCGCCAACGGAGAACGCCAGGGCAGCCGCGGCGACGGTAAGAATAGAACGGATCATGAAGTGACTCCAAAGGTGCGCAGCGGAAATCGCTGCGTCTTGCCCATTGGATGCAATCAAAACCGTTTCCGTTTCAAAAATTTTTAGAAGGGGTGCGGGCGGAGTGGCTTGCGGCGCGCCGAACTATGTTCACATGAAAGCGGACAATAGCGCTGGACTCTGTTCGCATGCGCTACGGCATGACGACGTCGCGGCACGCACGGCCGTCACCCCCAGCCCCCATTCAGTCAAGCCTGCCGCCCGACTTTTCAACGATATCCGCCCACTTCTTGTTTTCCTTGCTGATGAAGCTGGCGAATTCCTTGGGCGTCATGATCATCGGGTCCGAACCGATGGCCACCAGCTTCGCCTGCATTTCGGGCTTTTCAACGACCTGGCGCACGGCATCGGAGACCTTTTGCACCACTTCGCCGGGTGTATGGGCGGGGCCAAGAATGCCGTACCAGATCGTTACGTCATAGCCCGGCACGCCGGCCTGGGCAATGGTGGGCACGCCCGGAAACAAGGGCGAGGTCTTCGTGCCCGATACGCCCAGCGGACGCACCTTGCCGGCCTTGGCGAACTCCACGTGGCTGGGGATGTTGTCGATCATCATGTCGATCCGGCCGCCGATCAGGTCGGTCACGGCCGGCGCCGACCCTTTGTAGGGTACATGAGTCAGCTGGACGCCGGTAAGCGATTCCAGCATGACGCCGGCCAGGTGGCTGGAGCTGCCCACTCCGGACGATCCGTAGGTGTACTTGCCTGGATGCTCCTTGGCCAGCGCGATCAGTTCCTTGACGGACTTCGCGGGCACTTGCGGGTTCACCACCAGCACGTTGGCCGATTCGCCCACCGGTGCAATGGGCGTGAAGTCGTCGATGCTGTAGCGCAAATTCTTGTACAGATGGGGGTTGATGACCAGCGCGCCCGTGGTGGTGAAGAACAGCGTGTAGCCGTCCGGCTTGGCGTTGGCCACGGCCTGGGCGCCAATCGATCCGGCGGCGCCCGCCCGGTTCTCGACGACGATATTCGCACCCAGGATGGGACTGATGGCCTCCGCGATCAGGCGCGCGGTGGCGTCGGTGCCGCCGCCGGAAGGAAAAGGCACGACGAGAGTGATCGGCTTTTCAGGATAGGCGGCCTGGGCGGCCGAGCCGATGGCCAGCGCCAGGCAGGCGAATAGCCGCGAAAGAGTTTTGAAGGTCGGCATGTCGGAATCTCCTGTGTAGTAGTTATGTGATGCTGCGTAGTTGGACCATCAAGTCCGTCACGGGCAGCACGTCCGCGTATTTCTGTCCTATGTCGAACAGATTCACTGCATGGGAAGTCGCACCCCGGTCGTATACGCACTCCTGGGGCACCGCGACTTTGAAATTCAGCGAGAAAGCATCCACCACCGTGCCGCGCACGCAGCCGCTGGTAGTGCAGCCAGTCACGATCACCGTGTCCACCCGCTTGTCGATGAGATGGCTGCACAGCGCCGTGCCGAAGAATGCGCTTGGATGTTTCTTGGGCAGCAGAATGTCTTCGGGCTGCGGCGCCACTTCGGCCACGAATTCGTAGCCCTTGGCGGATATGCCCATGATGGCCGGCACCTTCTCCGCCAGCCGCCCTCCGTCGTAGGCCTGTTTGGGGGCCACGTGCGGGTACAGCACCGGCCAGCCTTTCTCGCGGAAGAGCGCAAGCAGGGGAACCAGGGCATCCACCGCCTTCCAGCCCACTTCGCCGCACGAGGTCGGAAATTCCTTGATGGCTTCCCAGAACGGCTCGCGGCGCGTTCCCACGGTGCGGTATTGAATGTCGATGATCAACAGCGCGGGGCGGCTGCCCAGGCCGCTGGGCCGGCCGAAACCAGCCGCCGCGTAAGCGCGCTGCTCTTCCTCGCCAATGACTTCGTCCCAGGGTTTCATGATTGCTCTCCTCAAATGTGTGGCGCCTGGCGCGCCGGATCCAGGGTGCCGTCGTTGCGGCGGAACAGATAGCGCCCGTCGCCCGGTGAGCCTGTAAGCTTGCCGTCTTTCATGATGGTCTTGCCGCGCAGGATGGTCTCCACCGCCCATCCCTTGAAGGTCCAGCCGTCGTAGATGCTGTAGTCGGAATACGAAAGCAGGTCTTCGTGGCGCACGGTGCGCTCCAGTTCGAGATCCACCAGCGTCAAGTCGGCGTCCATGCCGGGGGCCAGGGCGCCCTTGCGGCTATCGATGCCGAAGATGCGCGCCGGGGCCGCGCAGACCAGCTGGGCGATTCGTTGCAGCGACAGGCCCCGGCGGTGATAGCCTTCGTGCAAAAGCACCGGCAGTATGGTGGCCGTGCCCGGAAATCCCTGGGAAGCCAGCCACAGGCTTTTGTCCTTGGTCGCGCGCTTGCGCGGGCAATGGTCCGAGGCCACCACGTCTATCGTGCCGTCGAGCAGGCCTTCCCACAAGGCCTCGCGCTCGACCTTGCCGCGGAACGGCGGATTCGCCTTGCCCATTCCGCCCAGATCCATGTCGCTGGTATGCGTCAGATAATGGGGACAAGTCTCCACGAAGATACGGTCGTAGCGCTGCCGCCAGTGCCGGACCTCGTCCAGCCCCATCTTCGAACTCATGTGCGGGATATAGATGGTTGCGCCCAGCTTCTCGGCAAACAGCATGGCTTTCACGGCGGCCTCGGCCTCGGTGATCGGCGGCTTGATCGCCTCCCATTGCTGCAAATCGTCCAGGCCGGCCTGCAATTGCGCGTTGCGCAGCCGGTTCACGATTTCGATGTTCTCGGTGTGGCACACCACGGTCACGCCGCCCGTGGCGGCCGCCCGCTCCAACAGCGCATAAAAGTAGCCGTCGTCGGTGCCGTCCAGCCCTAGGTAGCGGCCCTCTTCACCCTTGAAATTCATGAAGTACTTGAACGAGGTGACGCCGTAGTCCCGCACGTACGAAGGCAGTTCGCTCAAGTGCAGCTCCGAAGCCGTGCTGAAGTGAAAGCCGTAGTCGGTGTGGACGCGCGGCCGCGCATAGGCCTGCTCGCGCCGGTAGACGTCCCCGTAGGCTTCGTTGTTCAGGAAGTAGGCAAGAATCGTGGTGAAGCCCCCCACCGCGGCATGGGCCGTCTCGGTCTGATATTCGGTAATCTTTTCGCCGAAGCCGAAGTGCATATGCGCTTCGATCAGGCCGGGAAAGACGTGCAGCCCGTCGATGCGCCGCTCGGATACATGCTCCGGAACGGGCGTGCCCGGCATCAGCAGAGCCGCGATCACTCCTTGGTCAACCAGAATATCCAGTGCCTGGGGCGCCTGGTCGGCGCGCACGACGGTGCCGCCGCGAAGAACAAAGTTTTCAGCCATGATGATCGTCGGAAGTAGAGGAAGAAGAGAACGCAGGCAGGCCGGGAATCCCGGCTGCGATGGCGGCCAGATCGCCGGCCGCGACGTCATCCACGATGCAGACCAGGAAGGCGTCGCCGGACCACTGCGTACCGGCGGGCAGGCGGGATGGCGGAGCGAAGTAGCCTTGCACGCCCTGTATCACCCAGGCCTGGCCGTCTTCCATGCGCAGCACGCCTTTGCAGCGCAATAGGCGGCGGCCCAGCTGCGCCATCAAGGCCTGGGCCCAGGCTGCGTACGCGGCCCAGGACAAGCTGTGCGTGCCGACATGCAGGGTGTGGGTACGCAGACGCTGGTAGGCCGCGCCGTGGGCCGACTGCCGCAGGCCGGCGCCCGGGCCGGCTTCGAACAAGGGGCCGGAACCGCCGGCGCCGCGGGCCGTCCCGCCCTTGCCGTCCCGCATGCGGCGGGCATGCAGCAGATTGTCCAGCCATGCATCCGGCCGCTCCAGAAGGGAAGACCCTGGGGCACCCGCATCGTGGAACAGGCTTTCGGGCGGGACGCCGGGATGCCACTGCTGTATCGGCACATGCGGGTTGAGATCGCGCAGCAAATCCGCCATGCGCAACACCTGCTGCTCGGCGACTTTATCCGTCTTGGTGATCACCAATTGATCCGCGAACGCCACTTGGTGGCGCGCCTCCGAATACTCCGCCAAGGTCGCCATGCCGTTCTCCGCATCCACCAGGGTCAGCACCTGCGACAAGCCGCAGCGCGGCCGGATGGCGGAATCCCCGATGATGGTGGCCACCAGCGGCCCCGGATGCGCCAGGCCGCTCGTCTCCACGAAAATCCGGTCGAATGGTTCGACGGCGCCGCCGGCCCGCCGGGCGAACAGGTCGATCAGCGTATCGCGCAGGCTGCCGGATGCCGCGCAGCACAGGCAGCCTGAATCCAGCAATACCACCTGGTCCTGGGCGCTGCCGACAAGCAGATGGTCGAGCCCGACCTCCCCGAACTCATTGACGATCACCAGGGTGCCCGCGAAAGCGGGATTGCGCAGCACGGCGTTCACCAGCGTCGTCTTGCCGCTGCCCAGGAATCCGGTGATGAGCGTGAGCGGCACGCGCCCTTCACCGCTCGAGCCGGTACGGGCTCCGTCTGGCGCCGCAGCCGCTGCGCGCGGCATTGAAGGATGAGATGCGCCGGCCATGGTGCCTACGATGAAGGATCCGTTTCGCCCGCAGCGTTCGAGGCGATCCCCGCGCGCTCGCGGAATCGGCGGGTGTGCTCGATTACATCGGACGGCGGGCGCGCGTGCAGGTAGCCCCGCCGGGTCACACCGATGCCCAGCGCCTTCAGGTCGGCCATGGCTTCGGCCATCTTCAGATTGGCGCTCAATCCGTCCACGACCGGCGCATCGTCGATGCGGGTCACGCCCGCGCGCGCGATGGCCTCGCTGAGATAGAGCTGCCCGGGGATGATGGCTTCGGCGCCGTCCGCGATCGCTTTCCGCGCGGCTGCGGTGAAAGCCTCGACGAGTTGCGCGCTTTCCGAAAGCCCGCGGCTGACTTGATTGAAGTCGGCGTCGATCACGACGGTAGGCAGTGCGCGCGCCGCCAGCCCCAGGCGCTGGATACGCAGGTCCATCATCTGGTCGAAACCCTGCTCGAAGACCAGCACCGCGTAGCGGCTGGACAGGCAGCAGGCGAAATGCATCGCCGATTCGCCATAGCCCACCACCGGTATATCCACCAGCGCTCGGGCCTGTTCAAGCGCTGGGTCTTGCACGGATCCGATGGCGAACACATCGTAGCCCTCGGCCTCGGCGCGCAGCGCGTGATCCAGGATGAACTGTTCGGCCATCGCCGCCACGTAGGGATACTTGAGCACTTCCGAAGGCGCATGGGCGCCATAGATCCCCGCCGGCATGCCGACGAAATCCACCTCGACGCCGGGGCGCGCGATGGCGGCGGCGCGGGCCTGCATGCCGGAAAAATAGGCCGGCGTGCGGCCCATCTCGATCAAACTCTGGAACCATATCTTCATGACGCCTCCGTTCATGCCCCTGCCTGCAGGGTTTGCACCGCCGCCGCCCAGGGGCTGCCCGCCAAGGGGCTGTTGCCTTCTATCAACCGTGCCGCCACCTCGGCCAGCGCCGGATAGGTCCCGCCCGTCAAGTGCCGAATCTTGTCTATGAATGCCTCGGGGGCAAACGGCCGGTCCGCCCCGCCGCGGGCCGACAGGCATTCGCCGGCCAGCAGCGAGCCGTCGGTGAACCGGATCTCGACCCGCGCGGGCCTGTCGTTGGGCGCCGGCGGAATGGGCCCGGGCCACGGCTCCATGCTCACCCGGTCACGCAAGTCCTGCACAGCGGCATCGGCGACGGCGCCGCTGTGAAAGGCGGCCGCGCCCCCCTGCCCGGAAATCAGCGCCGCCGCAATCGCATGCGCCATGGAAAACTTGGCCGACAAGGTATTGTGCGGCCGGCGATTCTGCAGCGGCAGGGCCAGATCGTGGGTCAGCACGCGTATGCCGGCCACCTTGTCCACGCCCTTTTGCCAGACCATCGCGCGGATGTCCAGGACGGCCTCCACAGCCGCGTGCAAGTGCTGGCAGCAGGCATACATCTTGGTATAGCCCTGCGTCACCGCCCATGACGCGCCGAGATCCTCGGTCAGCGCCCCGGGACGAAAACCGCCGTGCAATACGGTGGCATAGACGTCGTAAAAGCTGCCCGGCGAGCCGCTGATACCGGCGCCGGCCCAGTCGACGGCATTCATGCCCGAGCGGGCTCCCACGCCCGCCCACACATTGCGCACCAAGGCCCCCAGGGCCAGGTGATTGCGCGGCGCGGGCGTGATCAAGGTTGCGGCCGCACTGGCCGCATCCATCAGTTGCGCCGCGGTCAGGCGGCGATGCAGCGCCACGGCCATTGCCGCGCCCAGGGCGGCGTAGCGGCCGTGCGACTGCATGACGGCGGGCTGCTGCGGGAAGGTTCGCGCCACCCGGGTGATCAATTCATACGCGACCGCCAGCGTGGCGATCATCGTGTCCGTCGGCGTGCCGTCGGCCTCGGCGCAGGCCATCAAGGCCGGCAGGACGTACAAGCCGGCATGGCACGGCGTCGCACGGTAGCCTTCGTCGAGCTCCAGCCAGTTGGCGGCCACGGCGTTCACCATGGCGGCCGTCTCCGGGTCGGCCTTCACGCCAGGCCGGCAGAAAATAGTGGCGGCGCCGCCCCGGTGCGCTTGCATCAGCACCGGATACAGGCGCTGGAATTCCGGCTCCTGCCAGGCGCCCACCATCGCCGAGATGTCGTCGAACAGGATCTGGGTGGCCCGCCGTTTGGCATCGGGCGGGATATCGCCGGGCCGGACGGAAACCGCCCAGGAAAACAATTGATTCAGGCCCTGCTCGCAGGCCTGGCGGTCTTGGTCGGTATGGGACGATGGCATGCGATGCTCTCAATGTGAACGGGCGAGCAGAGACGCGGCGGCGTGGTCGCCGGCGATAAGGCCCAGGCCGTAGGCGCTCAGCAGCCCATTGCCGGACAAGTAGCCCTCTGGCCGATCGCCCGACAGGCCGGCCGCCGACCCGCCGCCCGCATACAGATTGGGAATCGCCGATCCGTCAGGCCGCAGCACGCGGGCGTGGACATCCACCACCAAGCCGCCCTGAGTATGCACCATCGCCCCGGTGATGACGGCGCCATGGAAAGGGGCTTCGGCGGGCGCCGGCAGGCGGGCGCGTCCGAAGGGATCGGGCAGATCTCCGCGGCATTGGGCGAAACTTCGTTCCAGCGCCTCCGGCGGCAGCTTGAACGCGGCGGCCAGTTCCTGCAGCGATTGCGCCGACTTGACGGCCCCCGAGGCCACCGCGTCTTTCCAGTGATCCAGCCGCGCCACGACATCCACCATGCGCTGGTCGAAAATCGCCACCGCTGTCTGGCCGTCCTGCGCCAGCACTGCGCGCGCGAACTCCGAATAGCCCTGGTCTTCGCGGGCGAAACGCTCGCCTTGGCGGTTCACGATAATGGCGCCCAGTTGGGGGATCTCGGGCACCAGGCGCGTGCCGTAGCCGGCGCATACCAGGCCGTGCCCTTGATAGCCGCTCATGTGGGCGACCGCCGCGCCCAGTTCCATGCCCCAGCGGATGGCATCGCCGGTGTTTCCCTGCACGCCTATCGACTGCACGCCGCGCATCTCCGGGATATAGCGGGCGATCATCTCGGCGTTGGAGCCGAAGCCGTCGCAGGCCAGGATGACGCGCTGCGCGCCCAGCCGCTGCTCGCCCCGCATGCCGGCGCGCACGCCCATGACCGCGCCGGAACCATCGGTGATCAGCCCTGCGCCGGGCGTGCGGTCGGCGCAGGTGACGTTGCCCATGCCGGCCAGGGCGCTTCTGAGCGCCTGGATCAGCGGCGCCCCCGTGCGGCCCGGGCCGTTGTGCAGCCTCAAGGCCGAGAATCCGTAGCGTCCCGCATCCGTATTGAGTTCCATCGCCACGCCCAGCTCGTCCTCGAATATACGGATGAGCTCCGGCGAGCGCTCGCACAGTGCGCGCACGATATCCGGATCGGCCTGATTGCCGCTCTTGCGCAGGATGTCGCCCATCATCTGTTCGGCGGAGTCCGTCACGCCCGCGCGGCGCTGGTGCGCGGTGGGCGCGGCCGGGATCGAGCCGCTGGCGATCTCGGCATTGCAGCCCAGCCGAGAGTCCTTTTCAAGCAGGACCACATCCAGCCCCCGGCGGCCGGCCTGGTACGCGGCCATCAGCCCGCAGGCCCCTCCCCCGACCACCACGATGGCGGCCTCGTAGTCAAACCCCTCGGTGCTCATCATTCCTCTGCGTGGGCTACGGCGCGATCTTGATGCCGGCCTTCTTGATAAGGTCGCCCAGACGCTGATAGTCGTCCTTCACGAATTCGGCGAAGTCCCGCGCGCTCATGTCCGAGGCCGGCTCCATGCCCTGCTTGATGAAACGATCGCGCAGATCGCCGCTGAGCGCCTTGTTCACCGCGGCGTTGATCTTGTCGATGACATCCTGGGGCGTGCCCTTGGGCGCAAAAATGCCATACCAGGTGCCGGACTGGTAATCGGCGATGCCCAGCTCCTTGACGGTAGGCACATCGGGCAGAGGGGCCGAGCGTTTCTCGCCGGTGACGGCAAGGATCTTTACGCGATCGGAGTGAGCATGAGGCGCGGCATAGGCGATGTCCGCAAAGGCGAAGTTCACCTCGCCGCCGAGCACGGCGTTCATGGCCGGCCCCATCCCTTTGTAGGCGACCGGCAGGAACTCTATGCCCGTGGCCGCGCCCAGCATTTCACCCGCGAGGTGGGGCGCCCCCGCCACGCCGGACGTGCCGTAAGTGACGGTGCCGGGCTTTTGGCGGGCCAGATCCAGCAGTTCCTTCAGCGACGAGACATTGGCCGAGCGGTGCGCCATGATCGCGTAAGGCGTCTTGACCACCAGCGCCACAGGCACGAAGGCTGAAAGCGGGTCGATGCGCAGGTCGTACAAGTGCGGCGCGGCAACCATGGGGCCGGCGGCCGCGAACAGCAGCGTATAGCCGTCGGGCGCCGAGTTGGCGACGTCCTGGTTGGCGATGACGCCATTGGCGCCGGGCTTGTTCTCGATGATGATGGTCTGGCCAAGGATTTTCTCCAGCTCGGGAGCAAGCGGGCGGGCCACGGAATCGCTGCCCCCGCCAGGGGCGAATTGCTGGACCAGACGGATGGGCTTGTCGGGATATGCCTGCGCGGCATGTCCGCCGGCCAATAGCGCCGTGCTCAGCAAAAGCATGGCTGTTTTCAGTACGCGGAACATTTTCGTCCCCCTGTGAGGAAAGAAACGGCCTAAGAAACCTGGTTCTGAAGGGCCGCCGGAAGGCTTTGCAGCATGGCTATCCTGGCGATGGCGAGGTAATCCAGCATGGTCTGGGAGGCTTTTTCCGCGTCCCCGGATTTCAGATCCGCACAGATTTTCTCCATGGCGTCCAGGACCAGGACTTGCCGCTTGCGGTCCGCCAGGCTGAGGATCTGCAGCGAACGCACCAGCCCGGCGTAGAGCTCCACGGCGGCGACGAGACGCCGATTGCGCACCAGGGCCAGCCACGCCGAGCGGAACTCGAGGTTGGCCGAGATGAAGCCCTCGTCGTCGCCTTCGCCCGCAGCCTGCCTGGCGTGCTCGATCGCTTCCTGCACACGCTTGATGCTCGACGGACGCCGCTTGACTTCTTGCGCCGCCATGCCTACCGCATCCGTCTCCAGCAGGACACGCAGGTGATAGATCTCTTCGATGTCGTTTTCAGTGAGTCGAGGAACGGCGAAGCTGCGCCCCCTGTTTTCCAAAAAGCCCTCACTGGCCAGCCGGGTGAGCGCTTCCCGCACCGGCGTGCGCGAGACCCCCAGCCGCGAGGCCAGGACGCTTTCGCGCAGCGTTTCGCCCCACCTGACATTGCCCGACCAGAGATACGACCGCAATTGGCGATAGACCCGCTCGCCCAACAGATCGATAGGTTGAATTTTCTGGAGAAAGTCGCTCATGGGATCGTAAGCCTGCGATAAGAAAAAGAAAAAAACCGCTGCGGAAGCCGGCAATCAAGCCTCCGTATTTCATTGCGTACGGTATTTACTATACTACATACTGAGTACGGTATACATTTTTTTCTTGGAAACGTATCCCGCCGCGGCGAGGCCGGCGCAGCGCGCCGGTCGCTGTCAAACGGGTTGGTTGTGGCGTGAACGGAGATGGCCCTAAGCTAATGCCTGTAGCAGTCCTGGCAATCGATGGACGCCCTTTTGCCTGGAGAGATAGTTGTTGATTACATGCCGATGCAGATAAATCCCTTGCCCGCACTTGTATTGTTATAAGTACATCTTTACAATTAAAAAATGAATTGGCATATCCAGAGAAGGACCTCATGGCAGCGCAAACCCTAGCTCAAAAGCTTATTGCCCGGGCCTGCCATCGCGATGCCGTGGCGGTGGGCGAGATCGTGACCTGCGACGTGGATCTCGCCATGTTCCACGATTCCAGCGGGCCCAGACGTTTGAAGCCCATGCTGGACAAGCTGGGCGCCCGGATTTGGAACAAGTCCAAAGTGGTGCTGGTGATGGACCACTACGTACCGGAAGAAGACGACGATTCTCGACGAATCCTGAAGATTGCGCGGGACTGGGCGCGAGAGCAGCAGTTGCCGCATGTCTATGATTCCATCGGCATCTGCCATGTCGTTCTGCCCCAGAAAGGGCATCTGCGTCCGGGCATGTTCTGTGTCGGCGGGGACTCGCACTCGCCCACGGGCGGCGCTTTTGGCGCCTATATGTTCGGCATAGGCAGCACCGAGATGCTAGGCGTCGTGGTGACCGGCAAGATATGGATCAAGACTCCGCAGACCATCGCCATGCACTGGAGCGGCCGCCTGGCGGAAGGAGTGACCGCGAAAGACATGATGCTCCATATGACAGGCTTGTATGGCAGCAATGGCGCCAACTACAGCGCCATCGAATATACCGGAACAGCCGTGGCCGCGCTGTCCATGCAGGAGCGGATGACCTTGTCCAACATGAGCGCCGAACTCGGCGCGCAGGCGGGATTGATCGCGCCGGACGAGACCACCCGGGAATACTTGCACAGCATGGGCGTAGAGGTGGACACGGACATGGACTACTGGCGCACCGATGACGATGCCGACTGCGAGATTCGCCGCTTCGACGCTTCGGCCCTTAGTCCCATGGTTGCAGCCCCGCATAGCCCGGCCAATGTGCATCCTGTGGAGGACCTGCGCGGGACGCCTGTTCAAATCGCCTACATCGGCGCCTGCACGGGGGCCAAGCTGGACGACCTGCGGGCCGCCGCCGAAGTGCTCAAGGGGCGCCGGATAGACCCCGGGGTTCGGCTGATGGTCGCACCCGCCACGCTGCGCGACCAGCAGGACGCACAGCAGGAAGGAATCATGGACACCCTGGTCAATGCGGGGGCGCAGGTGTTCGCCACATCATGCGGCGCCTGTTCCGGCTACGGCAATGCGCTGGCCGGAGCCTCCAATGTGATCTCGAGCACTGCCCGCAATTTCAAGGGACGCATGGGATCCGCCGACACGAACGTCTATCTGGCCTCGCCGTACACGGTCGCCGCTTCCGCGGTGCTTGGACATATCGCGGACCCGCGCGACATCCTGGCGGAGGCAAGATAATGGCGATTCATCGAGTCTGGCGTGTGGGCGAAAACGTCGACACCGACGCGCTGGCCCCTGGCGCGTACATGAAACTGTCGATTGCCGATATGGCGCAACACTGTCTCGAAGCCCGATACCCGGCGCTGGCGGCGTCCTTGCGGCCGGGCGATGTGATCGTGGCGGGGCCTGGATTCGGCATAGGATCCTCGCGCGAACAGGCGGTGGGGGTATTGGTGCAGCTCGGCGTCAAAGCCGTCATAGCCCCATCCTTCAGCGGGCTTTACTTCCGCAATGCCTTCAACCTCGGACTGCTGGCCATCGTATGCCCCGATGCCGAGAAGATCCCCGAAGACGGCTTCGTTGAAATAGACACCGAGCGTGCGGTCGTAAGGGTCTACGCCGCGCAGGCCGACGCGCCGGCGCACCCGATGCAAGAACTTGATTGCGAGAAGCTGCCTTCATTCCTGGTCCAGATGGCTGCCGAAGGAGGGCTGCTGGCGCAGTTGCAACGCAAGTACGCTGCGCCCTAGCCTGTATCGTTTGTCGATTACCCATAACCCATATCGGTCTCACGGATCCATGTCGATCTGGCCGACCCGATGCCAACAAAACCAATCTGCCCGCCCTCTTTATGAAATCGTTGAAATCCCTGCTGCAATCCTCCGAATGTCTGCTTGTTCCCGGCATCTACGATGCCTTGTCGGCATTGCTCGCCCAGCAGGCCGGCTTCCAGGCCGCCTACCTGTCCGGCGCTTCAATAGCCTATACGCGGCTCGGGCGTTCGGATGTGGGCTTGACGACCTACACGGAGGTGGAGCAAACCCTGTCGCGTATCGCCGATCGTGTCGATCTGCCGATCATTGTCGACGGGGATACCGGATTCGGCAACGCGCTGAATGTGATGCGCACCGTCAAGGGGTTCGAGAAGGCGGGCGCGGCCATGATACAGCTCGAGGACCAGACGTTTCCGAAGCGTTGCGGGCATCTGGCGGGCAAGACCGTGGTGGCCGTGGAGGAAATGTGCGGCAAGCTGAAGGCGGCGGTTGATGCGCGGCGCAGCAGCGAAACCTTGATTCTCGCCCGCACGGACGCCGTGGCGGTGGAAGGCCTGGATGCGGCGCTGGAGCGTGCGGAACGGTATCTGGAGTGCGGAGCGGACGTGCTCTTCGTCGAGGCGTTGCGAACCGAAGACCAGATGCATCAGGCCTGCGCGCGCTTCAAAGGCCGTGCGCCGCTATTGGCCAATATGGTCGAAGGCGGCATGACACCCATACACTCCGCAAGCGAGCTGGGTGCGATTGGTTTCAGCGTGGTGATCTTTCCGGGCGGCGCGGCCCGCGCGGTGGCCCATGCCTTGCAGGCCTTCTACGGCTTGCTCAACGAGAACGGCTCCACCGCCGGCTCGGCAAGTGCGATGCTGAATTTTGATCAATTGAACGAGGCCATCGGCACGCCCGCCCTGCTGGAGCAGGCGAAGCGCTACGAGTAAAGCTAAAACTTCAGCGCCCGCTCAATGGCTGTTGTCGACTATCCAGCCATCCACGCCTTTGGAGCGTTTATTCGAGAGCGCCATGCGGTATTCGAAGCGCTCGGGGTTATATACGGCCACCAGGTATTCAACGGGCCGGCCGCTGGTGTCGCGCGTGAGCCGCTTGATGCAGAGCAATGGCGACGACATCCCGACATCGAGCGCTTGCGCATGGTGCGCATCGGCCACCGTCGCAGTAAAAGACTGTTCCGCCGAGCCGAGGCGTATGCCCAATCCCTTCAGAAGGGCCTGCAAAGGCCGCTGGGTCATGTCTTCTTCGGTGTAGCGCCTGCCGATGTCCTCGGGCACATACGTGACCAGATAGGAAAAAGGCATCTCGTTGTGGTAGCGGACCCGAATGGCCTTCTGCACCTTGCTGTTCGCGGGCAATTCCAACTGATGCCTGACCAGTTCGTTCGCCGATTCATAGCCAAAGCTCAGGAGGCGCACCTGGGTGCCGGCCCCCATCTTGTTCAGATGGGCCACCAGCTTATTGATGTCGGCCCGTAAGGGCTGAGTCGCCGCATTGCCGGCGATGGGGAAAGTCCCCGAGCCCTGGCGACGCTCGACCAGGCCGTCCTGTTGCAGCAGGTCCAGCGAGCGCCGGATGGTCAAGCGGGATACTTGATACTGCGCCGCTAGAACGTTTTCGCCCGGCATCGCCTCGTCATAGGCAAAATGCCCGTTTTCTATCGCCTGCTTGAGCAGGCGATAGATCTTGTAATAGCGAGGCGTGGGGGTATCGATCATATTGCTGCTCAGTCGGCGGTCACTCCCGTGAATTTTACGATTTTCGCGTAGCGCTTGATGTCGTCCCTGACGAATTCGGCAAATTCTTCCGGAGTGTTGGTGACGACCGTGCCGCCCTCGGGCTCTATCAGTTTGATGAAGCTTTCACGCTTGGCGCCTTCCACGACGGCGCGATTGAGCTGATCCACCCGCTCCTTGCTCATGCCCGCCGGCCCGAACATGCCGAACCAGGCCTTGGACGTGAATCCCTTGACTGTATCGCCTATGGGAGCAGCCGAAGGAAACTGCTTCATCGGCCCCGGGCTGGTCACGCCGAGGAATTTGATTCTATCAGTGCCATAGAACGGCATCACGTTGACGGCGCTGGCGAACATCAAGTCCACCTGGCCGCCTACCAAGTCCTGCAATGCGGGAGAGGTGCCCTTATAGGGCACCGACAGGCCTTTGATGCCCGCATCCATCTCGAAGCTGGCCGTGGCCATGTGCAGGGACGACCCCACGCCGCCGATGGCAAAGGTGTATTTACCGGGCTCCTTCTTGGCCATCTGTATCAGGCTTGCCACATCGGAAGCAGGGAAATCCTTGCGGGCCACCAGCACGCTGGGCACTTCCGCCAATATGCTGATGGGCGTGAAATCCTTTTCGGGATCGAAGGGAAGCTTCTTGTAAAGGCTGGCGTTGACAGTAAAGCTGGTAAAGCTCACCAGCAGGGTATTGCCATCCTTGGCCGAGCGCGCGACGGCGTCAGCGGCAATATTGCCCCCGGCGCCAGGGCGATTCTCGACGACCACCGTCTGCCCCAGGATACTGCTCATCTCCTGGGCGATGCCCCGGGCGACACGGTCCGTCGTACCGCCCGGCGACGCGCCGACGATCAGCTTCAATGGGGGTTGTTCAGCCGCCGAGGCGGAAGGAAGGACAGCGGAAACACTCAGGATTGCGCCAAGCAGCCCGGCGCAGATCAGTCGATTGCTCATGGAAACAGATCTCCTCTCGAATTGGGTCATGAACGAGTACGAGTAGAATCATATACATGTATTGATAACAATACAACTTAAGATTGCACGAAAGCCGCGACACGCGGGCTATTCACGCAATCGATGCCTATACCCTCGGCAAAGGCCATCTGCTGTTTTCCTACACCCGGCTTGGCTAACTGGCCAGGCGGTATGCCGACTTGATAAGCGAAATGAAACGCCGCGGCCACAAGCCCGTTCCAAAGGGGTCGAGCGCCATCAGTTTCCCGATATGCCGGACGCCTTCTGGAAGAGCTGGGAACCGGCAAAAGACGCCATGGATTTGAATCGGCGGCGTATCGCCGAACGGACGAAAATGGCGGCTTTGCCGCTGCCGCGACAGTTCCTCAGGCCTACTCCGCGATGGCCTGGGCGAGCTTCTGGATGGAGAGCGGCGCGCAGCCTTCGGCATCATTGCTGACGGTCACATACGCCGGCTGGCCCGCGCCCGTGATGCCGCGAACGGTGCGCGCAAGCACGGCGCGTGTGTGCGGATCTTCGCTGAGGATGGCGTTGAACGGATCATGCTTCCTCTGTGCGTCAGCGTAGCCATAGGCGCCAAAGATGCGATTCAGGTTCCATCGACATACCAGCGGGCCCGGCCATAACGCGCGCAGCATGGGCAGCTGCGCCTCGATCGGCGGCATCTTGCCGTGCAGGCCCAGACAGAAGGTGGCGCCATGTGCCTTGAGCGTGTCAACCAGCGCCTGGCCCAGTAGTTCAGGGTCCCGGACCTCCACTGCGACGATCACGGAGGCGTGCGCGGACAAGGCGTGCCGGACGGCGGCCAGCATATGGCCCAGCCTGTCCAGCAGCGACGCGGGATGGCTGAGCAAGCCCCAGGGCAGCGGACTCAGCTGAAATACGAGGACACCCAGCTTGGCGCCCAAGCCTTCGAGCGTTGGCTGCACAAAGTGTTCGATGGCCAATTGCGGATCGAGAAAGCCCGGATTGGGTTCGCGCGCCTTGCCTTCGTCGCCGCGCACCTGGGCGTCGGTGATGCTGGCCGGACATTTCACGACGAACCGGAAATCGCTGTCGACCTGGCCCGCATAAGCGGCATATTGGCTGACCGTCAGCGGACGCCAGAAGCTGCGGTCCACGCAAACGGTGCGCAATAACGGGTGCCGATGGTAAGCCTCGAGCCCGTTCTTTGACAGCGTGCTGGAATCGTAGCCACCATCCCAGACCAGGAGTTCCCAGCCCGGGTAAGACCAGGTGGAGACGCCAAAGCGCAACTGGGCTGGAAGCCGCTGCGCCAGTTCGCGCCAAGCTTCCGCTGCGGGGGCGGGACGCACCTTGGCCATGTCTCGGCGGTCAATGGATGCCGGATTCGCACCAGATGCTCCGCCGACTCCAGGTTCGGCCGAAGGTTGGGGAACAGCATCTCCAAAAAGATCGTCTTGCATGCTTCCCATACTAATACATGCGCTCATGAGGCGCGGAACCGCCCCAACTTTTCCTCGACCAGCGCCTCAGCCTGAGCATGCAGCGCCCAGAAGTCGGACACGAACTCCCCCTTGATGCGCTTCTCGAGTACGGCAAGGTGCGCATGCCAGCCGCCGCCGAAATTAACGGCATCGTCGCGGCCCCGCAAACCCGTGTGAGTCAGTACCAGCAGGGTTTTGTCGCCTTGGGGGCTCAATGCAAAAGTGACCTCGCCGCCATCGCCGCCATCCCAAGTAAATGCAAGGAGCTGCGGCGGTTCATACCGCGTGATGCGTTCTTCCCAGCTATGGCCGACATAGGGGCGATACTTTTCCGGCGTGGGCACATTCTCGTCGGATAGATTGTCGTGGTCCATCTTCAAGCCAAAGCTACCGCCGACCTTCAGTTCGGACGGCCCGGCCATGAACCACCGCGCGCGCAGTTCGGGATCGACCAGATATCGCCAAACCTTTTCCAGCGGAGCATCGAGCAAGCGCTCGAAGCGCAAAGTGTCGGGTGTAATCTTGTCTGCCATCTAGGTTCTCCTTTCATCGGCGAGATTCAATTGCCAAGATACGCCGAAACGATCATTCAACCAGCCAAACCGCTTGCTGAAACCGTAGTCATCCAACGGCATCAGGATGTGGCCGCCGTCCAGCAAAACGCCGAACACGCGGTCCAGCTCCGCCGCCGAATCGAATTCCACGAAAATGGAGCTCGAAGGCGTGAACGAGAAATCGTGTTTTATCGGGCTGTCCGAACACATGAACTCGCGACCGCAGATGGCGAATACAGCGACTTTTATGGTGCCGGCTGAACCAGGCTCGCCCTGGGTCCAGCGTTCGACCCTCACCATGCGGGAATCGGGGAAGGTGTCGAAATACAAATCCAGCGCAGCCTGCGCGCCACCGTCCTGAAACATGAGAAATGGCCTCGCTATCGCCATGAAATGCCTCGATATGGGTTGGCGCCAGACGTCAAGAACGGCATTGGGTTATTCGGGGTCTCCCTTCAGTACGGCTTCCAGCGCGTCGAGACGATCAGTCCAGAATCGCTCCCATTGCCTGAGCCAGTCGCTGGTGTCTTTCAGTTGCCTGGCGTTGAGCCGGCACAATTGCCGCCGCCCGACCCTGCGCCGCTCGATCAAGCCCGCGCGTGCGAGCACGGCAACGTGCTTGGCGGCGCCTGCGAAGCTCATCTTATAGGGCGCGGCAAGTTCACCGACCGACTTTTCTCCCAGCATCAGATCGGCCAGCATCGCACGCCGGGTCGGATCGGCAAGTGCCGTAAACGTCGCGTCGAGTCGTCTTTCAACCATGTGGTTTAGTTTCCAATATGCTCATATCATTGTCAACCAATTGGTTGAATTTATTTCAGAGACGGAGCCGATCGTGCCCGGCACGCCCGTAATGTGCTCGCCGTCGGGCCTAGCGGTCGGTCGGCCCGGCGGGCCAGATAGGTCTGGAGTATGGTCTCGCCGGCCTCGCCGAAAGCCGCGACGGACACAAGCAATGCGGTACGCCGAGTACCGCATTGATGGACCAATAAATGTACCCGATGGGATAAGCTGTAAACAATTTCCTGGATGTCAGTGGACATCGCTTAGCAGGAAATTTCCTTTTGGGTCAAGGGCTTGATCGCTCAGCAGAGGCCAATAGCCATTCTCGGAGTGAGCGGGTGATGGGAACAATATCGAGATAGTGCAGGCCCTATGCAAATGCTGGCTCAAAATCCACTAGATCAGTACCCCGCATGCCCAATCCCTTGGCCACAGCGCGCCAGCTCTCCACGGCCTGAGCCACCTCCGTCCAGATCTCAGCAGCTTCCTCTGCATCCAATCTGAAGTAAGGCGCCCCGTCCATCAGCACATCCCTACTGTCAATCGGCCCTGAATCCTCAGTCACCCATGTCTTGCTCTCACGACGATCGCCAGGCATAGGATTGAGGTCGAACGCTGGCGACAGACGCCATCCATGGTTGCGCGCGTCATACAGAAACCCGGTATTACGCAAGTGGTCATCCGTGTTGCAGATTAGAAAATTGAAGACCAGTCGGCGCCACAATTGATGGATGTCGGCAATCGGGTTGGCGCCTTCCTGCAGCAGGACGTCCACCAGTTCCGTATAGGCATGCGTCGTGTCGCGGCCATCGGATTGCAGCATCGTCGCGGCCGACACGTAGGGAATACGGCCGCCATCATCGGTGCGGTCGAACCGCCTAATGATGGCCACCGCCGTCTCATTGATTACCTCCACACGCGCCGCTGCCACATTGATGCCTGCCTTCGCGGCAAGATGCATGGCCAGGACTTCGCCTCTGATCACGTCGCGCTTGTCCGCCTGGCTAGGAAACTTGCCCAAGGCCAAACGACCGTCCGTATCTCGAACGGTTGACTTCGGCCGGGCGCCACCCAGCGAGGTGCCTTGCCCCAGCAGATATTGCAAATCCTGCGCGCTCTCCGTGCCGGCCTCCAACGCGCGGACCGCTTGCACGACTTTATCCAGCGCCGCTAACGGCGGCACGTGCCAATGCGCTCCGCCAGAGCGCAAATAGACTTGGGCTTGACGATCAAAAAGACGCAGCGCGCCGACACGTGCCTCGTCATCCACCCACATCAAGAAGTCGACAGGCTCCAGCGCAGGCGTCTCACGGTCTTGCTGCCGCAACCTCGCATGCGCACGCCGAATCACGCGCTCACCCCACGAGTCTGGCGCCGTGTCCTCCAGCGCGCGAAAGAATACCTGCTGAGGATGTTGAACACTCAAGACCGGCTGCAGGTCGGGCGATAGTGTGAAGAATCGCGCATCTCGCAACCAACGCTCGTCGTAACTGAATGCGCTGCGCTTGCCGCTACCTAGATATAGCCGCCCCACGATCTGGCCGCTGGACCCTAGATGCACCTCCAGATCCTGACGTCTGGATGCCTTGGTAGCCATCAGAAGCCCTCCAACTCATCGGTGTCATCAGCTGCGCCCTCTTTGGCAGTAGCGGGACGACCAACTCGTGCTTTGCTGCCAGAAGAAGTCCGCACCCGCTGCGGCAACTGTTCCCGCACCAGCTCCATCCCCAGCGTGTCATTCTCCGTGGCCATCACCTTTACCATGTCCTCAAGACGGCCAAGCACATGCAAGGCACGCAGGAAGGTGTGCAAGGCAGTGCCGGGATAGCCGTCTTCCATGCGCCTGACCGTACTCAGTGATGTGCCAATACGCTGTGCCAGGTCTTCCTGGCTCAACCGGCGCACCCGGCGTGCGATCGAGATGTCCCGTCCAAGACGGTGCAACGCACGTTCTACAGGCCGCGGCATGGCAATCCGTAGACTGGAATTTCTCTGCTCGGAAGCTGGCATGTTTGTACCTGCTCAGATATGGCTAAAAAGCACCGTTAGGCAGTCATATTTAAACACATAGAGGCGGCACGATCAATTAATTATTTTCTAATAAACACTCATATATGAATCATAAAACTCTATTTTTATTCATATATGACATTACATGAACACCACACACGCTCGAGGCATTTTCCAGGCCCTGGACGCACTCAGCGGAATCATTCAGCAGCAGCTAGGCGGTCCATTGGTGCTTCGACCGCTCCTTCAGAGAGTTCTCGTCACCGCTCATATGCAGCTCAATGCTGAACGCAATCGGCAAGCACGGCCGCGTGCTATCGCGAAACCCATGGTGCAGCGTTGGATCGATCCTAACGATGGATCAGTTAAGTATCCGCCTCGTCATACCAATGAACTACCTCGAACAAGTATGGCTCAGTGGTCAACAATATCTGAACGGATTTAAGCAGGGTGTTTGACACCAAAGGAATGTACTTATTTGGAGTGGCTGTAGGTGGATTTCCTGGATGTCAGTGGACATCTCTAAGCAGGAAATTTCCTTTTGGATCAAGGGCCTGATCACTCAGTAGCCATCCCTGGCTTTCATTGGAATGAGCGGGTGATGGGAATCGAACCCACGCTTGAGGCTTGGGAAGCCGCCGTTCTACCATTGAACTACACCCGCATTAACCCGCATCTTCGGCCGCCATGCCTGTCGCAGGCAGCGATGCAGCCGGGATATATCCGGCTGCCGGGGTAGGCATTATAGCGCCACCTTCGCCTGTCTGCTCGAATGCGC
>Ga0182744_1000391_pt1 | contig 42923 bp, 39 predicted proteins | sample eDN3rd30CKraftMG_FD_128525 | JGI IMG/M metagenome (GOLD analysis project Ga0182744, IMG submission 128525) | Enriched Miracle-Growth compost microbial communities from Emeryville, California, USA - eDNA 3rd pass 30_C Kraft MG (version 2) (version 2) ... | reverse complement strand
GGGTGCGGGGCAGACGATGGTTTCTGATGGTTCTGGGGGGTGGAGTGCGGCTTTGCCTTTGACGTCGGAGAGTGATCCTTTGGTTTCGGCGTTTGCGAAGACGGCGCTTCCTAATTGTGCGGCTGGGGAAGTTTTGAAAGCTGATGGGACTTCTTTAAGTTGTGTGCCGGATGCTGGTGGATGGAGTGCTGTGGACGCCACGGATTCTGTAAAAGGCGTGGTGATGGTTCCCGTTAGTGGAGGACTTGAGGTTTCTTCTGGCTCGCTTGGTCTTCCTAATCAGGCTGGGGTGACTCCCGGATCTGCGACCAAAGTTACAGTGGATGCTCACGGGATTATTACGGCGACGGGAAGTATTACTGGGGCGGATCTTACTTCGGGAGAAATTGGTGGGTCTACTTCCGTGAATACGTCGGGAGATCTTGCGACCACCGGGGACATTGGAGCTGGTGGAGATATTACAGCCGGTGGGAATGTCTCCTCTGGAAGTGTTTCTACGGGAAGTTTGTCTATTTCGGGAGGAATCACTTCTGCTGGCGATGTTTCAGTGACTGGTGTGGGAGGAAAAGTCTCTGCAACCAATGGGGAATTTAGAAGGCTTCATCTTCTGGATGATCAAGCCACACCTCATTACGTTGAGGTGAGATCTCCAGATCCTTTGGCTGCGAATTACACTTTAATGCTTCCTGGATCTCTGGGATCAGCCAATCAGATTTTGGGGATGAACAACGCGGGAAATGCTTTAGAGAACAAAACACTGACCGCTGGAACGGGAGTGACGATCACTCACTCAGCGGGTGGAATTGAAATCGCTGCCAGCGGAAGCGGTGGAACGGTAACATCCGTGACGGGCACGGCTCCCATTATTGTGGATAACTCAAATCCAAACACTCCGATTGTGACGCTTGACGACTCCGGCGTTGGAGTTGGGACTTATGGTTCAGCGACGGAAGTTCCCGTGATCACCGTCGATGCCAAAGGACGCATTACCTCCGCAAGCAACACAACGATTTCCGGAGTTTCACCTGCAGGATCAAACCTTGCGACCGGAAAAGCTTGGATTGGTAACGGCACGGGAAAAGCAGCAGAGGCTTACCTCAACGTCAGTGACCTTAAGAGGTCTTCGGACGGTGCCCCACAGTTCCCAACAACGTGTAACTCGGGCGAAACCCTGACTTGGTCCTCCGTGATCGACGTCTTTACTTGCTCAAGCATTACGATCACAAAATCCCAAATCTCTGATTTTCCTGCTCTTGGAACGGCGGCCCTTGAAGACGTAGGAACAAACGCCGGCGATGTGGTCCAACTGGATCCGTCAGGAAAACTTCCTGCAATCGATGGATCTCAATTAACAAATCTTCCCACGGCCAATTACGACACCACTTATTTTAAACAGGGCGGAAATGATTTCAGCGCGACGGCAACTCTTGGAACCACAGGAAGCAATGACTTGAATTTCATCACCAATAACACCGCGAAGATGACCATTGCTGCGGACGGAAGTATCGGGATTGGAACGACTTCACCGCAAGGCCAATTACACATCATGGAAAATAAAGCTTCCGGCATTTACATTCAGGGCGTTGCCGGAGTGAACTTCGGCAATGCGGATTTTATGCTGAGCTCGGCTTCCGGAAATGGGCAGTGGGATTTTGCGGCAACGGATGGGGATGGAAGTTTCTCCGTCTGGGATGCGCTGAACAGTAAGGGGCCTTTTACCATCGAAACAAACACTCCCAGCAGCACGCTTTATTTGGGAGCGTCCGGAAACGTCGGTATCGGAACATCAAGCCCTGCAAACAAACTGAGTGTTAATGGCATCATTGAGTCCATGACCGGAGGAGTGCGCTTTCCTGATGGCACCATCCAGACGACGGCCACGGGTGGCGGCAGCGGCGGCACGATGCTGAGTCAATGGCCGGATGCCGTTCGTTGTACGAGTGGATCCCAATACTGGCACATGGTTTTGGCCAACGGCCCGTGGAGCGACGGCCGGTACTATTATTCCGGAGCGACGGAGTGGATTGGCTTTAACGCGGACGGCAGTTATTACAGCAGCAGTTCTGGATTATCGAGTTTTGATTGTGTGACCTCCGCGCAGTCGATCAGCACGCTTTATTCTTTGGGCCATGCTTATAACTTTGTGGGTGGAGGAAGCAATCTGTGGACGGCTTCGGGAAGTGATACTTTTTTTGGCGGCGGTAAGGTGGGAATCGGAACGACGACTCCTTCAACCGCCCTTGAAGTTGTGGGAACGATCAAGGCGACGGGATTTGAAGGGCCTTTGACATCGACTTCGACGTCACTTGGGGATGGATCGGCGGGTTCTCCTTCCATGACTTTTTCAAGTGATCCCAACACGGGATTTTATTCCGATGGAGCGGACACGATCGGCATCAGTGCCGGGGGCAATAAAGTTTGGGACATCACCACTTCCGGAATTATTTCGCCCACAGCGGGCGGGGCGAGCCTATCGAGTGCCGCTGGATCGGCTTCCGCTCCGACGTTTAGCTTTAAAGGAGACGAAGACACCGGTTGGTATTTGGCCGCGCCCGATACTTTGGCCGCAAGCACCGGCGGAACGGAGAGAGTGCGCATCGACTCTTCGGGGAACGTGGGCATTGGGACGACGAACCCAGCGGCCAAGCTGGAAGTGGTCGGAAATGGAAGTGCTCCGGCTCTTTTAATGAGTAACGCCAATACGAACAACACCGTGAAACAAGGGCTTTTCGGAACCAAACATTATGATATCTCTCAATTGCCTTTTTATGCTTTTCAAGCTTATACGGATGCCTCCCATAACAACGCCTATGTTGGTGGCTCTACGGCTTATGGAAATGCCGCCACTGATGTGATTTTTGTTACGGCGGCCAATAACACCACTCCCGTCGGCTCGGAAAGAATGCGGATTAATTCTTCCGGAAATGTCGGTATTGGAACGGCAACTCCTCGGGCAAGTTTGGAAATTTCAAGCACATCAACATCACCCACAGCGTCCGAAGAGTTTGGGCTCTATTTGGGAAAACAATATTCCGTTGCGGATTCATCTCTTAAGCAAGGAATAAGATCTCAGGTTATTGCGACCCACACGACAGGAACGATACCCAATCTTATGGGTGTTCTTGCTATTCCAAAGCTGAGTGCGGCAGGAGATGTTGGAGAGGCCACTTCTTTTTGGGCGAGAGTGGATAGCGTCGGCACGGGAACTGTGACAAATGCTGAGGGTTTGTTTGTTGCTGATTCAATGGGTGGTGGTCCCATTACAAATCAACGAGGGGTTTATATTGCATCATTAACTAAGGGAATAAATAATTGGGCCATCTACACGGCCGGTTCTACTCCATCTTATTTCGGCGGAAACGTGGGCATTGGAACGGCGACGCCGGAGCATAATCTGGACATCGTGGCCTCGGACGCAAGTCCCTCCCTGATGGTGAGAAACACCACTTCTTCCACCGGACAATGGCCGATCATTCGGGTGCGCAACTATCAAAACGGCGTCGGTTCCGGCCACTCCATCATCGCCATGCAAAACGCCGAGGGAACCGCTGCCGCTCCCAGTGTCTTTGGGGCCAACCGACTGATCGGAAGTTTTTCTTATCAGGGATCAACCGGCAGCGGCTTCGGGACGGCGGCGTCGGTTTCCGCTTACAGTGCTTCGACCTATTCAGCAACGAACTCCGAGGGAGAATTAAGATTTTCGACCACCCCCAACGGCGCCACCGCCCCTCTGGACAGAATGGTCATTAGCTCTTCGGGAAACGTTGGGATCGGAACCGCAAATCCCGCAGCGTCTCTGCATGTCGTGCAGCCATCGACAACGGCTGCGCTGATGCTGGAAAGAACAGGAAATGCGAATGCCGGCATCGAATTCAAAAGCTCCACAGGACTCACCGCGATTGATGGGGGAGGAAGTGGCGGGTTTCTGAGGTTTTATACCGCGGGATCTCAACGCATGTATATTGGTTCGAACGGAAATGTCGGCATAGGCACCTCAAGCCCCGCAAATAAATTGGACGTCGTTTCCACCACTGCGAGTGGTTATACGGTCATTTCCAATTCAAATTTGGCTGCTGGAGGACAGAACTGGAGATGGTATTCTTCCTCTACCGGGGCTCCCTTGGGGGCGAACAAAATGTGCTTTGGTTTGGGGTCATGTCTTTTGGACATGGACAGTTCCGGAAACGTCCATGCCAGCGGAACTGTGACCCAAAGCTCGGATGTGCGCTTGAAGCGGGACATTCATCCTATTGACGGAGCATTGGATGCCGTGACCGGTCTTCAGGGCGTGACCTATTACTGGAAGGATTCGGAGAAGGAACAAAGCAAGCAAATCGGATTGATCGCCCAGGACGTCGAAAAAGTTTTTCCGGAAGTCGTTAAGACGGATGCGGAAGGCTTTAAGTCCGTGGCCTACCAAAATCTTGTGGCTCCCCTTATCAGCGCTCTGCGGGAGGTCCGCCAGTGGATGTTTGAAAAGGACGATCAGATCCAGGCCCTTCACCGTGAGGTGGCCTCCGTGAAGGCCGAAAGCACGGTCAAAGATCAAAAAATCCAAAAGCTTGAGAAAGAAATCGAGGGGATGAAAACCCGTCTCGATCGGATCGAGAAAAGTCTCGATCAAAAATAACGAGGATTTTTCGAGAGCGCGCACGCGCCGCTTAATTCATTGTTTTTACTCACATTTTATTCGTTCTCAAGACCTCGAGCGTCCGTCTTTCGGACCTTCTCTTTTTTTCTTGGCGGACGCATTGAATTGACCTCCATGTCTTAGGCGTTTAACCCCTTTTTATGTCTCTAAGAATTTTTCTGTCTTCCGTCGCTCTTGTTTTATTCGGCCTCGCGGCGCCCGCGCCCGCCGCCGCCCTTCCGAACTGCACGCGGTTTTTGTCCGACTCCGCCTCCTACTCCCAACGCATGGATCAGCTGCTTTCCACCGAGAAAGCGGAAGAGCTTTTAAAAACATTGGTGGATTTAAGACGCGAAGGAAGAATTCAAAAACCCTCGCAACTTTTCGACGCCTTTTTGTTTTACCGTCTCCGGCTGCTTCCCGTCCCGGTGGGAGAGCAGGTGATGAGAGCTTTAAATGAAGGTTTTCGTCTGCATCTTGATTCCAGCGTGAACGCTCTTTTGGGCGGTGGGGCGATGCTTTTTGAATCCAGAGAAAGCGGACACAAATCCTGCCAAGTCTTTGTCTGCGTGCCTCAAGCGCTTTTCGGATCCGCTCTTGATTTCGCCGTGCGGGTCCATGAAATCGAACACGTGGTTCAGCACTTTATGGGCTTAAGTTCAAAAGGTCCTCGTCAGATGTTTTTCGCCGAGCAAGGGGCCATGCGCGCCGAAGCGGTGATGCTGCTGTCTTTTTCCAAAGAGGAATTAAGTCATTTAAGAACTTTCGTTCATCATCATCTCCTGACCGCCGAAACCAAGGCCTTTTCTGAAAGAGCCTTGGAGAGGGTGCTTCAAGGCGGCGGCGTTCAGGATTACGTCAGAAGTCAATGGAAGGCGGGGCGCTATTCCCGCGGCTCCATTTTAAAAGAAGAGATCAAAAGGTTTTTTGAAGGACTTTTTAAAGAGAGGGAAAATCCATGAAAATCAAAGCCCGTCACATCTTGGTCGATCAGGAATACGAAGCGAAAGACCTTTTGAAAAAGCTTGAAGAAGGGGAGGCCTTTGAAGATTTGGCCGGGAAGTTTTCAAAATGTCCTTCGGGCGCGAGAGGCGGTGACCTCGGAGCGTTCAGCAAAGGCCGCATGGTTCCCAGTTTTGAGGAAGCCGCATTCGAATTGGAAGTGAACCAGGTTTCCGTGCCGGTGCGCACCCAGTTCGGCTATCATTTGATTCAGCGGTACGAGTGAAGGAGAGGGATGATCTCCCCTCTTGATCCTCCTCTTTCGGAATTTGAAGATCGTCGGCTTCGGCGCTTTCTGATGGGTTTGCTGTCCCGGGGAATCGGCGCTTCACGGTGGCAAGGCCGTCTGGCTCGCCTCTCCGCCGGTTCTCTGGAGGAAATGCTCGAGAAAAGTTTTAAGGAATTCCAATGGCGGCTTTCCGTCTTGCAAACGGAGTCTTTAAAAGAAATCGATCCCAAAAAGCCTCTCTTGATTGTTGCAAACCATCCCCACGGCCTGATGGACGGCTATTTGATGGCGGCCTTCTGCGCGCGGTCTCTCCAAAGAAAAACCTCCTTGGTGGCCAATAAGGTGGCCGCGCGCGTCTGTGTGAATTTGAATCCGTGGTTGATTCCCGTGGACAATCAGGGGCCCCAAGGATCCGTGCGTGCGCAGTTCAACAAGATCGCCCTTACGGAGATCAAAAAGCGCCTCCGGCAAAACGAAGCGGTGGTGTATTTCCCCGCGGGAGAAGTTTCTTTTTGGCAATGGCGTAAGAGAAATGTCATGGACGGACCCTGGAAGCTGACGCCCTTTCTGTTGGCTCAGGAAACACAGGCTCAGATTCTTCCGGTTTGTATTTACGGGCGCCCTTCCTTGCTGTTTCTCTCCTTGCGGGTTTTTTCGAGAACGCTGGGGCGTTTATGCTTATTTCGGGAGATGAAAAGAACTCAAAATCGGCATTTTCGTCTTTCGGTCGGAGGGCTTTTGACGCATAACCAAGAGGCGTCGGCCGTCGTTTTGGCTCAGACGGCCAGAGCGCGGTTGGATGAAATGAAAAACGGGGGAATCTAAACGGTGCCTTATGCATTGATCACGGGTGGTTCTTCGGGAATCGGTGCCCAATCCGCGCGGAGTTTGGCGGAAAGCGGCTTTGATGTGATCCTGCAATATCACTCGGGCCGAGAAAACGCGGAGGCCCTCTGTGAAGAGATCCATCAGATCGGAAGAGAGGCTTTATCTTTTAGCTTCGATTTTTCACAGCCCGAATCCTTTGAAGCTTTTATCGAAAGTTGGCTGAAGGAAAAAAACATTTCCCATGTGGACGCCTTGATCAATAGCGCGGGAATCATCCGGGACGAGCCCTTTAACATCATGGAAGATGAATCCTTTGACCGCGTTTTGAAGGTGAATCTGTACGCGCCTTTCATGACCATGCGTTGGTTTTGCCGTCAGTTCGAGCGGGGAAAAAAGGGAAGCATCGTCAACATCAGTTCCGTTTCCGGCGCGATGGGAAATCCCGGGCAGGCCAATTATGCCGCCAGTAAAGCGGGATTGGAGGCCTTGACGAAAACCGTGGCCATCGAGAATGCAAGACGGGGCATCAGGGCCAATTGCGTGCGCGTAGGGCTTGTGGACACCCCGATGACGGAAAACCTTCCCCACCTGCAAAAGATCATTCCCCACATTCCTCTCCAAAGATCCGCGCGGGGGAAAGAGGTGGCGCAAGTGATTGCTTTTCTGTGCTCGGAGAAAGCTTCTTACATCACCGGGCAGGTGATTCCGGTGGATGGAGGGCTTCTTCGGTGTTAGCGGGGGATGTTCTTGTTTCCGGTTGCGGTCTGGTCACGCCTCTGGGCTTGGGGGTTGAAGAAAATTTCTTGAGCCTGCAACAAAATCGCTCCCATATGAAACGCATTCCCGAATGGGCGGAGCTAAAAGGTCTTGAAGGGCCCCTGGCTTCGGTGGTGGAGAATTTCGAGGAAAAATGGATTCCGCGCGCCAAGCGCAGAACCATGTCGAAGATGTCCATGATGGCGGTGAAAGCCTTGGAAGAAGCGCTCTCTGCGGCGGGCCTGTCGAAAGAGGATCTGAAGGGAAAAAGAACCCTCTTGGTGGTGGGTTCCACGACCTGCAGCTTGGGCACGTTTTCCGACTCGTGGAAAGAAGTGGATCGGGATCAGTCCGTCGAAGGGCAACTCTCCAGCTCCATGTTCAAAGTCATGTCCCACAGTCTGGCGCTGAATCTTTCCAGCTATTTGGATTTCGAGGGAGAACTGTTGAGTCTTTCCAGCGCCTGCAGCACCAGCGCTCAAGCGGTGTGGGTCGGCTGCCAATACTTAAGAGCCGGTCTTTGTGATCTGGTGATCGCGGGAGGAGCGGATGAGGTCCACGTCTCCACCTGTGTCGCCTTTGACCGCGCCAAAGCCACCGCCACCAATTTTCAAGAAGACCCCAATTCCGCTTCCCGTCCTTTCGACCGCGAGCGCACGGGCATCGTGATCGCCGAGGGCGCGGCCCTGGTGATTTTGGAAAGAGCAAAAGACTTTGCGGAGCGGGGAGGAAAAGACGTCCGGGGATGGATTTACGGCGGCGCTCAAAGCGCTTATGGACCCAACCTGGCGAATTCCTCCGCGGCCTCGATCGCCGGCACTCTTCGCCAAGCGCTGAAGGATTCCGGCGTCTCAAAAGAGCGCATTGATTACTTGAACGCCCATGCCACCGGAACGATTTTGGGGGACCAATTGGAGGCGGAAGGGATTTTTGAAGTCTTCGGTGCCGATGGTCCCTGGATCAGCAGCCTGAAAGGACATTATGGTCATCTTTTGGCGCCCTGCGGAGCCTTGGAAGTGATCATGACTTTGGAGATGCTTCGTCAAGGCAACTTGATCGGCACTAAAAATTTAAAAGAGTTGGATCCCCAATTGCCGAAGGGAAGATATTTGGCGGAAAATAAAGCCGTTCAAGCCCAACTGGCCTTAAGCAACAGTTTTGCCATGGGGGGAGCGAACGTGAGTTTGGTGCTCGGGAGGGAAAGACGTCATGGATAGAGGCCGCATTGAAGCGCAAGTGAAAGACATTCTGGTCGAAAAATTTGAAATTCCCGAGGGAAAAATCAAACCGGGGGCCCGGTTCAAAGAGGACTTGGGCATTGACAGCATTGATGGCGTGGACATGATCGTCTACCTGGAAAAGAGTTTGGGAAAGAAAATTCCTTTTACGGATTTGATCAAGCTTCAAACTTTGAACGATCTTTATGAGACCATCGAAAGAGCTTTAAAAGAGCCATGAGCGGATTTCAAAAATTCATGGTAAAAATGATTTCTTTTTACCCGCCTCTCTTTTTTTCCGGCATTCGTATCCGTCGCACCCAGGGTGGGAAGGGTTTTAAGACCTCTCTGCGCGTGAGGTGGTGGAACCGTGGCATTCGCGGCACTCACTTCGGAGCCAGCCTGTACGCGATGACGGATCCTTTTTTTATGCTGATCCTGATGGAGCAAATGGGCTCCGGGTACGTGATTTGGGACCAGGAAGCCACCATTCGTTTCGTGCGCGCGGTAAAAAGACCGGTCCATGCGGTGTTTGAAATTTCCCGGGAGAGAGTGGAGGAGCTGATTCTTTCGGCCGAGAGCGGAAAACCCCTGCGAACGGATTTTTCAACGGTGATCAAGGATTCCACGGGAGAGACGGTCGCGGAAGTTTTCAAGAAGGTCTACATCAGAAAAAAGGGATCTTTTTAGAAGCGGTCTCATAAACCCAAATCCTTCGTTATTTCGTCGTCGACGTATGAGTCATACGCCTTCCTCCTCACGCCTCGGCTTTGGGTTTATGAGACCGCTTCTAGGAAGACTCAGCGGATTGTTTTTCGCCTTTGATTCAAAAAGCTTTTCATATTCGGGGTGCAGAGTTCCCATTAAGCGGTCCCAGTAGGAAAGAAAAAGTCCATAATTATAATTGCCGTTTTTGTGATGCAAAAAGTGAAAGCTGGCGCAGCTTCCGAAGCGGGTCAATGGGGAGGTGGGATAGTTTCTCGGAAAAAATTCATAGCCGGAATGTCCGATGATGTTGAGCATGAAGGTGATAAAGGCGAAGGCGGCGATGGAATAGGGATGCAGGGGAATGGTCATCAAAACCAACGGTCGAATCAGCACCTCGACGAAGCCTTCGCCCGGATGAACGGAAAAAGCCGCCCAGGGAGAGATGTTTCGGAACCGGTGATGAACGTCATGGCGGGTGAGTTTGCGCAGCCAGGGCGTGTGCATCAGGTAGTGGCTCCAAAAAAAGTAAGCGTCGTGAAGAACCAAAAGGGCCGGAACGATGGCGACGGCATAAAACCAGCCGTATTCGTTAACGTCAAAGTACACTTTCAGCAGCCCGGCCCGGTAAAGAAAGAAAACGGCCACTCCCATCAGAGCGAAATTAATGTTGTTGGTCACTCCCCAAAAAATTTCCTGTTGCATTTCCCGCCGCGAGGAAAAGGAAGGAATGATTTTGAATTTTCTTAAGTGTTTGTCGGCAAGAACGCAAACGATGAAATAATAAGCCCCGGTCATCACCAAATAGCGAAGAGTCGCCGCCAAAAAAAAGAGTCCCGCGAAAAGAAGGGCGCCCTCGAAAATTTCCTTCATGGAGCGTCTTCCGCGGTTTCCGCATACCCTTTGATTTGGGCCCGGCAGAGAAGGACTTTGTCTTCCGAAAAGACAAAGCCCTCCAGAACGTAAAAAGGGTGAAGATCGTGCAGAGTGCGCACCTGGATTTCCAAGGTTTGGCCGGCTCTTAAATGGGCATAAGAAGACACGGTAAAATCGTTCACAGCGGCTATATAACAAATCCGCAGATGCTTCTTCAAACTTTTTTGCTTAAAAGCCGTGGAATACCCGTAAGTCTGACCGATCAGCTCCAAAAACCAGCTGGGGACGAAGCGTCCTTGATCGAAGTAAAGCCCGTCTTTGCGCAACAGGTAGAAAGCGCGGGTGGTTTCCCGGTCAAGATCCGTCAAGGAATCAATCCACACCATGGGAGGCCGATGGGGCAAGAGATCCAGGTTTTCTTTGATGAGCAGGCATTTTGTTTGAGAGGGCATGGAGTCCCAGTATATTCTGGAATTCATGTCATTTTCAATCCGCCGTTTTTTGGAATCTCAGGATCTTCGTCGAGAGAGCGAGGAATCCTCTTCGGGCTGGAGTTATGCGCTTTCATTTCCGGAGTCTTTGCCGTTTTTCGCGGGTCATTTCCCGGGGCATCCGGTGGTGCCGGCGGCCTTTGTGATTGAGCTTTCCTGGCAGTTGTTTTTCTGGCCAAAACCTCCGCCTTCCCAGGAGTTTCGTCATCTGGTGCGCGGAAAATTCATGAAGCCTCTCGTTCCTCTGAACAGTTATGAAGTTTTTTTTGACGTCAAACAAAAGCAGGCTCAAAATTTTTGTGAAGTGAGTTGGGGAAGCGCCGAGGGTGGCGTTCATGCCGAGTTGCGGTTTCAGATGTCTTTTTGTAAAAGGAAAATGGAGGTAAGCCTATGAGCCCAAGTCCCGTGGAAATTGTCGGCGCGGTCTTATTTGCATTGGCCGTTTTACATACGTTCTTTGTGAAAAGGATTGAGCGGATAGGGAATCGCTATCCGGAAGGATCTCTCGGGGAAAACTTTTTTCACTTCTTGGGAGAGGTGGAGGCGGTCTTCGGAATTTGGGCGGGAATTTTTCTGGTTTATTACGGCTTTTCGAAGGGATTTTCCGTCTATGATTCCCATCATCAGCTTATTTTTGGCAACGGGGCGGAAAAGTATCTGACCGAATCAGGCGGGTACATTGATGGCGCGATAAACTATCTTTCCGCATTGAACTTCACGGAGGCGTGCTTTGTATTTGTCATCATGACGATCGCGGGAACGCGCCCGTTGATCATTTTTGCCGAGAAAGCCATCAGAGGGGTGGCGCGAGTGATTCCTCTGCCTTCACGGATGGCTTTTTATATTTCCTGTCTGGTCATCGGACCGCTTTTGGGAAGCTTTATCACGGAACCTGCCGCCATGACTGTTACCGCGTTAATTCTCTTGGATTACTTTTACAGCGCGCACATGAGCAAGAAGTTCATGTATGCCACTATTGGCCTCCTGTTTGTGAATGTTTCCGTTGGGGGGACACTGACTCATTTTGCCGCCCCACCGGTTCTCATGGTGGCGGGGAAATGGCATTGGGACACTCCTTTCATGCTCGAGCATTTTGGTCATAAAGCGGCCGTAGCAGTTCTTATTTCCACTTTAATTTTCGCTTTTATTTTCAGAAAAGAGTTGGTGGGGCCGTTGAAGATCAAGCAGAAACATGAAAATGAAATGGTCCCGCCCTGGTGGATGACGTTCATTCATCTTCTTTTTCTGACGGGGGTGGTTGTAACCTCTCATCACATGACTGCTTTTTTCGGACTTTTTTTGTTTTTTTTGGGCTTCACGGCGATCACCAAGGAATATCAGGACGAAATAAAGCTTAGGGAATCTTTGCTGGTCGGTTTCTTTCTGGCCGGTTTGGTGGTGTTAGGTTCCATGCAGGCATGGTGGCTGCGGGATGTCTTGTCACGTCTGGGCGATGTGTCCTTATTCTTTGGCGCCACAGGTCTTACCGCCATTACGGATAATGCGGCATTAACCTACTTGGGTTCTTTAGTGGATCTTTCCGACAGCGCGAAGTTTAATTTGGTGGCCGGTGCCGTGACCGGCGGTGGGTTGACGGTGATCGCCAATGCTCCCAATCCCGCCGGATACGGAATCCTGAAAGCCGCATTTGGTGACGAGGGCATCAGCCCTCTTTATCTTCTGTTGGGAGCTTTGCTCCCAACAGGGATCGTCATCTTGTGTATGCAGCTTCTTCCTTAGTTCGGAGGATTGTCCAAAAAGTTCTGAATACGGGGAAGATGTTCGATCACTTCTTCGTATTCATGGGTCATTTCTTCGCGGACTTCCTGACTGAAATCGCCGTTTTTCAAGCGCACCAAGTTCATGATCGGATGGATCACTTCGGAGCGTCCGAAATAGCAATGACGGGGAGCTTCGGGAAGGCCTTTGCCGTCGTGATAGCGGTCGTGCAGTTCTTCAAGGCTTTGGCTTTCCAAAAAGGGCAATTCGTTTTTGAATTGATTGAGTTGCTCGGCGCACTTGGGATTTTTCTGGGCGTAAAGATCCAAAATTTCCTGCCCATAGGTGACGAGGTCTCTGGTTTTAAAAGCCAAAGCTTGAACGTCTTGTTGGGTTTGGAAGTTTTGATCCAGGGCCAAAGCTTCTTCAGCCACCGCGCGGTACTTTTCCAAAACGGGATAGGTGTCGGCGAAAGCCGCGGGCGCCATAAGGCCGACGGTGAGAGCCGTTGCTAAAAGAGTTTTCATGGTCATGAGTTGATCTCCTTGGTTGTGTTTCCAAGATCCATTGCACGGAAGCAGAGTCCCATGCAATGGATTCGATCAACTGAATGTTTATTGAGAACCTTTGATGATTTGGTTATGGGGATCGGTGGCATCATAAACGAAGTAGTCCACGCTGATGTAAGCGTCAGGATATTCGTCCCAATCCAATTTCATGCCGTGGATCACGACGCGGTTTTCCTGGGCGTCGTAATACCAGTGTTCGTTTTCAACCAACTGTTGGCTGACTTTCGCATCGCGGTGAAACCACACGCGGATGTTTCTCTGAGGGCTGCGGTCGGGAATTTTCGGAAGATCGTAAACGATGTCTTTTAAGGTGGCGACGCGGATTTCCTCTCCCACTTTCGCGAGCTCCACGCCGTAATTGGAACTGCAGATCGAAAGCAATCTTCCGCCGGCCATTTCCACCAATTGGGCCACGTTGTGATCGGGCACGCGGGAGGGAAAAGCGCCGTTTTCTTTGTAGCCGAAATCCAACTGACAGGTTTTCGATCCGTCGATCATCCCGGTTTTCTGGTTCACGGACTGACCGGGAATCGGAGCCACGGCATAAATGCGGAACTTTTGGTCATTGGGGGTGGAACCGGAAAGTTGATACAAATTTTCGTACACCAAGGAGGGGGTGAGCTCTTTGGAGGCGTCAAAGGCGTCACTGACGATCATGATCACTTTCAGGGATCCTTCCCGCCAGAATCCGATGTTGGAAGTCGTTTGATTTTTTTCGCCGAAGCTGGCGATGATGGGAGAGAAAGACTCTTCCTCTTCGGGGCCGGTGCTGCATCCGGTGGAACTGTTCAAAAAGGGCGATACCCCCACGTTCAAAGTTTGTTCCAGAACGTTCACGAATCCTTGTTTTCTGGAAACGAAGCGCTCCGTGATCGGAGTCGCCAAGCCCTGAAGAGGCGTCAACTCGCCGTTATCCAGATAATTGATTTTGCCGCCGCAAGTTTTCTGAACGATGGAGCCGTAGCGCACGGAATCGTAAATCGTCGTCACGCCGATGTGAAAATCGATCACTTTGGTGCGGGCGATGGAGTTGACGAATTTGTTGATGTTGCGGCGTAAGTTCGCCTGGTGGGGAGCCATGGAGGCCGAGTTGTCGATCACGAACAAAATGTCCACGCGCGGGTCGAATTTAAGTCCTTCTCCGCGGGTTTGGCCGTCGGCGTGTTCAAATTGCTTTTGCGGGATCTCGGGAAATTCCGCCGGGGGCGCGACTTTGCGCTCGGAATAGGCGGGGCTTTCCCAGCGCGTGGTGCTGGTGGTGTCGCAGGCGCTTAAGACCGTCGCCGACAAGACCATACTTAAAGCGAGATAAAAAGAGTTCTTCATAATGAAGCTCCTTGAGTGGTGGGGCAATCTTTCACTTGAGCCTGATAGTTGTCGAGCTCATCGACCCAAACTTCTTTGTCATAGGGAAAAACGAGAGTGTCGCGTCCTTGCGACAAGGGACCGAGGTTCCCTCTTTTTCCTTTGAGGGAGTCATCCACGTTGATGTGGTGGATGACTTCAACTTCCGCGAGTTTCATTTTGTTGATGTTCACCCGGTAGTCCTTCACTTCGGCGGTGGCCAAAGATTTCAGCTCTCTTAAAGACTTGGTTCTTAAATTCTGCGTCTCCCAGCCGGCCCATTCGATCAATTTGGCGAGAGCGCCGTTTCCGCCCATCACGGACAGACGGTCGCTGACGCTGCGGGAAACTTTGATTTCCTTTAAAAGCTCCGCGCGTTTGTTCACGGCCAGGTAAAAGTCGGGATCTCTCAACGCTAAACGGGGCAAGGAAGCCAGTTTTCCGGCGGCGGCGGAAAGGCGGGCTCCGCTTTCATCCATTTGATCCAGGATTTGTTTGATGTTCGTGTTCACGCCGTTTTCCGCCAAAAGCTCCATTTCTTTGATGCGTTCCATGTGCGTGGTCTTGAATTGGCGGCCGTCCTTAAGAATTTGCGGGTAATCACAGATGCGTAAGTTGGTGATGGCGGCCAAGACGTAAACTTCCGCGGTCGTGTAATCCTTGAAAGTGGGAGCGAGCAAGGTGGTGATGTCGCCGCGGGCCTTGTCGTAATTTCCAAGACGCAAATAAGCCCAGGCGCGCTCTTCAATGGATTCCAACCAGAATTCCGAAGATTTCGGGATCAGGCTGTAAGAATCGATGGCCTCACTGAGTTTGCTTTTTTGAAAGAGAACGCGGGCGAGTTGCATTTCGATTTTATCGGCGGTGATCAGATTCTGATTCAAGCCTTTCAAATCGCGGATGTAAACTTCCGCCAGGCGGGTGTCGTTCAACTTGGCGGCGCCGACGCTTAAGGCCCAGTAATACTTCGCGCGGGCTTCCACGTCTGATTTTTTGGTCGCTTTCAGTTTTTTATAGACGCGGTTTAAATCTTTACGCGAGGAGATGCGGATGGTGTCTTGGTCGTCCAAAAAGGATTTCCAAGACGTATCGGCTTGGGCGGAGGAAAGCAGGGAAGAGTTCGCCTTGATCAAAGGAATCACTTCCGCGCGCAAATTCTTTGAAATATGTTTCAGGTTGGTGTCGGCCACGATCCAATGGGCGCCGAAGAGAGGAAGGCCGGACTTCGCCATCAGATAGCCCTGCAAGGCGATGCCGGTGTCCGTTTTTGCGAAAGTCGTTTTCGAATAAGCGGAATTCCAGGCCATCAGCGCTTCGGTGAATTGTTTTTGGTCGAGGAGCTTGGCGAATTCCTTTTGCGCCGGACTCTTAACCGGAGCCACGCGGGAAAGCTCAGCCCCATGGGCGTGGATGCTTGCGGCGGCCAGGATGAAAGTAAGGGTGGAAATCCATTGTTTCATAGCGTCCTCGAAAGTTGATTAAAGTAAAAATCCAAAGCTTGCGCTGAGAATCGTTTGGTTGATGTCCCGGCTTTCACCGCTGACTTCGTCTTTATGTCCCTGCCAACGCGCTTCCAGACGGCCGGAAATATGTTGGCTCATCCACACGCCCAGTCCTCCACCGGCGGTAAAGGTGGGGGAAGTTCCCGAGCTGAGTTGGGTCGTTCCCGCTCCGCCAAGAACGTACAAGTCGAATTGGGCGATGGAGCGGTTGAAAAAGTTCAATTTTCCGTAAAGGGGATAAAGACTGATGGTTCCAAGCAGGGTGGAGCTTGCGGGATCGACGGCCACGGTGCCGGAGTTGATTCCTTGGGCACGAAGACTTTCCGCTTGTTTGAAGACGCGCTCGCCTTCGGAGCTGAGCGTGTTCGAGATGCTGGCGTAGCGGGCGCCGACGGACCAGTGCGGGTTGATGTGAAGTTCCATTTGTCCGCCGATGGAATCGCTTTTCAGATAGGGATCGCCGCCCATGTAAGCGCCGTAGTTGAAGTCCACTTCCAGGCGCCAGTGACGATCCACCGTGCGTTTTTGCACGATGCGCACGCGGTTGTCCGGATTGATGGCGCGCACTTTGGTCATCAGATCTTGGTTTCCGCCCAGCGAGTTGGCGTCATCCAGCAGAGTGCCGGCAAAAGCGCTCGAGGCCGTGAATAAAATCGCTGCGCTCAAGCAAAGAAGTTGTTTCCATGTTTTCATTGGGCATCTCCTGTTACGTTTCCTTGATTGGCCGTGTCCGCACGGGGGGCGGGGCTGGGTGTGGGAATGTAACCTTCTTCGTGATGGTCTACGGGCTCACCGTCGATGGTGGGTTTAATTACTTTGATTTTCAGCACTTTGGGAATGGCCGGAGTGCGGCGTCCCGTGCGGGAGGAAACGGCTTTGAACGCGACCACGCTTTCCAGCACGGCGTCTTGCGCGGCCGCGGTGATCTTTGAAGCCAAGGGAGAAAAATAAACGGCGCAGTTCACGCTCCAGGTTTTATCCGTGGAGGTCTTTTGGGGAGCATCACACAGAGCGGGAAGAGAAGTTTCCGCCCCATCGGGTTTTACAGGGGCCACTTCAGGAATCAGTTTGTCGGTGGCGGCGGGGTCTTTGATCAACAGGCGCACCACGGTGTAGTCGTCTTTGCTGGTCAACTCTTTGGCGTTGGAATCGTCGATGGTCAAAACCGGTTGAGTGTCGTCCAAAGCGACGGTCACGCTGAAGTCCTGAACGAAAGGAGCATTCAAGCAAGCTTTCGCGGCGTCGGTCTGAGCGGTGGGGGTGAAGGCCACTTGGAAAGTGCCGGCGTAAAAGGATTCGCGTTCGTTGATCAAACCGGAGGAAGGCTGCCAGGAGATTTCCCACTCGTTTTTATTTTGCGTGGGAGAAAGCTTCATCGAGCTTTCGGGAGTTTTCTTTAAGCTTAAAGTGAAGTTGTCGGTCAGGTACGAGCGGACTTTGACTTTATAGGTTTTTTGCACGTTTTCGATGAAATCCAAACGTCCGCCTTCGGCATTTTGAATTTCCATGTCGTAAACCCGTCCGCAAGAGGACTGAGCGTTCGCTTTTTGCGCCTGTTGCACCTGGAGTTCATGTTCTTTGGCGGCCAATTGATTTTTCAGATCCTGGATTTCGGGAAGGGTTTGATCTTTGTAGCGCTCAAGCTCGGTGTTTTCCAAGGGTTTGTAGCCGTCGGAATCCTGTTTCAGATTGGAGAAATTCTGCGTCGGATCGTTGGAACGGTCGAAAGGATTTTTTCCCTCACAGCCGACCAAGACCAAGATGGCGGCGGCAAAAAGAACGGATTGTTTGAATGTTTGTAACATAAATTTTCCTCCCGGCCTTATCCGTGACCGACTCGTTTTAATACAAAGGGGTATGAAACTTTCACGTTCACGCCGCCCACCGGTTTCGGAAAGGGCCAGCTTTTCAAACGTCCCAGAATACAGGCTTCCACGCTGGCGGAGTGAAGAGAACTCGCTCCGACCGCGGCGCGGGAAACGCGTCCGGCGCCGTTGATGGTGAAGTCCACGCCCACGCGTCCGCTCAAGGAAGGAGAGCGTTGCAGACCTCTTTCGTAGCAATAAATGATTTGTCCGATGTGTTTGTTGATGACGGCGGCGATCTGGTCGCGGTCGAGTCCGCCTTCAACGAGAGCTTCTTCTTCGAGAGGCTGAAAGTAGGAAGCCGCGGTTCCACCGGCGCCCACGTGGCCAAAGCCCGCGCGTCCGCCGCCGGAGCCTTGAGTGCCGTAGCCTCCGCCACCGACGATGTGTCCGCCGTTTCCGGGAGTGCCCGCGGCAAGACCTTTTCCGTGAATCGCGCGTTCCATCCCGCCGCTGCCGCCCGTGCCGGTTTGAGTCCATGAAGATCCGGTGGAGTCGTTTTTGGCGGAAAGATTAAAGCCCGCGGAATTTTTGGAGCCGGATTTCATGCCGCCCAAAGCGCCGAGGGCGGAAACTTTGTCGATCTCCACTCTTTTGGTGCGTGCCGGTGCGTTGGCGCGGTGGGGGGCATTGTTCTTGGCGGTCAAAGTTTTGCGGGTGTGTTTTTTGAGAGGACTTTTAACCTTTTTCTTCGCGTAAGTTTTCTGTTTCTTCACCGGCTTTTCGGCGGCTTTGACCGTGGGAGCCGGTTTCACCATCTCGCGCACGATTTCAGGAGGGATCGTCACGACCACTTCCTCTTTTTTGTGAACAAGAAAGGGCTCGATCAAAAAGGCGACGAAGAGAACGAAAAGAATCAGACCCATCTGGGTCATGGCCGTCATTTTATAGATCTTTTTTTCCTCTTCCACGGAATCTTCCGGGATTTGGACGAGGTTGACGGTGTCTTGGGCGTCTTGAAGAAAGCAAACGCGGGCGCCGTTTTTCAAAAGAACGGCGCGTTTTTGAAGACCGCTGGCGGAAACCTTGTGAATGAGTTCATAGGAAACATTTTGGTTTTTTAAGTCCTGAAGGTCGGAGACGATTTCGATGCGTTTCGTGTCCAGACGAAAAATCAGATAGCCCTGCGTGGCTTGCCAGTGGAAAGTGCGAACGACTTTCCCTTCAGAATTTTCAAGAACGTATTGTCCGTTGAGTTCTCTCATGGGAATTTCCTTACTTGCTTCCTTCAGTTTCAAAATACATACGGTCCTTAAACTGGGTGCGGGGAATCAAAAGATCGTTCAAATTCTTTTCGTCTTCCACTTTGGCCAAGGCTTCCGCGGGCGTTTGATATTGTCCGTGCAAGGTGGAGCCGCCGAATTTAATGTCCGTTTGCAAATTCACTCCTTGGGGAAGTTTGTGGGAGCGCTTGGCTTTCGCCTGGCAGACCCCGGAAAACATTCCCGAAAACATCAATAGTGCAAGCATAAGGCCAATGGTTTTCATAACTTCGCTCCCTTTTTCATCGCGCTCATGCGCGCGTCCAAATAGCCGACCATGGTTTCTTCCCCTCGTTGCGCCTCCAGCTCCTTTAAACGGGCTGTTTTGGAGAGATCAAAGGGGTCTTCACGAACGGCGTTTCTGGCGACGGTGACTTCCTGGAAAGACGGCTGTCTGGAAGGTAATTTCAACAATTGAGAGAGACGATTTTTGGCATTTCCGCGCGTCAAATCGCGCGCCAGAGTCAGTTCCTTTTCGAGGACCTTGCGCACCGGGTGACTGGCGTTTTCGAGAGCCAGAGTCAGGCCGTCCAAATCCTTGTCCCTTTCCATCAGCGCATTGATGTCTTCGGAGATATTGGCGGCTTTCCTGCGGTAAACTTCGGATTGGTCAAAGAGCAGCTTTTTATATTGAGCCAATTGCGTTTTGTTCAGACCGCGCGGAGGAGGGAGTGCCAGAAGGTCTTTTTGCAGGCGCTCGTTTTCGCGGGCGTTGATGGCCAAGGTGATGACTTGAAGACTCCAGTCTTTGGCGCGCAGGGATTGCTTCACTTTCACGTCCGCGGTGTGGAGCAGTTGCAGACGTTTTTTGATGGAGGCCTGAAGCAAGCGGTCGTTTCTGGAATTCAGACGGTGTTTTCCGATCTCGCGGTCGAATTTTTTAAGCTCTCTCAAGGTAAACTGACGCTCAAGAGTTTTTCCTTCCGGATAGCGGGCGATGCGCGTGGTTTTAAGAAGTTTTCTGATCTGGCTGTCGGAAGGCTGTCTGGAATAGGCGTCCAAAGCGACCGCGGCCAAAATATCCGGAGAGCTTTTCAGGTCTTTGAGGTGTTTGCTTAATTCTTTCCAAGGATGGGAGGAATTTTTCACCAGGTTCGCGCGCACGGCATTTCGGGCCTTCAGACCGCGTTCTTTTTTAAGATAGCTTGAGTAGTAGTTGTAGGAATTCAGTCCGGCGAGTTCCGCCAGGACGGCTAATTTCAATTCATCGTCGGCGGAGGGGCGTTTGGGAGTCAGTTTCTTTTGATAGAGGAAAGCGGTTTTAAAATCTAATTTCAGCTCGGCGGCCCAGGCGATGACGCCGATGGCGTAAGCGTTGTCGTCGGAACTTAGACCTTTGACCTTATAAAGATCCCAAGCGGCTTTCTCCGCACGGGCGACGTCTTTCAACTGCTGCGACAAAAGGATGCGGTTTTTGTGGAATTTAACCAACTCGTCTTTGGAGGCTCCGGCTTGAGGGTATTGCTCCAATTTATCCAAAGCCTGTTTCAAGGATCCGCTCGCCAAAACGGGAACCTGGTTCAACACCGCTTTGCGCGCGACCTTCAGGTATTGGGAGCTTTTTTGGGGAAGAATTTTCGCGTATTCCTGAGAACGAGCTTGCAGGGCCGCGTGGTCGTTTAAGCGAGCCAATTGGTCCAAGGCGGCGTCGGCGGCGGAGGACTGATATTTTTTCGCGGCCTTGGCGTCCGCGGTCACGATGTTGTGGTATTCGGAAAAAGCCTGTTGGTATTTTTTCTGAGCGGCCCAAAGAGCGGCGCGGGCAAAGCGCGTTTCCCAGATTTTATCACCTTGGGGATTTTCATTGATGTAGTGGGTGTAGGCGGCTTCCATCAGGTCTTTGTTCTTTGATTTTTCAGCCAATTCGATTTCGCCCAAAAGAGAGCCTTCGAACATTTTTGCGTTTCTTTGTTCTTTGGCCAAGGCGGCGGCCCGGCGAAACAGAGCGACTCCTTTGGGAGCGTCGTTCAAAGTGCGCGCGGTCAGAGCCGCCCAGTGGGTCATTTCAAGATCATCGGAAAAGACGCTTAAGTAATCTTCATAAGCTTGAAGCAGATTTTGATCGGGACGGGATTTCTTCAGTTTGTTCCAGGAGGTCACGAAATTTCTGTAACGGATTTTGATGTCTTTGCAGGCTTCGTCCTTGCGGCAACCGAGTTGTTTCCACAGATTGAGGGCGTCACGGTATTCCTTTTGGGCCAGATCGGTTTTACCCATGTCAAACTGAAGTTGGGCGATTTGAATTTGGGTTTCGATTTGTTCGGTGGAGGAAAATCCGGGCTCTTTTGAATAAGCCTGAAGCGCCAGGATGGCGGAGCCCTTTTTACCGAGGCGGGAGCACTCTTCCGCCAGAGTTTTTAAATTTTCTTTGCGTTTGCTTTCGGGGCTTAAACTTAAGAGTTCTTGGATTTGTTCGTTTCCGACGTAAGCCCGAGGAAGGAGAGTGGCCAGATCATTGGAGGCGTCCTCATGAAAGGAAACGTCTTTGACCATCTCCGGGTTTTTCAAAATGTTTTTGATTCCTGAAATGGCCTGCTTTTCATGACCCAGGTTCAGCTCACACCAAGCCGCGCGGTAGCGGGGGAGGGCGGGGTCGGGAAGATCATAAGCTTGCGCTTTTTCGTAATGCTTCAATGCTGTTTTGAAATCGGCTTTTCTGAAGAAGTCTTCGGCGATGTTCAGATGAGCAAGCCCGACCACGCGTGAACTGTAAACTTTGGTGCCGGCGTTTAAGATCTGATGAAAAAGCTTTTGTGATTTTTTGTCTTTTGAATTGAGGGATTCCAAGTGGGCCAACTGGATGAGGACTTCGCCCTGCTTTTCCTTGGATTGATCTTTGAGAGTGACCTCATAATATTGAACGGCTTTTTGACGGTCTTCTTTGGCTTTCAGACAGTTGGAGCACTTGCGCTCGACTTCTTCCATTTCCTTCAGGCGGGCGCGGTCGGCGTAAAGACCGGCCAGACGAAACATCACCGGAGAGCGCTCACTGGCGTTTTTCGCCATGGAAGCCAAGGTGTCTTCCAAGCGATTGATCAGCTCGTCATGGGTCTTATGATCCATCTTTACGGCATGGACCATCTGCGTTCCCAAAAGGGCGATCGCTAACATCAGGCTGAAATAAACGTTCCTCATAGTCATCCTCATCCCAAGCGGGAGAGGGGCAAATTAAGTGCCTGATTTTAAAGAGCCTGGAAGCGCCCTGAAAGGGCTTTGGCCCCTCGGAGCGCCGAAAAAAAGAAAGAGCGGTGCCGTGTTTCGTCACTAAGGAGTCATTTTGCTTCAGCAATCTTTTCGTTTTCCTTAGAGACCGCAAAGAGCCGGGACGTTATGTCCTTCACCCACGCCGTCGGAGCCGTCACTGCCGCCGGAGGCTGTTCCGCCGACCGCGGAGGAGTGGTTATCGAAGTAGTTCACCGTCGTGGCGTCGACTTTGGAGCTGCAGTAATTCCACTCGTAAACGCCGCCGCCACCGGCACCGCCTTTGGTGCCGGCATTGCTTCCGCCGTTGGCGAACATTTCGATTTTCACGCTGGATCCCACTTTGGCGGAGGCCAGGTGAACGCTTCCTCCCGCTCCCGCACCGGCATCGCTGTCTGGTGCGCTCACGGAGGTGCCGGTGGCTCTGAGTGAGAGCATGCTGGAGCCGGTCACTTCGTAGGCCTTAACGAAAATAAATCCTCCTCCAGCACCGCCGGCACTGCTGTCTCCTCCTCCGGCGCCTCCAAAGAAAGCTTTGTGTTGAGAGCCGGGAAGACAAACGCCGCCGTTGCTGCCGGTGATGGGATCGAGGCAGTAGCGAACGGTGCTTCCGCCCGCGGCGTAGTTGCTGACCGCTGAGCCTCCGTTACCGGCATTGCCCCCGCCGCCTCCCTTTAAGCCATTGAGAGTGCCTCCACCGGACCCATTCGCGGATCCGTCGGTCAGTGAAGGGGGAGCAAGTCCTTCAACACTCGCTCCGGCAGCTCCGACACTTCCCTGATAGCCCATTCCGGAAGTTTCAATCGAAAAAGTGGAATCAAGAATGATTTTTTGCGCGCGAAAAACCGCGATACCTCCGGTTCCCGTGGCCGCGTTGTAAGGAAGTGCTTCAAACGAAGAACCATAGGAAACTTTGATCTCGTTAAAATTGGGGACGCGGATCAGTTGGATGCGGCAGTGAAGCGTGCTTGAGTCCGCGGTGGCGGTAAGATTTGACGTCGCCACCCGATCGGGAAAAGGCGTGATGGGATCGGCGAGAGTGATCGGAGCGTCACCGGATCCGCTGGTGTCCACGTCGACGACGCGGCTGAAACCGAAGAGCCCTCTGAAAAGTCTCGATCCTTCCCCACAGGCTTTGTCATCCGGGGCGTCTTGGGCCCAACCCTCGGAGACGTACCACATGACTTCGTCTCTCAGGTTGAATTCGTTGGCGACATATCCGTCCTTTAAAATAAGAACTCTTCCGTCCGTCGGGGACACGCCGACGACTTGTTTGGAAGTGGAGATCGTTTTTAATCCGGGCTGGGGATTGCCGCCCACTTCGTGATAATTATATACATTGAGAGAGCCACCAGGAGAGAGGTTGCCGGTTGCGGCGGTGAGTTCGATATTTCCATCCCGTCCGTCCCCGAACAAATAAACTTTCATATCTTCAGGGGTGGAGCCGTTGCCTCTGCTGTCCGCCATTTCGCAATTGTCGAGTTGATCGAAGTTGGGGATTTCATTGTCCGAAGGCATTTTTAAAACGATTTGGTTTTTTCCCGCGCTCAAGTTCGTGGTTTTAGTGGCGAGGAGACGAGGGTAAGAGACTTTGTATTTCACGGGACCGTTGATGGAAAAATCCCGGCAGTAGCCCTCATCCGCTTTCATTCCGAACAAATAGATCGTGCGCTCCGCTCCGGAGAGAACATTGAGCTCAATGGTGGAACCGGCGGGAACTCCTCCGACGTAGGGACCGAATTTAAGAGGTTGAACTTTTCCAAGCAGGGTGCAGGTATTTCTTTTTAAGACGGGTTCCGGCCCGCTGACGGCGACCAGATAACAATTCACTTCACTGGCGGCGTTCACCGAGGCGCCGTTCCACGGACTGTCCGCGGAAATTTCACCGATGGGAGGGCTCACTGCCTGCGCCGCCACGGTGCCTTTTGAAAGCGGAACTGCTTCGGGAAGTTGGATGGTCAGCCGCGTGTCCGGAGACCGCGTGCAAGAGAGAGTGCATAAAAGTGCAAAACCGAAAACGGCCTTCAAAAGATTGGATTTGCTCATGCTTTCTTATCGGCTAGATCCACTCAAAATCTAAAGGCGAGCTGTTTCAAATTGAGACATCAACAAGGAAATTTATTTTCGTTCGGAGGGAGAATCATTCCCCTATGGAGTGTAGCTTCTTACGCAGCGGACGTACTTTCCCTCATCTTTAAAGCTGGCGAGGGGCGCTCCGTTGGAGAAGTTTTGCCTCCAAGAGGTGAGATCGCCGTTCTCACTGGAAGACCAATAAAGACCTGGTTTGACTCCTGGGAGAGCACTTCTTTTTAAATAGAGGAAATTCAGTTCTTCACGGTTTGGCAGGTACCAATCCGTGTGCCCCCCATATTCAAGGTTGGCGCAGTAATCTAAACTCTCTTGCCAGTTTTTTATCAAACTGTCCGCGCCTTCACAGGTGGGATTCGTTGTGGAGTTTTGGCAACCTCCGGGCGTCGTCATGTAGATATGGGAATTGAATTGTCCCATGTAGATCGCACCTCCACAGGATTGTCCCACGGATTCATTCCCCGTACAGTCGGAATCAGCGCCGCCAAAACCGGTGGCAGCCCCACTCAGCGAAACGCTCACGCTGCCCCCGTTGGCTTCACTAACGGTCAGCGTGCCGTTGATGAGACGGTCAACAAGCAATCCAGTGGCCCGCACTTTTAAGGTGCAGCTCTCTCCCGGATCGAGAGTTTCTTCGGTGCAGTCATCGTAACCTGAGACGATCTCAAGAGATTCGCCGCTGATGATGGTGGTTAATACTCCCGTCGTAAGTTCACCCTTATTGGTGATGGTGATCAGCTGTTTGGAGCTGTCCGCCGGTCCTCCTCCCGATCCATCCACGTCAAGGTTTGTGATTGAGGAAGTGCTTGAAATGAGAAGAATGGGTGTCTGCATTCGACGGACGCAACGAACCAAGAAAGAATAAGATTTTGGAGAATTACCAATTTGGGAGCCGGTGGATATCTTTTGGGACCAAGCTTCAGCGTCATTGCTTTCGCTGGATGACCAGTAGACACTGTCATTTCCCGATGCATTGGTTACCAACCCAGGAATGCGGTCTTTATTTTTGAACATCAAATTCAGTTCATAGCGATTCGGTAAAAACCAATCGTTATGTCCCCCGTAGTCGAGGTTGGAGCAATAAGAAGCTGCGGGGCTGAGACTACTCATGGCGGCGGTGTTGGCGTCTCCGTAATTCTGATCGGTGTTTGTTTCTCCATATCCGACGCCGATATTATCGGCGTAGTTTTCAATCCCGGAAATATCGGTGTTGGTGCCAGACCACATCTTTATGAGCGTATCCATCCCGCCATCACATATGGGAGTGCCGGAGTCACTACAATTCCCAGGGGTGGTCACGTATCGATCCACGTTGGAACCGCCGGAAGTGGCGCCGGGCTTGAGGGTGCCCAAATAAATGGTGCCGTCCGATAATTTGTCTCCGGGACGGATATGGGAGGCTCCGCTGTTTTCATCCGTGCGGCAGTCTTGAATTTTTGGAGAAGAACTTAAATTTTCGGGGATGGTGAGAGTGACTAAATTGGTTCCCGGATTGAGATCCATGGTCGTTTGAGCCACCAGGCGAGGAAAAGATATCAGATCATGCTTCAGATTGTTATTCTTGAAGCTTTGACAGGCTCCGTTTGCAGCATTCATTCCCAATAAATAAATTTGCCGATTGGATCCGGGGGGAACGGTGATTTCAATTCGGCTGCCCGCGGGAATACCCCCTTCATAGTCGCCGAATTGAACAAGATCTTTGTAGGAACTGTCCCAGCAGCTGTTGCGTTTCATGATAGGTTCGGGACCCCCGACCATCACTGCGTAGCAATTGATTTGGCTGGACAGACTGATAGATTCGCCATTCCAAGGGACATCATCGTCAAAGGTGCCGTTGAAGCCGGTTTGTTGTCCGGAAGTGGGAGCGGCCAAAATGGTTTGACCTTTACTGAGAGGAGTTTCCGCTTGAGGAAGTTGAATCGTCAGCACGGCATCGGGTGCCCGCGTGCAGGAAAGAGTGAAGCAAAGACCGAGACCCAAAAATGCAAACGAAAGCGCCGACGTTCTCATATCAGGCCTATCGGCTAGGTCCGTAAAAAAGATAAGGGTTTATCTCATCTTGAGACGCTTTTTCCCACTGAAACGGTTTAAACGTCCAACCGCGATTTCAGCCAGCGCACCAGACCCTGCACCGCTTGGCCGCTGCCTCCGGGCTCAAGCACCGCGCCCTCCGGAGCGTCTTTCCAAGCGTAAATATCCAAATGGGCCCAAGGAACGTCGTTCACGAAACTTTCCAAGAACAAAGCCGCCGTGATGGCGCCGCCGAAGCCGTCGACGGCGTTGACCATGTCCGCAAAAGGCGAGTGCATCTGCGCGCGGTACTTTTGGTAAAGCGGCATCGGCCAAACGTCTTCACCGCAGACGCCGCAAGCCGAGAAAAGCTCTTTCGCCAGAGAGCCGCGGTTGGAAAACAAGCCGGCCACTTGGGAGCCCAAACCCACCTTGATGGCGCCGGTCAAGGTCGCCGCGTTCACCACCACTTGCGGGGTCTCTTTTTCCGTCACGGCCACATCCAAAGCATCGGCCAGAACCAGGCGGCCTTCGGCGTCCGTGTTGTGGATCTCAATCACTTTTCCGTTGCGCGCGCGCACGAGATCACTGGGACGGAATGCGGCGGCGGAGACGGAGTTTTCCGCCAAAGCCAAATAGGCGTTCAACTTGATCGGCATTTTATTTTCAACGGCGGCCAAAAAGGTTCCGACCATGGCGGCGGATCCGCCCATGTCTTTTTTCATCAAGCGCATTCCGCTGGAAGGCTTGATGTCCAAACCTCCGGTGTCAAAGGTGATGCCTTTGCCGACGAGGGCGATGGGTTTTTGATTCTTCGGCGCCTTCGTGGGCCGGTATTTTAAAATCACCAAGCGGGGAGGAGAGTCAGAACCTTGGCCCACGGCCAGATGAAGACCGCAGTTTTCCTGCGCCAATTTTTTCTCATTCCAAATCTCCACCTGAACGCCGGTTTTCTTTTTGAAAAACGCGCCTAAAAGATCCGCATATTTTTCCGGCGTCAGTTCGTTGGGCGGCAGATTCACCAGATGGCGGGCGCAGTTCACGCCCCAGGCCACGGCGGGAGCTTCCCCGAGTTCTGAAAAGCGCAAAGCTTTTTCCCCCTTGAGAATCCGCATTTTTTTGAACGCGTGCTTTCTTCCTTTAAAAGAATAAGAACTCATTTCGAGGCCGCACACCACTCCTTGAAAGAAATCCTCCGACGGAGTGCTCACGGAAACTTCCAGAGATTCAAGACCGAAACTCTCCAGATATTTCAGAACTTCCCCGGCTTTGTTGCGCCCCACTCCCCAGGCCGAGGAGGGTTGATTCAGTTCAGGCCAGCCTTGATTGAAATCATCGAAGCTTTCCGGAACGTAGATCAGGCCGACAGGCCCGAGAGGTGTGTCGAAGGTCAAAGAGGCCGCCTCTTTTTGCGTGAAGTCTTCCGCCTTGCGCCACTCCGGCGCCTTCCATTTTTTCAAGGTTTTTTCGAAGGCGGTGAAAGAGGTGAAGAGCCCCAAGCGGGCATAGGGCTTTTTAAAGCCTTGAGTTTGGAGATTTTTAGACAGCCAAGGCGCGGACGGCAGGGAAAAGGAACTCTTTTTGTTGATCACGGACCCTCCTTCGGATGAAACTAAGATCCTCTTATGAAAGCGACTCGTCAATCCTCAAGAATTCAGCTGATGCAACTGAATGCGGAAAATCTTTTCCTCTTTCTGGATCAAGAATTGCCGCCGGATTGGAAAACTTTGAAGGAATCCGACTGGCAGGCTCTCTCCAAAGCGTCGGTGCCCAACAAGCCCCTCAAAAAGACTTTGGCTTTGGCGGAGGCGGTGCTGGATGTTTTTCCCCACGTGGTGGCCGTCAACGAAGTGGGCGGGATGGAATCTTTGCGCCATTTCAACCGCCTCTTTCTGGAAGACCGCTACGAGGAATATCTGGTGGAAGGCAACTCCGACCGCGGTATTGATGTCGGCTATCTGGTCCGTAGGGATTGGAAGAAAAAAATCGTCTTCAGGTCCCACCGGGAAAGGCCGATTGATTTTCTCTACCCTCATGAAAGGGGAGGGAAAAGCACCAAGACCAGCCATTTGTTTTCCCGGGACTGCGCGGAGTTGCGGATTTTCTCTGACGAGATCTCTCCGATTCCGGCGCTGATTTTGTTCGTGGTGCACCTGAAATCCAAATTGGATCCCCAAGGCATCGATCCTTACGGAAATAGGAGAAGAGCGGCGGAAGCCCAGGCCCTGGTGAAAATTTATTTGGAATCCCAAAAGGAATTTCCGGCATCTTCGCGCGTGGTGCTGGGGGATTTCAACGGCATCGCCCGCTTCGACCAAAGAGAGCCCGAGTTCAACGTGATCTATGAACAAACCGATTTAAAAAACGCCCTTGAACTTGCGGGCCTGGAAAAGGAATTTTCCACCACGCAGGTGCAGTTTTCCCGCATGGGTTTAAGGGAGTTGCTGCAGTTCGATTATGTTTTTCTCAGTCAGGATCTGCACGACAAGTTGGTGGAAGGGGAGACCTTCGTTTACCGCTACAAAAACGACATGGGAATTTATTCTTCTTTACCGATGAACTTTGACGAAAAGCTGATGCAGCCGTCGGATCATTATCCTGTGGTGGTGACTTTAGAGCTGTAAGGATCCGTAAGAGGCGGCCCGCCTCGAATCGTTCGGGCCGCGATTGCGTGAAAATTACTTCTTGGGAGCGGCTTTGACGTCGACCAGTTCGACTTCAAAAACCAGAGCGGAATTGGCGGGGATTCCCGGACGGGGAACGGTGCCGTAAGCCAATTCAGGCGGGATGTAGAGTTTGTACTTTCCGCCTTTTTTCATCTTTTTCAAACCTTCCTGCCAGCCTTTGATCACCTGTGAAGGTTGGAACTCGGCGGGTTTTCCGGTTTTGTAACTGGAATCGAATTCCGTTCCGTCGGGAAGAGTGCCTTTGTAGTTCACCACCACGACGTTGTGGTCGTTAGGAGTGGCGCCTTTTCCTTCTTCGAGAACTTCATATTGAAGACCGCTGTCCGTGGTTTTCACGCCGTCTTTCTTTTTGTTTTCTTCAAGAAAGGCTTGGGATTTTTTCAGATTTTCGGAAGCCTCTTCTTGGGAGCGTTTTTGGATCTCCTGATTGGCTTTGTCCACGGAGCCTCTCATGTCGTCTTCACTGAGGGCCAATTTACGGTCGTGCATCACGTCGTCAATCGCCTTGGCGATCATTTTCGCGTTCACGTCCACTTTTTGGGCTTTCAGTTGTTTTCCGTAGTTCACGCCGATGGTGTAGCTCAATTTATCGGTATCGGATTTCGGGGTGCCGGGCTGACATCCGACCAGGACGGTGCTCCCCATAAGGATCACGGCGGCAAAACTCAAAGCTGCGGTATTTCTCATACATGGTCTCCTTTTATATTTCCTCTTAAAGATGCCTTAGCCCTTCAAGACTATGCTTAACGTGTGAGAGGCGTCAATTTCCGCTAATGCATCTTGACAGTTTTTTCTTCCGGAAGGATTTTGGGGGGGATGTTTCCATTTTCCCAAGTCACTCATGACATCAAAATCGAAGTGTCTCCTTCCTTCATCAGTGAGCAATCCGATCCGCAGCGTTCGCTTTATTTTTTCTCTTACAAGATCAAGATCACCAATGAAGGCTCAAAAAGAGTGCAACTGCTCCGTCGCCGTTGGGTCATTGTGGACGGCGAGGGGCGGGCGGAAGAGGTCGAAGGGGCCGGAGTGGTCGGTTTACAGCCGAAAGTGGACGCCGGTCAGGCTTTCGAGTACTCAAGCTTTTGTCCTTTGAACACACCCACCGGATCGATGCGCGGGCAATATCTGTTTGTGGACCTCGAAGGGCGGGAATTCTGGGTGAGCGTGCCCGAGTTCATTCTTTCCGAACCGTCCTTTTTCCACTGAGCTGCAACGCGGCATTTTCAATATGTTTTCAGATGTTTCCCTCGGCGTCTATTTTGATTGCCTTTCCCGCAAGGGGCCTTCATCTTCGGCGTTTATGAAAAGACACCATCTCATTACTTTCCATCTCGTGCTCTCCACCTTTCTTTTGCCCTTCTTGCTGATGATTCCTTTCAGCGGTTTCATGCATTTGGCGGCGGGCGGGGAATCCGTGACCTCCGAAAAAGTTTTTGATCTCACCGCTCCCGTTCCCGAAGACGCCTCGGAAAGGGACGCCTTTCTTGAAAAAGCTTTTGCGGACAAGGGGCTTGATGCCGGTTTTGAGCGGGTGGTGAAAAAGGGCGAGCGCCTGGTGTTTTTCCCTCTTTCCAGAACCCACTATGAGGTGCAATTAACGGAAACGGGAGGAGAAGTCTTCAAGGTGATTCCCTCCCTTCGGCGCAGCATGATGGAACTTCACAAAGGTCATGGACCCAAGTTGTTTCGTTTCTTCGAAATGTTTTTCGGCATCGGTCTGATCCTGATGGCTTTGTCCGGAGTGTGGATGGCCATACTGGTTCCCATGTACCGAGGAAAACTCTTCTGGTCTTTCGGCATCGGGGCCCTCTTGTTTTTTGCGGCCGCTTTTCTGTAGGCGATGAGCGCGCGCCCCTGTCCTCTTTGTGAAAGCCCGAAAACTCAAAAAATTTCCTTTCAAAAAGAGGAGCGCCTCTATTGGAGGTGCGGGGAGTGTGATCTGCGGTTTTTGGATCCGAAACACTTTCTGACCCCCGAAGAGGAAAAGAAAAGATATTCCTATCATCAAAATGACGAGAACGATTCCGGCTACCGGGAATTTCTTAAGCCCCTGTTCGATCTTTTAAGACCGGCGCTTCGCCCCGGCATGGAGGGCCTTGATTTCGGCGCGGGGAAATCTTCCGCCTTGGCTCGCTTGTTTGAAGAGGAAGGTTTTTCCGTCACGCGCTTTGATCCCTATTTTTTTCCGGATCAAAAAGCCCTCGCCCGGACGTATGATTTCGTTTTCACCAGTGAAGTGGTGGAGCACTTTTTCTTTCCGCGCCGGGAGTGGGATCTTTTGCACCGGCTTTTGTGTCCTCAGGGAGTGTTGGGGGTGATGACTTCTCTTTATGATCCTTCAAAAATGGATTTTGAAGACTGGTATTATCGAAAAGACCCGACCCACGTCAGTTTTTATGGGGAAAGCACTCTGCGTTGGATTCAGCGCCATTATGGGTTTTCCGACCTTCAGATTCTTCCTCCGCGCACTTGCTGTTTTCAAAAGTGAACATTTCTTCAAACATTATTCATATTCTATGGAAGTGTCTCCTCCGCCCCTTCCCTATACTTTTTGCTGTGTTAACAATCACAAGGAGGATTTTTTTATGAAAGCATTGATTAAAACGTCCGCGATTTTGGGAATGTGCCTTTTCATGGGCCGGGCCTTCGCGACGGATGCGGCGGCGACCGTGACGGATTCAACCATGAAGAGTCCTCAAGCCACGGACACCACGCGGACTCCCCAGCCCAACATTCCGTCCGCGGAAAGCACGGACACGACTTACAAAGACACCTATAAGGGAACGGCCATGGAGAGAGACACGGCTCAACACCAAGCGATAGATAATTTGACCGCGTCGAAAACCCAAGTGCGCAGCATTCAATCCGCTTTGTCCACACGGGGTTATGATCTGGCTGTGGACGGTATGATGGGTCCTAACACCCAAAGCGCCTTAAAGCGTTTCCAAAGGGATCAAGGTTTGAATGAAACCGGACGCATCGACAGCCAGACTTTGAATGCTCTGGATTTAAACGGGTCTACGGACTTCGAGCGCGTTCCTTCCAGCATGGACGACAATAACTAAGAGCCGAAAAATTTCTTGGCCAGGATCACGTCCCTGATTTTTTCGGGGACGTAATCTTTCCAGCGCTCGTCTCTTTTTTCCAGAAGATCCCTCACGTCCTGGGAGTGAACGGACGTGTCCACGTCGTCGCAGTTCAAAAGATCGACGACGAAGTTTTTTGTCTTCAGGTAATCGAAAAGAAAATGCAGCGGCGGCGGCGGGAAAAAGCTTTGGGCGTTCACGCACAGCTCTTCGGATTTCAGAGGGTAAACGAACAGCCGGGTGTTGTCGTCAAACAGCCGGGAAAACCCCTCAAGAATCCCTCCGGAAAGATTCCGGTAAGGTTTTTCGTCAAAGATTTTTTCCAGCAGTCCTCCGCCGATCACCATGCCGATCATCTGATCCGTGCTGCGCCGAAGGTAAGCTTTCAACTGATAAAAGTAATCGTGGTTGGAAATCAAAACGTGATGTTTCAACAAGGACAAAGTGTCCACGCGCTCAAGGAAATCTTTCGGATCGACCTGGCCGCGCCGACTGAGGGCGCTCATGGTCATCTCCAAAATCACAATGGGATCGAGGCCTTTGTTCTCCCCCAGGGATTTGAAATGTTTCAGGCTTCTGTGGATGATTTCCTCATTGGCTTTCGTGATGGGACGAAAGGTGCCGCGGTGAACGAGCACCGGTTTTTTGAAAAGCGTGTCGTTGACGTGGCGGACCTCGCCGTCGGGGCCGAACAAAACCGCTTCCGTCAGGCCTTGGTTCACCAGTTCCAAAGCCAAAAGGCGGTTGTCCAGGTGGGCGACGTCCGGACCGGAAAAGCGCAGCATATTGATTTCGATGCTTAAAGACGAAAGATGATCCATCAAACGCGCCACGGTCTTTTCCGTCGAGTCCCCACTGAAGAAAGCCAGATGAATCAGATTCACGCCCAAAATGCCGACGGCCTCTTGTTGTTGAAGGCGCAGACGGTCCCACAATTTCACATGCAGAATGATGTCGTTGGTGGGACCTCCGGGACGGGTTTGAAAGCGCACTCCCAACCAGCCGTGGGATTTGGAGGGTTCCCCTTCGTTGGAGTGGGTGGCCATCGTGTTGGCGAAGGCGAAAAAGCGCGTGCTTTTTCCCCTCGTGTCCCCTAGGCGTTCCACCAAAAGATCAAATTCGTGGTGAAGCATTTTTTCCAGGCGGGACTCGCACACGTAGCGCGCGTCTTTGCCGTAAATGGCATCGGAAAAAGTCATGTCGTAGGCCGACATGGTTTTGGCGACGGTGTGGGAGGCTTTGCCGGCCTGGAAAAAATGGCGGGCGACTTCCTGCCCCGCGCCGATTTCCGCGAAAGTGCCGTAAATACCGTCGTCCAAATTGATCTGCAGGGCTTTCAGCTTAGGGCTTAAGGATTCAATTTCCATGAACCGATTCGTCCCTTAAAGCGCGGCGAAGAATTTTTCCCACGTTGGTTTTCGGAAGCTCGTCGCGGAATTCGATTTGCCTCGGCACTTTGTAGGCGGTCAGTTGTTCCTTGCAGTACTTGATCAGTTCTTCCTTGGTCAAAGAAGGATCTTTTTTCACCACGAAAGCTTTGACGATTTCGGTGGAGTGCTCATCGGGAACGCCGACGGCGGCGGCTTCCAAAACTTTCGGATGGGAAGCCAGAACTTCTTCGATTTCGTTGGGGTAGACGTTGAATCCGGACACCAGGATCATGTCTTTTTTGCGGTCGACGATCTTGAAAAAACCTTGCTCGTCGCAAAGGCCGATGTCTCCGGTGCGCAGCCAACCGTCTTTAAGGATTTTGTCGGTTTCTTCCGGGTTGTTCCAATAGCCGCGCATCACTTGAGGTCCTTTGATGACGATCTCTCCGGCTTCGCCTTGAGGAAGTTCGCGGTCGTTTTCACCCCAGATGGCCACCTCCGTCGATGGGAGAGGGAGTCCAATGGTTCCCACTTTGTCGGTGCCGTCGATGGGATTGCAGCAGGCGACGGGGGAGGTTTCGGTCAGACCGTAGCCTTCGACGATCGGCGTGTGAGTGAGTTCCATCCACTTTTTCGCCACCGCGGTTTGCAAGGCCATGCCTCCGGCCACGCTGATTTTTAAAGGGGCGAAATCGATTTTTTGAAAATCCGGGTGGTGCATCAAGGCGTTGAACAAAGTGTTCAATCCCGGAAACACCGTGAAGCGGGTTTTCCTCATGAGTTTGATGAAGCCGGAAATGTCGCGGGGGTTGGTGATCATCACGTTGGTGGCGCCGTAGCGAAGCAAAGACAGGGCGCTCACCGTCAGGGAAAAAATATGGTAAAGCGGCAGCGCCAAAAGACCGACTTCCTCGCCCTCAACCAGCAAAGGCTTTTTCCAGGCCGCGACCTGCAGCATATTGGCGATCACGTTTCGGTGGGTCAGATCCGCGCCCTTGGCCACGCCGGTGGTGCCGCCGGTGTATTGAATGAAGGCGGTGTCTTCATGACCGCAAGCGACCGGTTGAAAAGGCCTTTCCGCGCCCATGTCCAAAGCCTGATAAAAGGAATAGGCCTTGGGAAGATTGTAAGCGGGCACCATTTTCTTCACGTATTTCAGCACCGAATTCACGACCAAGCTTTTGGGAAATCCCAAAAGATCGCCGATCTGAGTGACCACCACGGTCTCGATGTCGGTTTCGGGAAGAATTTGTTCCAGGTGGTGGGCGGAGTTGGCAAAAATCACGATCGCCTTGGCGCCGGAATCCTTGAACTGATGCTTCATTTCGCGTGCGGTGTAGAGAGGATTGGTGTTGACCACCACAAGCCCCGCCCGCAGCGCTCCATAGAGAGCGACCGGGTATTGCAGAATGTTCGGCAGTTGGAGCGCGATGCGATCGCCTTTTTTCAGGCCGGCCACATTTTGCAAAAAGGACGCGAAGTCGGCGGTCAGGTAATTGAGGTCTTCAAAACTCAGCTGGGCCCCCATGTTGGTGAAGGCGGTGCGGTCTTTGTATTTCGCGCAGGCTTCCTCGAAGATCTGCGCCACCGATTCGTAAGAGGAGGGATCAATCGTGGGAGGGACTCCCTTGGGGTAGGAATTCAGCCAGATCTTTTCCATATGAGGCACCTCGGTGTTTGGTCTTTCTTCACGTTCGCCTCAGTTGGGGCATTTTTCAACCAGGAGTGGGTGCTGACAAACCCTGTCAAAGTCTGGTAATAATTTGGGAAAATGAAGAAACTCGAATGGACGCATCACTTTTCCGCCAGCCTCGCCCACCGCTATTGGGTGGACGACCTTGGTCCAGAACAAAATGAACATTTGTTCGGTCGCTCCTCCTCTCGTGAGGGTCTTGGGCACAACATGGAAGTGGACGTGACTTTCGAGGAAGGGGTGCCTTTACCCCGCCGCCTTGAGGAGCTTCAGCGTCTGAAATCCTTTTGGGATCATCAGAGTTTTTTAGGGCCTGGCCGTCCCTCGACCTTGGAGATTTTGTGCCGGGATCTGGTCGAAAAACAGGCTCCTTTCGTCACGGCTCTTCGGGTGGAGGAATCCCGCCGCTTGAGTTTGCGCTGGCACAGGGAGTTTCCCAAAATTTTTTCGCTGATTTACCGGCGTCCGCTTTCGGTTTTGTTTGAAGAGGGGGGCGGGGCGAGATTGGAAATGCTTTTCGAGTTTCGGGCGGAATTTTTTCCCGAGCGGTTCGTCCTTTTTGAGCGCTCTCTTTTGGAGCGGGAGCTTGAACTTTTCTTGACGGGAAGGGAAGCCCTCGGAATCTCTTTTTCAAGAAATGTCAAAGAGAACGAGAAAAACGTCGATGCATTGTTTAAAGAGGTTTATAAAATAAATCCTTTATTGGTTTCTATGGAAGGGGAACTGGAAAAGGAAAGAAAATGGTTGATCAAAGCCCCGTTTTTAACAAGATAGCGGCATGAGTCTTTGAACAAGGAGAAGACGATGAAAAAGATCGGTGTATTATTGATTTTCGTTCTCGCGGCCGGTTGCGCGACCAACAAGCACAAGGCCAAGGAAGTGGAAACCAAAATGGACAAAACCCAAACCTTGGGTGAAGAAACCGTCGGCGTGAAAGACGGCGACATGGTGGTGCAAAAGAAATTGGAATTGAACGAGGCTTTGCGGCGTCTGCAAAACGAGGTGTATGAACTCGAAGACCGCGTCTACGGCAACAGAAAATTCGGCAGCAAAGGTCTTTACGGAGCTTTGAAGGACTGTCGGCGCGAAGCCGTGTCCACCGATCTCGGCGGAGACGGAAAACTGCGCTGGACCGAACCGGTGGAGCGCGTGACCGACAAGGAAGACGACTGGAACATCGGCTATGACGAAAAAGATAAATTGGTCGCCGTCAGCCAGGAATTCTTAAGCGACCGCATCGACCGTTTCAAAAAATACAAAAGCGTTTTGCAAAAGCGCCAGGACGAGTACGAAGAAAAACTGTCGATCTGCGATGCGGAAGTAAAAGCGAAAAAAGACAAGGAAAAGGACAAAGCGGATGAGTGACGTCCACCAGTTGGTTTTGATCCGCCACGGGGAGAGTCAGTGGAACCTGGAAAACAGGTTCACCGGCTGGATCGACGTGGATCTTTCCGAAAACGGCGTGAAGGAAGCCTCCTTAGCCGGGGAAAAACTGAAGGAAAAAGGTTTTTCCTTCGACCACGTTTACACCTCCGTTTTAAGACGGGCGATCAAGACCCTCTGGCTTGTTTTGGACAAGACCAATCAGTGCTATCTGCCGGTGACCAAGTCGTGGCGTTTGAACGAACGCCACTACGGCGCCTTGCAGGGCTTGAACAAAGAAGAGACCGCGCAAAAGCACGGCGCCGATCAGGTGAAAATCTGGCGGCGCAGTTACGACATTCCGCCGCCGCCTCTCGAGGACAAAGCTTTTGAAATGCAGAGGAAAGATCCCCGTTACCGGGATTTGAAGGCGGAGGAGTTTCCCCGCGCCGAGGCCTTGAAACAAACGCAGGAAAGATTCATGCCCTTGTGGCAGGAATCCATCGCGCCGCGGATTCAGGCGGGGGAAAAGATCTTGATCGTGGCGCACGGAAATTCCCTGCGCTCCTTGGTGCAGTACTTGGACAAAATGACGCCTCAAGAGGTGTTGGAGTTGAACATTCCCACCGGCACGCCCTTGGTGTATCGGCTGGATCGGGATTTAAAACCTTTGGGTAAAGAGTATTTGTGAGAGCGAAGTGAGAAAACTTCAGTATTTGATTCTTTTTATTTTAATCGGGGCGGTCGCGTTCAGCCGGATGCTTCCTCACCCGCCCAATTTCACGCCGGTGATGGCGGTGTCTCTTTTTTGCGGCGCCCTCTTTGGGTTCCGGGGGATTTCTTTCAGCCTGGCGCTGCCCTTGGCGGCGATGGTGGTGAGCGACTTTTTCATCGGCTTTCATCCTTTGTCCGGCGTGGTGTATGTGTCCATGGTGCCCGCGGTGCTGTTGGGCGCGGCTTGTGCCGGAGGTTTAAAACCCGTGGGAGAAGGCTCCTCCTGGGGCGGACTTAAGTGGCTCGGGCTGGGATTGATCGCCGACTTGAGTTTTTTCACGCTGTCCAATTTGGGCGTGTGGTGGCTTTCCGGTTTTTATGAACATTCCATGAAGGGACTGACCGAGTGCTTCGTTCTGGCCCTGCCGTTTCTGCACAATCAGATTTTAGGAACGGGCACCTTTTTGGGCTTGTTGCTTTTCACCTGGTACGGCCTGACCGTGCTCATGGGCTGGCGCCAACCGATCCTGAATTATCAGAAATATAAATGAACTTTTATTTGCACAGGTAAGCGACGGTGCGGTCCGTGCCGTCGTTGTCGTGCTTTTGTCCGTCATGATAGCAGTAGGTGCCGAAAATTTTTCCGACGCATTTTCCGGATCCTCCGGAACCCCAGGTGCCGTATTTATAAGAGATCAGGTTAAAGTTCTTTCCCTTTTGCGGGCGACATTCCCCGGAAGCGCAGACTCCATAACCCAAATCCGTTGCGAGCGAAAGACCGGCATCCGCGCAGGTTTTGGCCTGGTCCCCCGTGGCGTTCACCCAGGTTCCCTCGGAGGAACAAGGGTCTTTTGAAATGAACTGGGCCAAGCTGGAGCAGCTCTCCATTTTTCCCAGAGTGGAGACTTTTAAATAAACGGGAATGTTTTTGTAAAACTGAACGTTGTTCGTGTCGAAAGAGATCAGAAGGTTCGCCACCAGTTCCTTGGTGGAGCTGCAAAGATATTTGTAGTTGGTGATGGAAGTGTCTTTCAGACCGAGTTTTTTCCATTGGCCGAAATTGATCAGGGAAGTGGCGTTCGGTTTGCCGTCGTCATCCAGGCCGTAAATTTCCTGAAAGACATAGGGTTTGGTATTTTCCGGTTTCGAAACATTGACCTGAAGACTGGACAGCGCATTTTTGCACACCTCCGGTTTGGCCAAGGAGATTCTGTAAAGCTCCATCAAGTTGTCCGCTTCCAATTTTTTGGACAGGTTGGTCTGCGTCCGGATCGAGCCCACCAAGGTATAAATGATCCCGGCTTGAATGGTGAGCAGGATGCCCAAGGCGACCAGCACCTCCAGTAAAGAGAATCCTTTTTGACGGCTCTTGGAGAAAGTGAACATGAACACTCCCAGTGTTGTGCTGACGGAAAAGAACTTTTTTTCAGGTTACTCTTATGAGGACGAGAAAGAAAATCAGAAAGAAAGCCGACAAGTTTTCTTTGCTGGTTTCTGGACCCCCAAGGGCAAACGGCTACTTTCCTTGTTCGAAGGGTTTCTCTTAGCTCAACGCTTGTAACTTTTTTTGCATCTTGGCGGCTCTTTTTTCGATCGCTTTCAGATCTTTGTCTTTGGCGAAAGTGCCGTCCGGATACAAGAATTGAGTGGGGTGGACTCTAAGGGCCGCGGCGAAAATCTCGGCATAGTGCTTCGTCATTTTGATTTTTCCGTTTTCCAGGGCACTCAAATTGGAAACTTTGATCTTCGTGATTTCAGCCAAATTTTCCAAGGTAAAGCCTTCGCGCTTTCTAAAGGCGCGGAGCATTTCTCCGGGAGAAGGCTTGTCGGGGGATATTTCGTTAAGTAATTCCATAAAGCTTTTTCGCATAACAACCCCTATTTGTGATTGTGATCGGGAGTGATTCGGATAACTTTCACAATAAGACGATGATCTTCCACTCGATAAATCAAACGACCAGAATGCGAAAATGAGATGGCCCTGTGGTCTTCCCACTTTCCTCTTAGTTCGTGGTCTCTCCAGTCCGCCTTGTTTTGGGCAAATTTGAGACCCCTCTCTTCGATGTCCGCTACCCAGATCCTAATGATCTCAATGTTCTCCGCCGTTATCTTGCCATTTTGAAAGTCAGCACGGAGCTGCTCTGGAACACCTTTGTCATAATCGACGATCCATTTCCTATTATCTGACATTGTTGCTCCGTTGGCAATCAATACTTATATAAATATATAAGTTCACATTTTTTTGAGAACGAGGGGTCATGAAGATCCTTTCACAGACGGTCCTCCGAATGCCGGACGTACCGAGCGACGTTGTCCTGTTCTGTTTGGTTTGAGTTCAGCGAGAGGGGAGAAGTGCAGGTTATGCGCCCCGAAGCGGAGGCGGGTGATTTCATACTTGCTGGACGGCAAACTGATCCACTCCGACGTCTGAGTGAGATGGGAACACTTGCGGTATTCCGCAAGAAAAGGTTCTCCCAGTGTTCTTTTCGAGATGAAATTGAATCCGCTTTTACGAGAGCCCCAACTTGCGGAGGGGCGTAAGTTCGCCAATGAAAGTTCATGAGTGTCTCAAAATGACCGGATCATTTCGAGACACCCTCGCGCTAACTTTTTGAAATCACAAGAACGTCGTCAAAAGTGTTTACGCCGCAGACATTTTTCGTCTCTTTTTTGACATGGGAGCGCTTTTCTTAAGGCATAATGAGTAAGTGTCCGAAAAGTAATAGGAGAGGGTCCTATGTTTAAAAAAAGAAATATGCGACGGCTATTATCTTATCTTACTTCTTTTGCTTTTTCTGTTTCCTACGTGGGAACGGCAAGCTTCTCCATCGTGAGTTATGCTGGTCCCGGCTCTGAGTGCCAGAAGGCAGTAGAGGATGCAATTAGCCTATGTAAGTCAGCAGGAGATATGGTCAGGAGTGGCAGTGATGCTGGTGCAGCTTCTTTGGCTCAAAAGTTTAGCACTCAATATAATACACCGGTTTCTGCCTTTGATATGCAGGGATTAGCTAACCAAAGCGCTCAAGCCTATAGCAATGCTTCAAATTATTGTCGAGGAACGGCTGAGAAAGCTTGCAAAAGTTATTGCAGTCAAAAGAGATCAGAGGCGTTGGCTTCCAATCCGCCAAAAACTCAAGATGTGTCTCAAATCGATAGTTCTGTTAAGAACTGTTCAGATACTATCGGGAGTATGATTGGCCAATTAGACGCGGGAGCTACACAGGCCGGACAAGCGGGTGCACAGGCTGGACAAACAGGCGACACTTCAAAACAAGAAACTCCCAGCTCTGGTGGCATGAGCCCCATGATGGCCGGACTCCTTGGTGCCGCTCTTGGGGGCGCTGCCGGTTACATGCTCGGTAAAAAACAAGGGGAAAAAGACAAAGATAAAGACAAGACCGAAGACGTCGTTTCCGAAGACGGCACTGTGGACTGTACAAAATCCGGTGCTGAAGCTTACAGCGATTGCAACAGCTACTTCGCCACTAAGTGCGCGCTCGGCGCGACCGATGCTTCCACGGATCAATGTAAGACCTTTAACAACAGATATTGCTCTTCTTCCACGACCACAACGACAACAACCACGACGGACACTTCGACAGATACCGATTCCGGAACCATTGCCAGCGCTTCCGACAAAGACATCGGTGGCGAAGGGATGGGCTCTCAATATTGCTTTTCCGTTCAGGCGACTTCCTTCTGCGCGACCTCCGGCCGGGAAACCTGCCCGAGCTGTCTGCAGTTGGAAGCGAACAAAGCGGACGCTTGCCAATCAAACCCTGCCTTGTGTTTGGCGCAAAACTCGCCTGCGGAAATCGAAGCGGCTAAAAACAGTTGTCCTTCCGATCCGCTCTTTTCCAATCCGGACTACGTAGCGGGTGGCGGAGCGACCGTTGAAAATTCCGGTTCCTTGGAAGATCCGATCCTTCCCACTCAAACTTCTTCCTCCGCTTCTTCGGATGTGGCGGGCAGTGACGGATCGTCCTCATCTTCTTCCTCCAGCTCTTCCGGTCTTCCCAGTGACGTGGCCGGCGGCGGCAATGACGGCAGCAGTTCTTCTTCCAGTGTGATCGGTTCTTCGCCTTCCGATGTGGCGAGCGGCAGTGGAAGCGGAAGCGGTTTGACCTTCGCTTCCGCAAAATCAGATGTGGCCCGTGGTGGAGGAAGCGCAAACAACCGTGTGTTGGCTTCCGCTTCCCCCGTGGGTGCTTCGATGGGACCGAGCTTGTTCACTATGAGCAGCGCGATGATTCAATCACGCTGCGAGACGGCTCAGTTGGTTCACTGCTCCAAATAAGGAAAAGTTTGTTTGATCAAAGTGACGTCTTCACCGCGGCAACCGCTGTCGGTGCAGACGTTCGAGCGGCGGCAGGCGCCATCGGTAATGAAATCCCTTTCTCCCCGCACAAGAATTCCTTCCACCGCGCCGGTGTTCGTGTTGAATACGGCCGATCCTGAGTTTCCGCCGAAGGTGTCCAGATTGGCCACCAGAAATTCAGGCTTTAAATCCCTGACGCTGGCGCCACCGGCGACCTTCACCGGAAGACCGATGGGGTAGCCGATCACGGTCAAAGGCGTTCCTCTGGAAGGAGTTTGGGCGGCCAGGCTTAAAGGACGACGGCCGGAAACGGGGCGGTCCAATTTTACCACGGAAAAATCCTCTCCATGGCCGTTGGCGACCGAGTGGATCAATTGTTTGCAGGAATAAACATTGGAGGCGGGCACTTCGACGGCGCGGTCTCCGGCTGAATTCATCACGAAATCAAAAACGAACTTGGTGTCCTCACAGGAAGCTTGCGAGCGGATGCAATGTCCGGCGGAAGCGATGGTGTCGGGAGCCACCAGAAAACCCGAACAAAAGGCGGCCGAGTTTTGATTGTAAAAGGGCTCATCGGAACAAAGGCCATAATAAGGACCGATGATGGTTTCCTTCAAGTGGGCCTTGGTGCCGTCGATGGTGACGTCGCCCGCGCTCATCAGCGCGACCGTGGAAGCGGCCAGCTCCCTTAAGCGCGTGTCATTCACTTGATAAAGATCAAGGCGGTTGTCTTTGCCGTAAATAACTTTAGCGGACAGATCTTGATGTTTCGCTTGCGCCGAGAATGAAAACAAGGACGCGGTCGCAAAAACCGCAAGGGTTAAAGCCGCACTGAAAGTGCATGATGTACGAGTCATTCGGTCTCCCTCCATGGAGTATTGGTCCAGTTCCATCGTGGAACCATCCTTGTTAATTTAACGGACTTTCCCAAAAACCCCTAGGCACGGGATTTTATTTGGCCCTTGGTTGGTGAATAGGTGCGCCGCACCTTAGAACGTGCCGATGGAAAAATGGATGCGGAAAGGTTCTTCCCTTTCCCCCTCTTTGGTCCGGGGTCTGATCTTGAAGGCCAAGTCCAAACTCAAAGGTCCGACCGGGGTGTTGTAGCGATAACCGATGCCCACCGAATCGCGGTAGGGGCGTGAAATCGGAACACCGGTCACTTCCACGATTCCTCCGTCGTAAAAAATCACTCCGCCGTGTTCGCCGGAAATCGGAAAGCGCAATTCCGTTTTAAATAATCCGTAATAAGAATCGTCCGTCACGATGATGGAGGTCGACTTCGGAACGTCGAGTTCCCAACCCGGGGGAATCCGTTCGTTGTCCGAAGACGAATCGAATCCGCGCACCGTGTAGATCCCGCCCAAAAAGAAAGCCTGGTTGGCGGGAATGCCTCCGG